>Ga0180436_10003875_pt1 | contig 13607 bp, 13 predicted proteins | sample SS_ome_2_FD_132434 | JGI IMG/M metagenome (GOLD analysis project Ga0180436, IMG submission 132434) | Hypersaline lake sediment archaeal communities from the Salton Sea, California, USA - SS_3_S_2 metaG | ecosystem: Environmental > Aquatic > Non-marine Saline and Alkaline > Hypersaline >...
AACCGCTCTGAAAGGACTACGAGACGCCCGTCGGCGAGACAGCCGATTGACTCCAGGTCGATCCATGGCCCATACGGTAGTTCGATCCTTTCGGGGTTGTGCGCATTGAGATCGATCACCGGCCCCGGGTCATCCGGCACGCGAATTCGAAAATACCCGCTGCCTTCGCTGTCGTCGACGATGTAGAGATAGCCGTCCTTCAACGTGATGCCGGAAGCTTCCGCGATCGTGACCGGCTCAGAAACGGCGCCGGCCGGAGCGGCCGCCGGCTCGGTTCCGCAGCCGATTCCCAACACGGCCAGCGCTGCTATTAGGATTTCGGAGGAGAAGCGCAAACCTTTTCAGTCTACCGGAACCTGGCTATGGAGCCGCCGGCGGAGCTTGACCTTTCAGGAAACCGCCCAACTCTCTGGCGGGAAGGCGTATGCCGGTATAGAAGGGGCCAAAGCGCGCATAGGCCGCACTGGCCTCGTCGAAGCGCATCTCGTAGATGAGCTTCTTGAAGACAACCGGGTCGTTCGAGAAAAGGTCCACGCCCCACTCCCAGTCGTCGAAGCCAATCGAGCCGGAAATGATCTGCTTCACGGCGCCGGCATACTTGCGGCCCACCTTGCCGTGTTCCGCCATCATGCGCCGCCGCTCCTTGATTGGCGCGCTGTACCAGTTCTTGATTTCGCCGCGGGTGCGGTCCATCGGGTAGAAGCAGATGTAGCGGTAATCCGGGATGCCTGGGTAAAGCCGCGGCGCCATCGCTTCCCGCTGGCGGCCGAGCGTTTCTTCGATGGCCGCGATCCACTCCGGCGAGCCCGGCTCAACTCTCTTCTCCGCGAGGCTGTCGTAGAGCTTAACGGTGGATTCGTAGACGCCAAGCTCCACCACCGACACGTAGGATGTGACCGGTTCCAGGTAGTCCCACAACCGCAGTCCGGCAAGGCGGAGTTCGGCGGCGTTGAGGTCGTCGAAGCTGTCCCGGAAATGGACGAAAAGCAGGTCCCCTTTGTGGCCCAGCAGAGAGAAGACGCCGCTCTGGTTCCGTCCCTCCGATTCCATTCGGCCGAGCGCCTCGGAGGCCTCGCTCGCGACGCCAGCGCGTTCGCCTTCCGGCGCCGCCTTCCAGTTCGCCCAGCGGACCCGCATCATCTGGTGCAGAACGGAGGAGCCCTCCATTGTCAGAGGAACTTCGGGATTCGTGGGGATCAGAGGATTCCCGCGGGCTTCAGGTTTGTGATTATGCATGGGGGCGAGTCTGTACTCGTTCGCTCATTCTAATGCGCCCGGCGTCAAGACCCGCAAGACGGCGGACGGCGCCCGGACCCTAATTAGATGCCGTTCGTCTGCAGAAGAACCATCGAAGCGTCATCTTCGAGGCTCGGACTTCCCCGCCATTCCTTGACCTGGCTCATGACGGCGCCGGCGCTCTCCTGCACCGGGAGTTTGCGCGTGGCGGTCAGGCGCCCCAGCAGGCGGTCCAACCCGAACTCCTCCTGGTTTCCGTTCTCCGCCTCGACCACCCCGTCGGTGCAGATGAACAGCCGGTCGCCCACACCCAAGTGGACCAGCCGATCCTCGAAACTCAGGTTCGGCAGCATCCCGACCGGCGGGCCGGTCGACTCCAGGCTCTCGGGGGCGCCGTCCGCCGGGAGGAGGATTGGCGGCTGATGGCCGGCGGAAACGTAGCGAAGCTCGCGCGTCTCCGGATTCAGCACCGCATAGAGAAGCGTGAAGTACTGCGCCGTGCGGGGGTCGAAGGGAAAGTACTCGTTCAGCTTCTGCGCGACCTCGCTGGGGCTGGCCAAGCTGTGTCCGTCCGAGTTTCCGGAATCGGGCGTGAACAAGACCGAGCGCCCGGGATAGGGAGTCAACAAGCGGCTAACGGTCACCGAAAGCAGGGCGGACGCCACGCCGTGGCCGCTTACATCGAGCACATAGAGGCCCACCTGCCCGCCGGGAAGACGGAAGATATTCAAGAGGTCGCCGGCCAACTCCGCCGAGGGCTCGAAGACCCAGGCAAACTCGACGCCGGGCGTTTCCGGGACGGCGACCGGCAGCAGCGCTCGCTGGACCTTGGCCGCCGCCGCCAGATCGTTGCTCATTCGCTCGTTGGCCGCTTCCAGATCCCGCTTCGCTCTCCGCAGGGCGTCCTCGGCGTTCTTCTGCGCGGTGATGTCCGATTGAATGCCGATGTGATGCGTGACCTTGCCCGAGGCGTCGCGCACCGGTGTGATCGACAGGCGGTTCCAGAACGGGGAACCGTCTTTGCGGTAGTTCAGGATCTGAACCGTGCAGGGGGTGTCGCCGGCGATGGCGTCACGAATCACCTGGGCGGTTTCCGGATCGGTGTCCGGACCCTGGAGGAAACGGCAGTTCCGTCCCATGACCTCATCGACCGCGTAACCGGTAAGACGCTCAAAGCCTTCGTTGGCGAAGATGAGCGGGTTGTCGGGCAGGCTGGGATCGGAGATCGTCACGCCCTCGGCCGTCGCCGCGAGCGCCCGGTCCTTGAGCAGGAGCTGCTCGGCGTATTCCTCCTGGTCCAACCGCTTCTTCATTGCCCGGAGATCCTAACGAGCTGCTTGCCGAGATTCTCGCCGGTGAACAGCCCAATGAAGGCCCTGGGCGCGTTGTCGATGCCCTCGGCGATCTGCTCGCGGTAGCGGATCTTGCCGTCGCGCAGCCACTCCGCCATCTTGGTCATCCCTTCGGCGTACCGGTCGAGGAACTGGTAGACGAGAAACCCTTCGACGCGGGCCTGCTTCACAATGAGCTGCATCAGCCAACGCGGGCCCTTCGCCGGCCGGGTGAGGTTGTACTGCGAGATCTGGCCGCAGATGGCGACTCTCGCGCCCACGTTGATGTTCGCGATCACGGCGTCGGTGATCGCCCCGCCGACATTGTCAAAATAGACGTCGATTCCCCCGGGACAGAGTTCCGCCAGTTGCGCCGTGTAGTCGTCCGTGGTCTTGTAGTTGAAAGCCGCGTCGAAGCCCAACTCCCCGGTGACGTAGTCCACCTTGGCGCCGGAGCCGGCCACGCCCACCACCCGGCAGCCCATGTTCTTCGCGATCTGGCCGGCCAGCGCTCCCACGGCTCCCGCGGCGCCCGAGACCACCACCGATTCGCCGGGCTTCAACTTGGCGATTTCAAGCAGCCCGAAGTAGGCTGTCATTCCCGGCATGCCCAGCGCATAGAGAGAGGTCGAGAGCGGCGCCAACTCGGGATCGACCTTGCGGACCATCTCGCTGCCGTCGGAGAGGGCGAACTCTCTCCAACCGAACATCCCTTCCACGAACTCACCCACTCCGTAGTCAGGGTGGCGCGAATCGACGACCTCGCCGACGGCCCCGCCAATCATGACGTCGCCGATCTCCAGCGATGGGGCGTACGACTTCCGGGCTCGCATCCGGCCGGCCATATAGGGGTCAACGGAGAGATAGATGATGCGCACCAGGAATTGTCCCTCTTCGGGCTCCGGCAGCGGCGTCTCCACAATGTTGAAGTCCGTTTCCTTGGGGAGGCCTACGGGACGCGCGGCCAGCAATACTTGCTTGTTCGTCTCAGCCATGGCTTCTACATTATGGGCTACGCCGGGCGCGCCCGCCAACATCGCGGGGTCGCGCCCCCGCCCCGCACCACGGCGGCGGCGGTATATCCGGGGCGGACATCCAGGTGGAACAAGGACCACCGTTTCGCTTCCGCGGGATCGAATGGCGTTTCGAGCAGCGCGGCCGGCTCCCCCGGCAGGAACGAGACGGAGAACTGGTTCAGGCCGAAGGAGAGCCCTTTGCCATTCGCCTTGAGGAAGGCCTCCTTGCGGGTCCAGCAACGGAAGAACGCGGCTTCCCGATCCGGTTTGGGCAAGGAGCGAAGAGCCTTGACCTCGGCCGCGGAGAAGAAACGCTCGGCGATCCGCTCCCCGGCGACGCCGTCGCGGTGGAACTCGATGTCCACTCCCGCATCCGCGGACGGGTGGACGGCGAGCAGGGCCAACTCACCCGAGTGCGCGAGATTGAACTGGAGTTCCGGCGGTTCCGCGGCCAGGTAGGGCTTTCCTTTGGCGCCCAAACGGAAGCGAAGGGCGCTGGCGGGCCGTCCCAGGTATTGGCCGAGCGTCGCCCGGACTTGTCCGTGGGCGGCGATGAAGTGATTCCGGTGGCGCTCGAAATGAAATCGCCCGGCGCGTGCGAGTTCGTCGCGGCCAAGCGTTGCCCGGAACCGCTCTACCAAACCGGAGTCAAGCCCCAACGGCAGCATCCAGATATGCAGCTCGTCCGCGGCGAGGCGCGGGTTTGCCGGCGCGTTTCCCCAACGAGTCATATGCTCAGCCGCACCACCGATAGTAGAACATATAGAAGAAGATGACGCAGTTGTCAGGATGGTCGCATGACTGATTCGCCACAGAAGCCCAGCGGCGGTTTGGGGGCGTGGGGAGAAGAGAGCGCCGCCTATCTGCTGTCTCTCCCGGAGCGCGTCCTGCGGTCCGCCTCGGCCTTGGCCGGCGGTCTGCTGCGCGAGGCCGGTGACGTGACGGTTCCCGCCGCCGTCCGCAAAGGTCGAATCTACCGGACGATGGTCGAGGCCACGCTGCGCTTCCTGATCGAGCAGGTGGGCCAGGTCGAGGGAACCTTTCCTCTTGAAGGCCGGCTGGTGGAGGACTTCGCTGTCCGCCGCGCCGCCGGGAACGGCATTGAGATGGCGGGGATCATCGCTTTCCGGGCCTCTCCGGTCTGGGTCATGGCCGCCCTGGCCGATATCTCGGGCGCCGGGAAGCAGGTGGTTCGGGAGATCGCCGGCAGCCTGAGGGAGGAGGGCCTCCTGGAATCCGGCCGCTCTGTGGAAACCGTGGAGCAGATGCTGGACGGGCTGGAGCGATGTTCCGGCCGGCTTGCCGAGGCGGTGAACACGCCGCCTCTCGACGTCAAAGGCTTGCGCGAGGAGTGGAGCGAGTTGCGCCGGGAGGCCGCGGCCATACCCGGTTTCCGTATCCCGTCGCCGCAGTCGGTCCGTGCGGCTTGGTCCGAGTTGAAGCGGGAAGCCGAAGTCCAGCGCCGATCCGTCTTCGCGCTCTCGTCGCTCCTGGCGATCGGAGCGGCGGCGAGCCTGCCGGAGGACGCTTTGCGGCTCTCTCGAAGCGCCCGCCGGGCCGCTGGACGAACCGGCGGCCTGTTTGCCGGAGCGATTCTGGACCACTACCGTGCGACGCTGGGGAAGATCCGGAAACACGGTTTTGCAGCCTATTGGGGCCAGGCATACCGGCCCTACCTGAGGGGCGCCGCGGAACAGTTCTCACCCAACCGGGAATCGTTGACGGAGCGCTGGTTGCTGGGCCCCTGACAGCGGAAGGCAGAGGCTCACTCCCACTCTCCGGAGCCGGAAGCTTCCTCGCTCACCGTCTCGAGGCTCCGCTCGTCGAGCAGCAACCGCCGCAGCGTCCGCAAGTCATTGAGCAGGCGGTGGCTGCGCGAGACATGGAAGGAAAGCCGCTCCAGTTTGTGCGCCACGATGCGGAGCGCCTCCTCCTGCCGTGACGAGCCGCCCTGATGAGCCTGCTCGATGTCGGCGTCGATGTCTTTGCGGACATCCGCGATTGTGTCCCGCAACAGCTCGATGTATTCCCTCGCGCCTTCGATGCTGTCGAACGGTGTTTCCGGCGCGCTGCCCATCTTGCGGTGCTCCTCCCAGAGTCAACTGCATTATACGCCAATGCTCCCGAACTCGTACCCCCGTCGAGTCCTGGTATGTCGAGTCCTGGCAAATGCGTACGGGCCCTCGGATCCTCCTCAAGACCGGGCCTCGTTCGAATGCCTGGCGTGAACTCCCCAGACGATGAAGCCGAATGCGATCAACGGCAACGTGCCGGCGGCGATAAAGACCGGCACATAGGAGAACCGGTCGACGACGGCGCCCACGATCAGCGTGAAGATCAGCCCGCCCGTTGCGGCTCCGGTTCCGCTCAGCCCGGAGACGGAGGCGACAATTCGCTGGGGGAAAAGATCGGCCGGGAGGGTCAGGATGTTCGTGGCCCAGGTGGCGTAGGAAAACGTAGCCAGGCTGATGAGGCCGATCGCCAGATTCGCGTCCTCCGTCACCACAGCGGGAATCCCCGCCATCATGAGCAAGGCGCTCACGATCATGACGAGCTTCCGCGCCCGCAATGTCTCCACGCCGCGCTTGACTAGGTAGCCGGAAACCCACCCGCCGGCCAGGCAGCCCAGATCGGCCGTCAGGAACGGAATCCAGGCAAAGTACCCGATCATGGTCAGGGAGAACTCGCGCTCTCGCGTCAGGTATTCCGGTAGCCAGAAGACGTAGAACCACCACACCGGGTCGGCGAAAGACCGCGCCAGCACCAGCCCCCAAACCTGCCGGTACCGGAACAATTCGTGCCAGCGGATCTTCTCCGCGGCGTGGGACTTCTCCTGGCCGCCCACAATATGCTCCAGTTCCTCCTTGCGAAGCCAGGGATGCTCCCGGGGGTGACGGTAGAGCAACAGCCACACGATGAGCCAGACGAAGCCGAGTGAGCCGGTGATGAGGAAAGCGTTCCGCCAACCGTAGGTGACGGCCAGCCAGGCCACGAGCGGCGGCGCTATCACGGCGCCAAGCGTCGAGCCGCTATTGAAGAAGCCGATCGCGAAGGCCCGCTCCCGCACCGGGAACCACTCCGAGATCGCCTTCACCGCGCCGGGCCAATTGCCTGCCTCGCCGAGCCCGAGCAGGAAGCGGAAGACGCCGAACTGCATCGCCGAGCGCGCCGTCGCGTGGAGCATGGCCGCCGCCGACCACCAGATGATGCAAAGCGAAAAACCGCGCCGCGTCCCCAGCCAATCCATCAGCCGCCCCGATCCGGTCTGCATGATCAGGTAGGCCAACATGAAGGCCGACACCACGCGGGAATAGTCGGCGTTCGACATCCCGAACTCGTCGCGCAGCATCGGGGCCAGCACCGATAGCGTCTGCCGGTCGATGTAGTTGATTACGGTGGCAAGGAACAGGAGACCCGTGATCCACCAACGCAGGTGGGGCATTGGGAAGAGACTACACCATTCCTGCGATGATGCGGCGGCGCTCTGCCGTTGACAGCGGCCCCGGCGCCGGGATTCGGTAGACTGAAATTCTGGAGGGATTTGAACTTGCCTCGCCTTTTCGCATTGCTTCTGGTTCTGTCCTTGTGTCTCTCATCGGCACTGCCGGCGAAGGATGTTTGGACCGGGGTCGCCCGGATCGTCGCCATTGGTGACGTTCACGGCGACTACGATCAACTGTTCACGCTGTTGACGCAGACCGGCCTGGTGGACGGGAAAGGCCGCTGGGCGGGCGGGAAGACCCACTTGGTGCAAACGGGCGACATCCCGGACCGCGGCCCGGACACGCGGAAGATCATCGACCTCATGATGCGCCTTGAAAAGCAGGCCAAGAAGGCGGGCGGTTTTGTGCATCCTCTCATTGGCAACCACGACGCCATGAACGTCTATGGCGACGTTCGCTACGTAACGCCAGGGGAGTTTGCGTCGTTCCGGGACAACGAGTCGGAGCGTGTCCGCGACGCGTTCTATGAAGAGCACCTCAAACAGTTGGAGCAGATGAAGGACGCCGGGCAGGAGGCGCCGGAAGCGGATGACAGCTATAAGACCGGCTGGTTTGCGAAACACCCGCTCGGGTTCTTCGAGCATCGCGTCGCGTTCGGTCCAAACGGCAAGTACGGCAAGTGGATCATGTCTCACAATGCCGTCATCAAGATCAACGACATTCTTTTCGTTCATGCCGGCATCAGTTCGAGGGTTGCGGCGATCGGAATCGGCGAGATCAACAAGACCGTTCGCAAAGAACTGAAGGATACGAGCTTGCTGCAAGGCGGCCTCTCCGTCGCCTCGGACGGACCTCTTTGGTATCGGGGTCTCGCACAGGGCAATGAAGAGGAGCTCGCGCCCGGTCTCGACGCCGCCCTCGAGAGCTATGGGGTGGAAAGGATCGTCATTGGCCACACTCCAACGATGGGAACCGTGATCCCGCGCTTCGGAGGCAAGGTGGTCATGATCGACGTTGGCTTGGCCCAGCATTACGGCGGGCGGCTGGCCTGCCTGGTCATCGAGAACGGGGAGGCGTATACACTGCACCGCGGCGAGCGGCTCGATCTGCCGGACGGATCGAAAGATGGACTACTCGACTACCTGAAACAGGCGGCCGGCCTCGACCCGGCGCCATCGCCCTTGTTGCCGTTGATCCAACAGCTCGAGGTTTCTCCGCGGACGGCTGAGTAGCCGGGTACATGGGAACCGCGCCCGGAACCGGATATCATTGAGAAACAAAATGCCCGGAAGAGACGAAACCGTAACAATCATGCTGGTCGACGACGAGGAGATCGCCCTGTCGTCAATGAATGCCCTTTTCAGTCTGGAAACCGAACATGAGACGGTGGCGTTCAGCGACCCGAGGGAGGCGATCAAAGAGGCGGAGCGAACGCCGATCGATCTGGTGATCTCCGATTACCTGATGCCTCAGATAACCGGCATCGATCTGTTGAAGGAACTGCAGCGGATCCAGCCGGAGATGGTCCGCGTCCTCTTGACCGGCTTTGCCGACAAAGAGAACACGATCCGCGCCATCAACGAACTCGACCTGTACCAGTACTTGGAGAAGCCCTGGGACAACCAGCAGCTACTTCTGGTGGTGGAGCGCGGCCTGCAGCAACGCTCGCTGCGCCGGCAATTGACGTCGAAGGTCAAGGAACTCGACACGGTGCTCACGGAGCACCGGGACCTCCAGGAGCGCCACAGCACGCTGGAGCGGGAGCTGGAGATGGCGGCGCGGGTCCAGCGGAGCCTCCTGCCGGAGTCGATGCCGGACACCAACGGCTTCCGTTTCGCAAGCTTCTACCATCCGTGCCATGAGATTGGGGGCGATTACTACGGTTTGAAGCAGCGCGACGGGGACGCCGCCGTGATACTCGCCGACGTCAGCGGCCACGGAGTGCAGGCGGCCCTCACCAGCATGCTGATCAAGGCAATCTTCGAGGAGACGCTGACCGGGGCTGAAGATCCACAGAAGCTGGTCGAGGACATGAACGCCGCTCTGCACCGGTTCCTGCCCAGCGGGATGTATTCGGCGGGCACAATCGCATGGCTGGAGGGAGACAGCGGCATGGTTCACGTCGTCAATGCGGGCAACCCCTATCCGTTCTTGCTGCGGGCCGGGGAGAAGAGGCTCGACGAAGTTCCTATCGCGGGAATGCCGTTGGGGATCTTCGGCCGCGGCGGCCCGGCGACGTTCGACTTCAACGAAGTCGAACTCGCCCCCGGCGATGTGCTGTTGCTGGCCTCCGATGGCATCGGCGACGTGCAGGGTCCCGGCAAGGACGTCTTGTTCCAGGACGAGCAGCTCCAAGAGGTGCTCACCGGTCTCTGCGGGCAGGGCGGTGAGGTCGTGGTCAAGGAAGTGGTGGAGAAGGCCAAAGCGTTCGCCGGCGGCAAGCCGATTCCGGACGACATCAGCATGGTGGCGATCACGCGGTCGGCGTAGTCTGGCGGACGAAGACCGCGGCGCCGGGCATCCTGCTGATGGTCACGCGAAGGACGCGGTCGTCTAGAATGTACTCGTGGAGCTTCCTCCGCAGTTGACGCCCGCCTCGGTTCGGCGGATGCGCTTGGCCATGCGGCTCTCGCTGGTGGTCGGCGTGCTGATGCTCGTCGGCAAAGTGGGAGCGTACCTGCTGACTGGGTCCGCCGCGATACTCTCCGATGCGGCCGAGTCGGTGATTCACGTCGTGGCCGTCGTCTTCGCCGCTTTCAGCCTGTGGCTGAGCCTGAAGCCCGCCGATAGCCGTTTCCCATTTGGCTACGAGCGGATCACATTCTTCTCAGCGGGATTCGAGGGCGCGCTGATTATTCTCGCCGCGATCACCATCATCTACGCGGCGATTGTGAAGCTGCTGGCCGGATCGCCGCTAGAGCGGATCGGCGAGGGAACCCTGATTATCCTCGCCGCTTCGGTGATCAACGCGGGGCTGGGCTGGTATATCGTTCGCATCGGCAAGCGCACCAACTCACTGATCCTGGAGGCGAACGGCAGGCACATTCTAACGGATTGCATCACTAGCTTTGGCGTCGTTGCGGGTTTGGGGCTGGTCCTGGTGACGGGCTGGAGGCCTCTTGATCCGATCTGCGCCTTGGCGGTCGCCACGAACATACTCTGGTCCGGAGGCAAGCTTGTTTGGAAGTCCGCGAGAGGGTTGCTCGACTACTCCGATCCGGAGGTTGGGCAGCAGATCCGCAACAGCTTGGACGAGTTGTCGGAACGTCTGGACCTGCAGTATCACGGCGTGCGCTTTCGCCATGTCGGCTACCACTACCGGATCGAGGTCCATCTCCTGTTCCCGCACGACACCGGCGTGGGAGAGGCGCATCGTCTGGCAACGGAACTGGAAGAGCGGCTGCAGCGGTTGCTCGATGTCCCGGCGGACGTCGTCACGCACCTGGAGTCGCTCGAGGATCACGAGGAAGTCCACAGCAACGAGCACTACACCGGCCGGCCGGAGTAGGCGGCGCTTCGGATCTACCGCAAGCGCCGTTCGACGAATTGAATCAGGCTTCGGGATTCGAAGGACGGGGCGCTCACCTCGAAACGCGGCTTGTCCCCGGGCAAAGGCAAGTCGTCAACAGCCCCGGGCTCTCCGGCGACCACGATGAAGGCGTCGGCCCGTTCGAGATGACGCCGGGCGGAGTCCTTCCAGTCCTTGACGCCGGGCGCCACGACAACCAGGTAGAGATCGGGTTCGATGTGGTCGAGGATGCTGTTGGATTCGATGATCGTGTTGCGCGACTCGGCGGCGAGCCGGCGGATTTCCGGCATCGCCTTGGAGAGCGCCCCGGGGCGGGCGCTGACCCAGAATGATCGGACCGCGCCCGCGTCGAGATACCGTCCGCTGTCGGTCTCAGCCGAGGAACTCTCCTCATGAACCAGGTATTCCTCTTGCCCCGGCGCTTCGGTGTGAAGATGCGTCGTGATCTTGACGGCGGTCCAGCCGGCCCGGGGCAGGTTCCGAATCAGGCCGGAAACGATCGCGCTCTTGCCGATCTTCCGCCTGTGACCGCCGACAACGAGAAGCATGTCAGTCGCCGCCTTCGAGAGCGGCAAGTCTTCGCTTGAGGTCCGCTACCTCCTCGCGGAGACCGGCGATCTTGGAGATCTGCGCCATCTGTGAGAGATACTCCTTGATCGGCCGGGCGGGCGTGCCCCACACGGTCTGGCCAGAGCGGATGATCTTGGAGCTCGGGATGCCGCACTGCGCGCCCAAGACCGCCTTTGTTTCGACGTGAACCTTGTCGGCGATTCCCACCTGTCCGGCAACCACGACGTAGTCCTCGATTACGACGCCGCCCGAAATGCCCGCCTGGGCGGCCATGACAACATGCTTGCCGATGGTGGCATTGTGTCCGATATGCACCATGTTGTCGAGCTTGACGCCATCGGAGACCGTCGTCACGCCGAGCGCGGCCCGGTCGACGGTGGAGTTGGCTCCGATCTCGACGTCGTCGCCGATCCGCACCCGGCCGACCTGGGGGAATTTCTCATAGTGGTCGCCAGCCATGACAAAACCGAAGCCGTCGGCGCCAAGCACGGCCCCCGAGTGAATGACGCAGTTCTCCCCGATCTCCACGTCCCGGTAGATGTTGACTCCATCGTAGAGCCGGCCGTTGGCGCCGATGGAGACAGCCTCGCCGATGTGGCATCCGGCCCCGATGGCTGTGTGCGCGCCAATGCTCGCGCCCGCGCCGATTACGCTGTACGGGCCCACGGCCACGCCCTCCCCAAGAACCGCTTCCGGCGAGACGATCGCTGCCGGGTGAATGCCCGCTGCCGGCGCCCGCGGGGGGTGAAAGAGCAGGATTGCCTTCCCGAGCGCGGCCCGGGGATCGCTGACCCGAATGACTGTTCGCCCCGCCGGTTCCGGATACTCCGCGGGCACGAGAATACACCCGGCGGATGAGCGCGCGGCTTCCTGTACAGCCTTCTTCCCGTGCGCGAACGCTATCTCCCCGCCGCCGGCTGAAACTAGCTCCGCAACTCCCGTGATTTCGGCCTCTCCGTCTCCCTCAAACGGGGCCCCGAGTGAATCGGCTATCTCTCTAACTCGCACGTCGCTCTCCTTCCCGCCCGCAAGCGTCCCCGGGTCCGCTATGCGCCGGCGAACGGGGCTTGCGATGCTTGTATGATACAAGGTTATGCCAGTTGATCCCTCCGCCCGCATCGCGCCGACGGCGCGCATTCACCCAGGCGCGACGATCGGTCCGGGTACCGTCGTCAGCGACTTCTGCGTGATCGAGGAGGACGTGATAATCGGTTCGGACTGTCTTCTGGAGCCGTACGTGTACGTGAAGCGCTGGACTACGCTCGGGGACCGCAACGAGATCTCGGCGGGGACAGTGCTCGGCAGCGATCCGTTGGACAAGGTCTTCACCGGAGAGCGAAGCTACCTCCGCATCGGCAATGGAAACAAGATTCGGGAGCACTACACGATCTCCCGCGGCACCAAGCCGGAATCGGCGACCCAGATCGGCAACGACAACTACATCATGACGTCGGGCCACATCGCCCACAATTGCCGCGTGGGCGACAACACCGTGATAGCGAGCACGGCGCTCGTAGCCGGGTATGTGGAGATCGAGGACGGCGCCTTCATCTCCGGCGGCATCGTGGTTCACCAGTTCACGAAGATCGGGACGCTGGCTATGATTGGCGGAGGCAGCCGCATCAATAACGATATTCCGCCATACATGCTCTGCTCCGGCTTCAAGGTGAAGCCCGTCGGCTTGAATACCGTTGGCCTGAAACGGGCCGGGATCACGGGCGAACAGATCACGCTCCTCAAGAAGGCGTACCGGCTCCTCTACCTCGCCGGCCTCAAACAGGAGGAGGCGCTGGCGCGGATCGAGGAGGAGGCTCCCAGCGAGCAGACTCGCCACTTGATTGACTTCGTGCGCTCGAGTGAACGCGGCATCTGTCGTCCCTAACGAGGCCGCTCATTCTGCGGATCGGGTGGCCGGATTGGAAAACAAGGTGGTTATCCACAATTTCAACAGGGTTTTCCACAAGCTCTTCGGTTTGATCCCGGGAGTGGCCTTGACCCGGGCTGTCTGTCTGGCGCTGGCGTTGGCGCCCGTTGTCTCGGGAGAGGCATGGCCGCGCCATGTGATCGACGATTCCTCGAAAGGCGCTGACGGAGTGCGCTTGGCCGATGTCAACAAGGACGGACTGCCTGACATAGCCACCGCGTGGGAAGAGGGTGGAGTGGTTCGGATCTACATCAATCCGGGCCCTTTCGAAGCCAGGAGGAGATGGCCCTCGGCTACGGTGGGTAGAGTAGCTTCTCCAGAGGACGCGGTTTTCGCCGACCTGGATGGCAACGGTGTCTTCGACGTTGTCAGCTCCTGTGAGGGCGCCGAACAGACGGTTTACGTTCATTGGGCCCCCCGGCATCCCGACGACTACCTAAAGGGGGAGAGGTGGCGGACCGAGCCGCTACCGGCCTCCCGCCACGCCGCCCAGTGGATGTACATGCTGCCGATGGAGCTTGATTTCCGCCGCGGTATCGACCTGATTGGCGGGGCCAA
>Ga0180436_10003878_pt1 | contig 13601 bp, 13 predicted proteins | sample SS_ome_2_FD_132434 | JGI IMG/M metagenome (GOLD analysis project Ga0180436, IMG submission 132434) | Hypersaline lake sediment archaeal communities from the Salton Sea, California, USA - SS_3_S_2 metaG | ecosystem: Environmental > Aquatic > Non-marine Saline and Alkaline > Hypersaline >...
AATGACGAACCGCACGCACACCTGCTCCATATTAAACAACCATGGAATTATAGTTTTGAGACTTTTTCTGAACAATGTGGCGAATTGTCGCAGCGCTCAATATCGATAGGCTTTTTCGATCATGTCTTTACTCAAAACACCATAAATTCGCCTACCACCATACTTGACCCTGCGCTCTACAAACAGCGCCTCAAAATTACCCGGTTCCAGCTTTTCGTAGGCTTGCTGACAATTAGCCTGCAAGTCGATAGCAGACACTTGCCAACGCTCGGCGGGAATTTTCATTAAATCGATCGAGTCGTCACTTTCTTCATTACTTGCCTCGTGGCTGGCTTCCAAATGCTTGGCAAGCTCTACTGCCGGCATTAATGTTGTGGTTTCACCTTCTGAGTCAATCAGAATGAAAGCGGTTTTCTCCTGCAGAATTTGTTCAGCCAGTTTTCTGCTTATCTGATGACTGACATGCACAAAATTTCTATCCATGATGCCGGCAACACCTGATCTGCGCAGCGTCTGCAGAACGGGATTGGTATTATAGTCCTTGCCGGCTGCTTTCATCATGGAAACGAACAATGACTCTTTTCGGAATAATTCACTCGATGTCACTCCAGCTACAACCACTGCCAACATACCGGGCAATATTATCGCGGGATTATCAGTCAATTCCAGCATCGCTACCAAGGCCGCCAAAGGTGCCTGTAAACTGGCAGACATCATGGCACCCATGCCAAGCAGCGCAAAAAAGCCAATATGAGTCTCTACTTCAAAAGGCAGCAACATGGCCAGATTGCCAATAGCTGCTCCCAGCATGGCACCAATAAACAAGGTTGGGCCAATCATGCCGCCAGGCACCCCGAGACCGACCACAATAGCGGTAGCAATCACTTTTACAAGCACCAGGGAAACCAGCAGCCAAAGTCCAATTTGCGCATTGAGTGCCAATTCCACCGTGTCATAACCTATCCCCATGACTTGTGGCATGGCTATCCCAATGGCCCCCATGCTGATACCGGCAATCATGACACGCCACCAGATAGCCACATCACGGGACTTGGAGGCAATCTCCTGTAACAGGTGTACAAACCCTGCCGAGATGGCACCAGCGATTATGCCGAGAATGACAACAATCCCCAGTTCCATATGGGAACCCATTTCCATCACTGGAATGCTGAAAGCCGGCTCATTACCAAACACCATATTGGAAAGTGCAGTGGCACTCACTGCGGCAAGTATCACCGGTATAAAACTGGCGACGGTATATTCCATCATCACCACTTCCAGTGCGAAGATGACACCAGCCAGGGGCGTATTGAAAGATGCCGCGATACCAGCGGCTGTACCGCAGGCCACGAAAGTTCTGATGGCATTATTCGGTAATGACAGGTATTGCCCCATCAAGCTGCCTGCTGCAGCACCCAGAAAGATATGTGGCCCTTCCCTGCCGACGGAGTGTCCGCCAATGATGGCAAAAGCGGCCCCGAAAAACTGCAGGACAAATCCCCGCAGAGTCATGTGGCCCTGGTGATAGTTCATGCGCTCCATAACGCGCGCCACGCCCAGTACCGACATATCCCTGCCAATCCAGCGGAACATGATCGCAATGGCTATAGCGCCAAGAACGGGATACACAAAGGCTTCAATATTTGAGAGCAATTCATAACTCTCTGAACCGCTACCGGGAAGCAACCAGTCCTGCGTTTCCTCGACTAACAGACGGAAAACGATAATGACAAATCCGGCCAATAGACCGGATAGCAATCCCAGCAGGGAAAGTTGCAGCAAGGCGTCCGGACGTGCCAGGCGAATCCTGACCTCGTCAAGACGATTGACGTTGTGACTTTTCAGTTTTGAAAAATATTTTTTCATCCAGTGGCAGTCATTAACAAAGAAGCCTCGCGACGGCTGCCGCGTGCCACCAACATTAACGTTTTCATAGGTTTTCTACTTATAACTCCAGGCTCTTGCTGGCAATTTCATAAACATCACTGGAGATGGATTTAACACCAGCAATTCTATCTAATTGTGTTTTCATCAGATCCTGACGCTTCGTATCGTAACGATTCCAGCGGGAAATGATTCTCAACATTCTGGCAGCAATCTGTGGGTTCAGCTTGTCCAGTTCAATGACATTATCCGCAAGAAACCTGTAGCCTGCACCGTCAGCCTGATGAAAATGCAGTGGATTGCCACTGCAAAAGGCACCAATCAGGGAACGTACCTTGTTGGGATTAGTCATGGAAAACAGCTCATGATTCATCAACTGTTTGACCTGAGGCAAGGTATTTTCGCGGCTTGAGGTGGCCTGTGCCGTAAACCATTTATCCATCACCAAGACATCATGTTTCCAGCGCTGTTCAAAATCATCGATGACCTGTTGGCGTTGAACAAAACCACTATCCGTTATCAGTGAAAACGCTGCCATGGTATCTGTCATGTTCTGCGCATTCTCATACTGCCTGACACAAAGCTGTTCAGCTTCTTCATTATCCGACATTACCAGGTAGGATAAAACGGTATTCTTTAAGGCACGCTGCGCTATCGCCTCGCTGGATATTTGATACTCAGCATCGTCCTGATTGTTCTGATAAACGCTCAGCAGATTGTCATAAAGTGCAACAGCCACTTTCTGCTTGAGTGTCTGTCGGGCATTGTGAATGGCATCAACATCCACCTGCTGCATCTGGTCACCAAGGTAAGATTCTGATGGCAAGGTGATCACTTCCGCGATTAAGGCCTTATCAGAGTTTTCATCCAGCAGGGTATTTCTGAAAGCCTCGATATAGTCAGATGGAACCTCGAATGCCTGGTTTTGCTGATACTGACTGATCATTGACAGCAAAATTCGCTGTGATAATTGCTGAGCAGCATCCCAGCGGGCAAAACCATCCGTATCATTCTCCATCAGAAACATCAGCTCATCATCACTGTATTGACAGCCCACCTTGACCGGTGCAGAAAAACCACGCAGTAAGGAAGGCACAGGTTTGCTTTCAATATTTTCAAAGCTGAAAACCTGGGATTTTTCGGTAAGCTCCAGCACTCTGGTGCCGATCAGGTCATTGCCCTGTTGATCCAGCAGCCCCACGGCAAATGGAATAAAAAATGGAGGCTTATCAGTTTTCTCAGGCGTATCTGGACATGACTGGCTAATGGTTAAATCAAAACGCCTGTGATCGACATCATAGTTTCCCAGCACCTGAAGTTCAGGCGTTCCGGCATAATCGTACCAGTGCTGAAACTGTGACATATCCCTGCCGAGGCTATCCTGCATACAGCCCATGAAATCTTCTGTGGTCACTGCCTGGCCGTCATAACGCTCAAAATACAGGTCGGTGGCCTGACGAAACTTTTCAGGCCCCAGCAGATTGGCCTGCATACGAACCACTTCGGCACCTTTTTCATAGACGGTGACCGTGTAGAAGTTGTTAATCTCGATATAGGAAGCAGGCCGGACTGGGTGCGCCATTGGACTGGCATCTTCGGCGAACTGATGCGCCCTCAACAGACGTACATCTTCGATACGTTTGACATGTTCCGAACCCATGTCGGCAGAGAAACACTGGTCACGAAAAACGGTAAAGCCTTCCTTCAAAGACAACTGGAACCAGTCACGACAGGTGATACGATTACCGGTCCAGTTGTGGAAGTACTCATGCGCGATAACTCCCTCAATCCCCTGGAAGTCACGATCAGTTGCCGTATCCTGCTTGGCCAGCACATACTTGGAGTTGAATATATTCAGCCCCTTATTTTCCATTGCCCCCATATTGAAATCATTGACGGCAACAACGTTGTAAATATCCAGGTCATATTCGCGACCATAGTTATCTTCATCCCACTTCATCGCATTGATCAGTGATTGCAAGGCATGATCGCACTTGTCGAGGTTTTCTTTTTCTACGTAGATATTCAGTGCGATTTCACGCCCCGAGGGAGTCGTATGCTTTCCTGATACGGCCTTAAGATCACCGGCAACCAGGGCAAACAAATAACTGGGTTTGGGAAACGGATCATCCCAGACAGCATAATGACGCCCATTTCCAAGATCACCACTTGCCACGGGGTTACCATTGGATAACAACACAGGGTAGCTTGTTTTGTCGGCTTCGACACGGGTGGTAAAACTTGTCATCACGTCCGGACGATCCGGAAACCAGGTGATCTTTCGAAAACCTTCTGCCTCACATTGGGTGCAATACATGCCACTGGAGCGATACAGTCCTTCCAGCGCGGTATTTTTTTCAGGAAAAATGCGTGACAACGTCTGCAGTTCAAACGTCGCTGGCGGCTCTTTCAGGACAAGACCCTTTTCGGTAACCTGGTACTGATTTTCCTGCAGTGGAGAACCATTTAATCTGATCTCAACGAGTTCAAGGTTCTCGCCGTTTAAAAACAGATCGGTTTCCTGCTCATCAACGTGCTCAATCGATAAATTTGCCTTTACCAGCGTTTCCCCTTCTTGCAGGTCAAAATCGAGATTGACCTGCTTCACCTTCCAGGTAGGTGATTGATATTCATCTAGATAAATGGTTTTTGGTGTTGAATTTTCTGTCATAGTGATAAGTTTGATGGCAATTTAAGTTTAAGAAATTTTTCCCGCGTAGTTTCACAGCAGATCCCTGTATTCTCATACAGAAGACGCCGTAAATACATCCATGTAGGCTTCCATTCCGCATCCATGCGGAATGAGACTTCTTTATGAGAATACAGGATTCTGCCTACCGTCATTATGCAAACACCATTTTCCTTGGCAACCCAGCTTTGCAATTGATAGCATACAACTAAAGAATTAGGAGAAAACCGATGCCAAAAGTGGTTATGTACACAACCAGCGTCTGCCCCTACTGCATTCGCGCAAAAAACCTGCTTCAACACAAGGGGGTTGATTTCGAAGAACTCAATATCGAACGTGACCGCGACTTGATGCAGGAATGCTTTACTCGCAGTCAGCGCCGCACTGTACCCCAGATTTTCATTGATGACTTCCATGTCGGCGGATATGACGATATGGCAGAAATGGATTCCATGGGTAAACTTGATCCTCTACTGGGTCTAGCCGAAGATGCCGATGATCTGCATAAAGGCAGTTATGACAGCTCAGATGATACTGTAACCTGAACGGTCAGCGGATATCACCATGCGTTTGGACAAATGGCTTTGGGCAGCAAGATTTTTCAAAACCCGGCAACTGGCTGTTGAAGCAATCAATGGCGGCAAGGTGCACATGAATGGTCAGCGCACCAAGCCTGGTAAAGCCGTTGATATCGGCACAGCACTGCGCATTCATAAAGGCTCTTTCGAATGGCTTATTACAGTCAACGAACTTCCCAAACAGCGCCGCCCGGCCAAAGAAGCCGTCAACTTCTATACTGAAGATCCTGCCAGCAGGGAAAAACGTGAACAGTTGCAGGAAACCATGCGCGTTCAAAAAGCCGCCATGCCATTGATGACGACATCTCGGCCTAACAAGAAAGATCGCCGTTTGATCCACCGTTTCAAGAACATTAACAACGCCTGATGGACCAAGATGCCTTCAGAACCACCTATCGCGAAGTCAATGAACGCTTCTGCGCGTTTGAAAAAAGCCTGCTGACCAATCAATGTACCTGCTCCCAGTCTGAGCGTTTCTGTATCGCTGAACGTGAAGGCGTTCATTGTCACAGCGACGACGGGCAGCAACGCTGCCTGGATGTGCTGGACATTCTGCGTGAACAGGCACGCTTTGCCTTACGCACAGATAACGACAGCAGGCGCACCCTGCCTCATGGAAAAGCCATACGCATTCAGGTGGGCGGTATGCGCGGCATTTATCATGTTATTCATCCTACCGAACCAGTACCTGAGACGGTCATTGATATCAATGTCATATTATTGAAAGCACTGGAAAAGTATGCTGACTTTTCCAAACTACCTTTCTCTGACATCATGCAACATATCGCTGCTTATGATGTTAAAAAACGCTCACGCAGACGAAGGGATAAATAACAATGAAACTGATTGAATGTATGACACAAACCAGCACCGCAACTGCTGACATGACGGTGCGCGAAGCCATGCAGGAATGTGTGAAATGTGATTGCCCGGGCATACCATACGTCGATGAATCCGGAAAACTGATTGGCAGGTTTTCCATCAGGCATACTTTCTACCAGCACTGTATACCCGCCGACCTGATCAAGCATGCGCACTTGCTGGGCAATGATATCGACAGCATTGAAATAGAAGAACAGGACACCCATAAATTTCTTGAAAAGCCAGCGGGTGACTACATTCTTGACCAGATACTTCATCTAAACCCGAATTCACAAGTCGTAAAAGCCCTGGCATTGATGGAGCAATTTAATACCTCCTACCTGTTTGTCGTTGACGAAAACAATCATTATCTTGGTGCAGTCACCCACCAAAGCATTGCGCGTCACATTCTTGAACAATAAGCTATCGGGTAAACAGTATGACCTTTAGCAGTCCAATGATGATTTCCACGGGAATATTACTGGCGGCCTATTACCTGATTTTTACCGAAACCATTCATCGAACCAGTGCGGCCATTATCGGTGCGGTGACCATGATCGGTATCGGCATGTGGTTTGATTTCTACTCACAAGAGGAAGCCATCCAGGCTATCGATGCCAATACCATACTATTGCTCGCTGCGATGATGATGGTTGTTTCCATGCTGCGCAGCACTGGGGCTTTTGAATATACCGCCATTTTCATCAGCCGCCTTTCGAAAGCACAGCCCAAACGCCTGCTGATTTATCTGTGTCTTGCTGTCAGCCTGATATCAATGATTCTGGATAACGTCACCACCGTTATTGTGTTTGCACCACTGACTATTCTGATAACGCGCATCATGAAGATAAACCCGATGCCCTACCTGGTGGGTGAAGCCATGCTTTCAAACGTGGGGGGTATTGCGACCCTGGTGGGTGATCCTCCCAACATCATGATAGGCAGTGCAGCCGGTATCGATTTCACCCGCTTTCTGGTTCACATGTTTCCACCGGTTGCCGTGGTATGGTGTTTTACCATTGTGTTTTTACTGTTTACCTTTCGCAAAGAACTAGATGTTGAAATCCCGCATCTCGACAAAAAGCATCTCGACAGCGAGCGTGCGATTACTGATTACTTCGCCTTTACAAAAATGATGTTGGCATTGACAGTTATTATCGTTCTGTTTTTTATCCATCATCATTTTCATTTCTATCCTTCCTATGCCGCATTCATCGGTCTTGCACTGGCTATGGCCTTACTGCAACCCAAGCCGGAAAAGCTGTTTGGTGAAGTAAACTGGTCAGTACTGATCTTTTTTGCCGGACTGTTTGTTATTGTTGGCGGCGTGGAAGCATCGGGGCTGCTGAGCATGTTTGGTGAGGAACTTGCCCGGGTTGCTCAAGATCCGGCCATGTTGTTAGTCACCTGCATCCTGATCATGTGGGTAGCAGCCTTGTTGAGCGCGTTTGTTGATAATATTCCATTTACCGTCACCATGATTCCCATCATTCTTGGACTTGAAACATCCGGGGTGAACATAACCCCCTTATGGTGGGCACTGGCACTGGGTGTCGGGCTTGGAGGAAATGGAACGCATATTGGTGCCACTGCCAATATCATTGTCATTTCAGAACTGGAAAAGAGCGGCATCAAGGACGCGCGTATCACTCCGGTCCAGTGGATGAAAAAAGGTGCTCCAGCTACTGTCACCGGTTTAACGGTGAGCAGTATTTTGTTCGTGGTATTTTTCGATTTCTTTCTGAATTAGCATTTTCAGAAAACATCTGTATACAACTGATTTGTGGGAAACTCTTTTTCGCCAAGCAGCTGTTTTAAACCCGATAGCTGTTTTTCAGGTAGAACCGCATAAATATCATGCTGTTCCAGGCAATCGATCTTCTCCATCCTTTCCAATAAGATGCTGGATGTTTCAGACAAGCTGCAGTTAACGGTTTCATAGTGAAAATTATCCAGTACGTCAGCCCAGGCCCGACAGTAATTTTCAAAATAATGCGTACGATCGGATAACCACAACACACGAATCTGACGCTCTTCCGACTCAGATATGACATGATCAATAATACTTTGTATCTGCGCAAAGCCGGTATCCCAGGCGATAAATATCAGGGGAGCTTCGGAAGATTCATTCAAGGTAAAGTCACCCATAGGCCCCTTGATCAGTATTTTTTCGCCTTTTTTTAATTGCGGGAAAATCTTGCTGCAAAACTCGCCCCCGGTATTTCGCAGATGAAAACGCAGGCTAAGTCCATCACAAGGGCAACTCGATATACCCAGCCTGACGCAGGAACCATCTTTGAGGTAAAGTTCTACTTTCTGGCCAGCCAGGAAAACCAGTACCTGGCTGCGTGATGCGCGCAATTGCAGGTGCATCACATCATCCTCACAAAGATCTGTTTTAGAAACCTTGGCCGTGATCTCCTGATAGGGAATCTCCTGCACAGTGTCCTGCTCGTGCATTTCAAGCACCAGGTTGGTGGCTGGCTTATGGCAACAGGTAAGAAACTCCCGCTTTTGTATTTGTTCAGGGGTTAACTTATGATCATGGTGACGCACCTGTTCAATTTCACCATCGACAAGTTTTGCCAGACAATTACCGCAACTGCCGTTCATACAATTATGGGGCAGATTCAGCCCGGAACGCATGCCGGCACGCAGAATAGTTTCTTTTCCTTCCAGTTCAAACTGATGACCAGAAGGTTTAAGACGGATTTTGAAAGTCATCCGGAAGTTTTATCGTTTTTCTCTTAATTTACACTGACTGTAAAACCATCCGATAAGTGCACTGAAGATTTGCGACTGGTTTTTGTCACACTGTTTCTGGTAAGCCGACATACGCTGTTTCATTTCAGCGACCAGAGCCCGGTAAGAGGCTACTCTGTCTTCGGCAGAGCGCAGCTCTGCGCGTAACCGCTGAACCTCACTGGCCAGCTGCTCAGGACTCGGCATACTGTCACTCATGTATTTATTGACTGCGTCCGCCTGTATATTTCGAACCTTTTCAATCATTCCTGAACGGTCCGAATTGGTATCCGGGAAAATTTTCAATAACTCAGACTGGCGTATCGATCCTTCAAATACCGAAAGTTTTCCACGCTGAATATAGTGCTGCAAAACTTTTCTAGGCACTCCAACCATACGCGCTGCTTGTGAAAGGCTGAGTAAATGATCCATAACCAAACTATTTCCTGATTAAAGCACTTGGTTTTTTCAGTATAGACAGGAAAACAGCTTTTGAAAAAGAAATTAAAAAACGATGCTAACCAGTGAGGACCTTGATCTGTTCGTGCAGGGGAATAAAAACAGGCTCCAGCTTGCGACGCATCAGGCTGCCTATGGCACTGGTATCATGAAAAACCGGACGTAGAACGCCGTAACCCATGCCCGACAACACTCTTGCAGCACGTAAAATATCCGATAGTTTTTCATCTAATTCGATCAGTTCCCTGATCTCGTCGAGCTCATGCTTAACGAATTGATCTGCTTCACAGGAGAGTTCCTCCAGAGTCTGATCAGGATCGCCTTCAGGACGCAGAGGCGCGAAGTAATACCTGACTGCATCCAGAGTGGTGTTTACGACTTCCTGGTTGGAAGGCTTTTTCATGATTGTTTTGAAGGCCTCAAGGAAGGCCTGTCCTTTATTCGATAGCAACTTATTAAGAAATGCTGCCAGTTGGTTGCCATTAGCGGCCAGTTTTTCCAGCCCATTGGAGACTTCGGTAAACAATGCATGTGAAGAGGCTGTCACAGGCAGGTCATCCGGTATCGTCAGGATAAAGCCAACGTGGTATGCCCCTTTTCTGATGCCCTTTTTCCATAAATCTGCACGAACATCCTCAGCTGTCAGGCCAGGTTGAAGTACAAGTCTGACAGTTTCGATCATTTTTTCAGGTTCAGTTTCAAACGGCAGATGTTCAATCAGGTAACTTGCCAGAACAGGCCCCATATCACCAGCGACCACAACCTCATGCTCAAGCATACGACGGGCATTTTCCGCATCTTCCATTGCCCACCAGGCACGACGCGCCAGTTCATCGGTCAAACCCGTTGCACAGACCGCTGCAACCACAGCCTCGGGTTCACCCAGCATCAACAATTGCTCAAGACTGTCATCACGCATCTGCCCCATGCGCGTCCAGCGCTGGATAAAAACAGGATAACCGCCTGGTGAACCGGAGATATGACTGGAAAGCACTTCCTTGACCTTCTTTATGTACTGCTCATCGCGGCAGTTCGGATTGAGTTTGACAGAAGCTTCACCGGTTTCAGTCAAACCGTACAGCGTCATTGATGATTCATGAATCCTGATGGCCTGGGGCTTGTTGGCCAACAGGACGTTGATTCGCAGAGAGTCTTCGGGGGATAAATCCATTTAAAAGAAAATTACTGGGCAATATCGGTTAAAGTTTTTTTCTTAGGCAAGGCATAAAATGCGCGCAGATGAGGAGTTTACAAATAGTAAATGACGAATCGAGCACATTTTTAACACAGGATAAGGAAAAAAGAATAACAGAGTCAGGATTCGGAGGGAGGCGAGTAATTAGCATCGTCCGGATTGATAAAGATGAATTGAGGGTCACCACCTTCTTCAAGAACAACAAAATCCATCACCGTATTGTCCAATAAAGGCACAAATTCGGGAGCAATAATGATATCAACGCCTTCAGATTTGAAACGGATATCATCTTCATTGGCTGAGTCAAAACCCATGCGGTAATCGAAAGTTCCGTCAGCACGTTTCTGAGCTGCAAAACGCAACGACATTTTCTCAGTTCCACTTTGCTTTGCGGCAACGGCAACCTGTTCAGCGGCGTTGGGAGTTATTTTAAACATCAATAAACCTCACAAACTCATTTTTTGGATTTTACAATATGGGCGATAAATCTTTCTGCCCAGTGGTTGTTACCCACATTTCTCATATGTGCATAATTGGCCAGCAGATTTTTATACACATATCCATCGTTGTGACCATCTATGCCATGGCCTCTGACAACCTTGTAGGCATAATCACAGTTTTCGGGCATACCTTCCAGGCTGGAATAATGAAACTCGTGTGCGGCCAGTTCTTCGGACTCAGAACCCGGCCAGGGCATTGTTCCTGTTTCAGTCAAGCGGATATAGCCCCTGCCCTGCGGTTTTTCATGCATGACAGTCTTACCCGGAATCACGCCACACATTCTACATTCTTTATCTTTCCAAGTCAGGCTTTCTGATAGGTACATTAACCCACCGCACTCGGCATAGACAACACCATAATTTTCGATGAAATCAGCGACTTGCCGCATGAGCATTTCATTCGCTGACAAGGCCTGCATGTGAGTTTCAGGAAATCCACCGCCAATAAACAAGGCATCGACATCCGGCAGGGTGCGGTCATGCAACGCATCGATAGCAAAAAGTTCTGCTCCACAGGACTTTAGCGTCTCAAGATCATCTGCATAATAGAATCCGAAAGCCGCATCCTGAAAGACACCAACTTTTACGCGGGTATCAACTGCAGCTACAAGCAATTCTCCAGGTGATACTTCATCAATATTGTCAAAATTAAGCGCTTGCGATCCCAGCGAAACAAAACTATCCAGGTCAACCTGCTGTTCGATGATGGAGGCAATGTTGTCAATGATCGACTGACTCTCGGATTTCTCATTACTGGGAATGAGTCCCAGGTGGCGTTCATCAATAACCAGTTCAGCGTTTCTCCTGACACACCCCACAACCGGAATATCCGTGTATTCCTCAACGACTGAAACCAGTTTGGATTCATGACGCTGACCAGCAATATTGTTCAGAATCACCCCGGCGATCTGTGGTGCACCATCAAATGCCAGGTAACCCTTCAACAATGGAGCTACACCGCGTGTAATGCCCTGTGTATTGATCACCAGGACCACAGGAACCTGGAGATGATTTGCCAGTGCTGCATTGGAATCTGAACCGTAAAGATCCATACCATCGTATAGCCCCTTGTTTCCTTCAATGATGGAAATATCGGCCTGTTGACTCTTATTACGGTATAACTGCTGAATCTGGAGAGCAGGCGTGGTATAGAAATCCAGGTTATAACAGGGGCGCCCTGAAGCCTGTGACAACCATAATGGATCGATATAGTCAGGACCTTTTTTGAAAGCCTGTACTTGATGGCCTTTTTTTGCCAATGCTGCGCACAAGCCCAAGGTAACGGTTGTCTTGCCTGAAGACTTGTGAGCGGCAGAAATATAGAGCTGGGACATTGAAAAAAAAAGGGTAGCTATAACTACCCTTTAGTTTAAATCTTTTAAGTTTGGATGTTTAGATCAGATTAACCCTGACGATTATCCATCTTTTCATCAGCCAGTGATTCAGGCAGGAAACGCAGCATCCTGATACCAATGGCAGTCATCAGCAATGTGGCCGCAATACCACCTATACCAAGTGCGACTTCAGGCAGGCTTGGAGCATAACTGGCGACGGCGCCATCATAGAAACTACTTTCAATGATTTCTTTACCTGGGAACATGGCCATAGGGAAAGCCTGGCCGCCAATGATAATGACGTACATGGTTGCCAGCCCACCCAGAATCACCAGGATAGCCGCTGCGTTGACTGCAGCACGTGATTTACCCAGAGCAGGATGATACAAAATACCCAGTGGAATCAGGGAACCGATGAAAATCTGACCAACCCAGAACATCGTGGTGTAGATACCACCGTTTAACAGAATAAACTTTTCGTATTCGTGATTCTCAGTACCGTATAAATTTGTCAGGTGATAGGCAATCACAAAATACAGTGAAGCCGCCACGAACAGACCCAGAAGATTTTTCAGACGGCCAAAAATACGGTCACCAATCTCTCTTTTATCCCAGTCAAAGGCAAAAGACAGGACAAGCAAATAAAAAGCCAGGCCGAAAGCAAAAGACATGATAATAAACCATGGCGCATAGACAGCCGCATCATAGCCCTGCCGAGCGACAATGAAACCAAAGATGGAACCAGTACCAGTAGTCAAAGCCAGGCGCCAGACAAAAGCAAAAGTTCCGGCCGCCTTGGTGAAACGATTCATTTTGCGTTCCATCATGGTCCACAGATAAACAACAACAATGACCATAAAGCCTGTATATAAATAGATATTCCAGGCAAAGATAGATTTAAAGTTGTACTCTGTCATGGCAACAATCAGGCGATCAGGACGACCGAGGTCTAGCACCAACACCAGCAAACCACCTACAAGCAAAGTAATAGCCAAAAGCCCGGATAGCGGAGCCAGTGGTTTGTAACACTTCTTGTTGAAAACAGAACCAATAGAGGCAATATTGAGTGCACCGGAAGCAGCAACAATCAGAAATACGGCAAATACATGCGGCGTACCCCAAACGACATGGTTATTCATGCCTGTCACGTAGTGGCCACTATGTTCCATATGCAAAACGGCTAGTCCGGCAACAGCCATGATACCGGCCAGAATAGCAAGCAGTCCCCAGTAGCGAGTGCTTTCTATGCCCCATTCTCTATAGTGCATTTTTTTCATTGCAGATTTGTTCCTACATTAAATTCCGCTGTAATAAACGCCAGGGTTCAATTTCAGATCATCACGTACCTGCTGGCTTGGA
>Ga0180436_10003879_pt1 | contig 13600 bp, 11 predicted proteins | sample SS_ome_2_FD_132434 | JGI IMG/M metagenome (GOLD analysis project Ga0180436, IMG submission 132434) | Hypersaline lake sediment archaeal communities from the Salton Sea, California, USA - SS_3_S_2 metaG | ecosystem: Environmental > Aquatic > Non-marine Saline and Alkaline > Hypersaline >...
CCCTCGGAAGATGGGAGACCTGCGCGCGGCGTCGGTAAGCGTCACCGGCGTGGGCAACACGCCCCACTTGGTTCCATCCTTCTTGAGATCCCATGCCAACCCGATACGCTTCGACCAATGCTCGCCGGAACCCTGCATCAGGGCCATGTGGATCACGATCAACCCTTCACGGCGCTTCTGGTAGGCGTCGACCAGCTCGTAATCCCACCCTTCTCCGCGCGGCCACATGTAGAAAACGACCAGATCAGCCTTCGCCCACAGTTCCCTCTTCGGGAAATACATCGACGGAATCACCGAAACCCGCGGGACCTGAGGCAAGAGGTGGTTCATGTAGCGGTCCATCACCCAAGTGTATTCGTGGGTCTCCTTGGCATGGAGTTTGTCGATGCCCCAGCCCCAGAGGATCGTCAGATCTCGGGACGGCTCTCGCTCGCCCATCGGTCCCACGATCCGTTTCATTTCGGCCAGATCGCGCTCGACCGGCTTCTGCCACGGAAACTGCCCGCGGGCCTGACCGGTTACGGAAAGGATCAACAGGACAATCAGCGACGTTCGATTCATCGTACGAAATGTAGACATTGTCCCCTCCCCCTAGTCTTGGATCATGTCTATATCACGAAGCCAGGCGGCAAAGCTAATCGGCCAGAGCGCCGTCGAGTTCCCTCGTCCTTCGCCCAGGCCGAAACCATGGCCACCTTTGTTGAAAACGTGCAACTCCGCGTTGACTCCCGCCCGCAACAACGCCGAGTAGAACTCGAGGCACTTGTCCGTGGGAGTAAGCTTGTCGACACGTGCATTTACAATGAAGATCGGGCAGATCGGCGGCACGGTCGATGAGATCCAGGGCCTGGGGCGTAGTGATCTTTTTCAAAATGCCGGCCAGACGGACCAATCCCCGGCCCATCTGGTCCAGGTCTTCCCCGGTCAATTCCGCGCTGAAGTTTTTCAAAATTTCCAATGAAGTGCTCAGGAGCCGGAAGACCCCTTTTTGTTCCAGGTCATCCAGATAGAAGATCATCTGGGGGACGGTGGTTTTCATCAACGGCTCGGCGGTTTTTGCAAGATCAATGAGATTTTTCAGTTGATCCAGGGTGAAGTTGAAGTTGTTGACATTGCGCATGGCCTTCTTCACGAGAAAGAGCAGATCTTCCAATTGGAAATCGCTCTCCACATCGGCCAGTTCCACAATCAGGGCGTGGACCAGTTCGTTGATTCGCGGTGACATTTCGTCCCGCAATTCCCGGATGGCCTGGGCCGATGAGGTTAAAGGGGCAAGCTGGGCCTCTATGCGCTCCAATCTTTCCAGAATTTGGCTAGTATCATTCACAGCCGTCACCTCCCTATTTTAGGCCACTTTACGGATTTTACCGGCGATATTCATCTGGGGTTCCAGGGGCAGGTCAAGGCCCTTCATCATGAGATTCCAATAAACCCAGCGGAACATCATCTTGCCCCAATGGTTGCTTAAGGACTCCTGGAGCAGGGTAAAGGGACCCATCCCGGGGAAGGGAAATTTGCCCGGCAGGGGCTCCACCTTGTAGTTGAAATCCAAAAGAATGGCCTTTTCGAAACCGCTGGCTAAAAAGCAGGTGGCGTGGCCGTCGAATTTGGGCAGGGGCGGATGGCCGTCGATCTCGCGCACCAGGTTTTCCACCAGGGTGTAGGCCATGTAATGGGCCACGGACCCGGCCTTGGAGGTGGGCACATTGGTGGTATCTCCCAGGGCGTAAATGCGTTCGGTATTTTCCACTCTAAGGGTGTGGTTATCCGTAGGCACGAACCCCACCGGATCGCTGATCCCGGAATCAATGAGGCTTTGGTCCCCCATGTTGGGCGGGATGGCCACCAGCAGGTCGTAACCGATCTTTGCACCCTTGTGGGATTCTATGGTTTTTTCGTTGGCATTGACCTGGGCCAGGTCAAACAGGGGCGTGACCCGGATATTTTTTTGCACGGCCACTTCCGCCAGCGCCTTGGCCGCCACCGGCTTGGTGAAGACGTTGTCCAGAGGGGTTACCAGGTGGATCTCGACCTTGTCACGCACGCCGTTGACCGTAAAAAACCAATCGGCCATGAAGACAAATTCCAGGGGGGCGATGGGACATTTATAAGGTACTTCGGCGATGTTGAGGACGATTTTGCCGCCGGAGAAATATTTAAGCTGCTTGCGCAGGGCTTCAGCCCCTTCCAGGGTATAGTAATCGAAGATGTCCTTGCGCCAGCCGTCCGGCATGCCGTCGATTTCTGCGGGGGCGATGTCACAGCCGGTGGCCAGTACCAGCCAATCGTAATCATAACTGCCCAATTCCGTAGTAACGCGGCGTGCTTCTTTGTCGATCTTGACAACATTATCCAGGATAAAGTCCACTCCCGGCGGGATGAACTCTTTTTTGGGCTTCAGAATATCATTGCGGGAATAGACCCCGAAGGGCACAAAAAGGTAGCCGGCCTGGTAATGATGTTGCTCTTCCCGGTCGATGATGGTGATGCGCCATTCCGATTCCGGCAGCTCCTTGCGGAGCATGTTGGCCACAATGGTGCCTCCGGCGCCTGATCCAAGAATGAGTATTTTTCTCATCGTAGCGACCTCCTCTCGTTAGGGTGATGGAAGGAAATAATTTCCCATCTTGCTTGTCTTTTGGCCCGTCTAGGGCGTTACATCCACTGGCACATATTCCCCATATGCACCGGTGGATGTGCCTTGTAGACGAACCAAAATCCGGCGCAATCTTTGGGGAATTATTTCCTTCCACCACCCTTAATTGGTTGTTGCGAGTTTAAGGATGGGAATCGATGTCACTGCCCGGGTAGGGTGTCGGGTGAAGCGGACGGGCCAGGGATCACCTTTAATAATAAGTCACACAATGTGGTATTCAAGCCCCGTGATGTTGCCCGCATCCGGCCGCCGGATTGCAATAAGGATCTTCAGGCCGGCCCCAAAACTCCTGGCGGAAATAAATCAGAGTTGACCCGGAGCGGATCTCAGGGCACTATAGATGGCCGTTGCCAGGTGTGTAATTTCATATGTGGGACTGATCCGTGATGCCAACAACTTCCATTGCCTGGGCTCTAGGTTTTTCACTCTTTCTGGGTGGGCTGGGCCTGCCTGTCCCGGAAAATCCGCTGTTGATCGGTGGCGGCTATGCGATTTATATCGGAGCCGTGCCGGCCGTCCCCAGCCTGGTGGTCTGGTATGCGGCCATCTGTGTGGGTGACTACCTCCTGTATTGCCTGGCATACCTGTTTTTCAACCATCCCCGGCCGGCGGCCACCATTCGCCGCTGGGTGGGGGCGGAACGCCTGGATGCCTACCAGCAGGCGTTTTCCGTCCACGGCGCCTGGACCCTGTTTCTGGCGCGTTTTGCCTGGGGGGTTCGGTTTTTGGCCTATCTGGCGGCCGGTGCGGCCCACTATCCCTGGAAGCGCTTTGTCATCGTGGACAGTTTGTCGGTCTTGGTGCAGGTGCTGCTGTTTACAGGCCTGGGCTATGTCGCCGGTGACAAGATCGAAGTGGCCCAGCGCGCAGGTCATACAATCGTTGTGGTGCTGGGGGCCGTGACGCTCATCTCCATGATTCTGGCCTGGATATCGGCGGCGATGATGAAACGGATCCCTGCGGAAAAGACCATATCGGCGCCATTGGCCCAGCCCGTTGTCCAGCCCGCTGAATCCCTGGCCAACCCGAAATTAAAGGGTGACTTCCAGGATTCTTGCCTAGATGATTCGAAAACAGAATAAAAAGGACAGCATGCAAGATTTCATCGATTTGACCAGCGCTTTAATTCGATTCCCCTCCACAGCGGACCGGCCCGAGGCTTTGGCGGAATGCGCAGCCTATGTCACGGACTTCCTTGACGACCGGGGCGTGGCGTTCCAACTGCGACACTACCAGGGAGTCCCTTCTATTTGGGTCCTTCCCGCAGCGGATTATGCGCCGGTCCTGCTCATGTCCCACATGGATGTGGTGGATGGACCGGAGGAGTTATTCCACCCCCGGGTTGAGGATGGCCGCCTGTGGGGGCGGGGCAGTATCGACGATAAGTATGCCGTGGCCCTTTCATTGCTTTTAGTGGCGGAATTCATGGAGCGCATGGGTGGCGATCAGTCCCGTCTGCCCTTTGGCATTCTCATTACCGGTGATGAAGAAAGGGGCGGCAAGGATGGCGTGCAGCCGGCGCTCGAGGAGATCCGTGCGGACTTCGTGATTGCCCTGGATGGGGGCAGTTTGGCCAAAATCGTGGTTAAGGAAAAGGGAATTATCCAGCTCAAGCTGGTCGCCCGGGGAGTTGCGGCCCATGGTGCCCGGCCGTGGCTGGGGGAAAATGCCATTGAGAAACTGATGGCGGATTACCAGAAAATAAAATCTCTTTTCAAAGTTGAAGCCCCCGGGCATTGGCACCGGACCCTCAATTGGGGGATGGTGCGGGGCGGTGAGGTGGTCAACCAGGTGCCGGACTACGCGGAAGCCGTATTCGATATACGCTACACCGAAGCTGAAGATCCCCGCCAGCTCGTGGCAGATATCCGCAGTGCCGTTAAGGGAGAGATCAGCGAGGTCTCTGTGGACCCTGTTTTCCTGGGGGGAACCTCGCCCTATCTGGACCGGCTGCAGGAATTTGTTCCCGGCATCGAATTGGGCTTCGAGCATGGAGCCAGCGATGCACGCTTTCTATCCAAACATGGAATTCCCGGTATTGTCTGGGGGGCCGATGGTGATATGAGCCAGCACTCCGCGCGGGAACACATCAACCTTTCCAGCGTCGCCCGGCTGCGGGAAATTTTCACTCGCTATTTTGAAGCCCTGGCCTGACACCTAAGGAGCTGCCATGGAAAAGCAGGCATTTAAATTCTTGTCCGCAATGCCCCATTTTAAAATGCTTCCGGAAGAAGATCTCCATCAACTCATCAGCCAATCTTCGCGTCAGCGTATTGCCCAGGATACGGTGTTCGCCGTCCAGGATAAGACCCGTATCGACAGCATCCTGGTGCTGCAGAAGGGCTCTTTGGCCCTTTATGATGAGCGCCATGCGGAACGTGAACCCGTCGGGTTTATTAATTCCGGTGAGGTATTCGGTGGGATAACCATCTTGCTCAACGGCGGGATCTCCCTGCGCACGGCCGAAGCCAGGGAGGATTCCGTGGGATACCGCATTCCCGAGGCGGTATTCCAGGATTTATGCGCCCGTCACAGTGATTTCCACGACTATTTTCTCAAGAATTTCAGCCAAAATATCTTCGATGATTCCCTTATGAGCATCGTTGAGGCCGGGCAAGCCAAACTTTTTCTGCCCCAGATTGTGCCCTTTTCATTTCTTCCCGAGGAGGAACTGGACCAGATTTCCGGTAAGTTGAAAATGGTGCAGTATCCGGCGGGAGCGGTTTTATTCCACCAGGGGCGCTCGCGGGTGGGCTACCTTTATTTGCTGATCAAAGGTGCCGCGGAAATATTCTACGAACAGGACCACCGCAAAACCATGGCGGGCTACCTGGGGGAAGGGGATATGTTCGGGGGAATCTCCATGCTGCTCAATAACGGCCTTCCCGTGCGCACTCTGCGGGTTATCGAACCCTCCCGGTTTTATCTGTTGTCCCAAACGGATTTTAACGATATCTGCTCCCGCTACGAAGCGTTTACCGAGTACTTCACCGATATTTTCGGCAAACGCATGCTGCAGCGCTCCTATGCCGCCATTATCGCCAAAACCATGCGGCCCGCCGAAGAGGGCGCCCAGTTCCTCAACCTCACCGTGGGCAGTATTTGCGGTATCAATCCCATATCCGGCGGCCCGCAGACCACCATTCGTGAGGCCGCCGAGACCATGGCCACAGAAGAGATCGGCTCGCTGTTTATCAACTCCCCGGAAGGGCATTTGATGGGGGTGGTCACGGAGAGGGATTTAACCCATAAGGTGGTTGCCCAGGGCCGGGATATCAATCTTCCGGCCGTGGAGATCATGAGTGCGCCGGTGTATCGGGTGGAAGACCAATCGCTGGTGTTTGAGGCCCTGATGACCATGATGCAGGAGGATATCCGGCATCTGGCCGTGGTGGACGGCGATGAGAAAGTGGTGGGTGTCTTATCGAGCCGGGACATGCTCATGGCCCAGGGGGAATCTCCGCTGTTTGTGCTGCGGGAAATTGCCGCCACGGACAGCGTGGCGGAACTCATTGCCATTCATGAGCGACAGCCCCGGCTGATCCGCAGCCTGATATCCAGCGGTGCCAAGGCCAGCCATCTCAACCGGTTTGTTACGGCCATTTCCGATGCCGTTCTGAAGCGTATCATCCAATTTGTTCTGGCGGATTCCCCGCCGCCGCCGGTACCCTTTGTCTTTATGATTTTGGGCAGCGAGGGCCGCCGGGAGCAAACCCTCAAAACCGACCAGGATAACGCCATTATTTTCAAGGACGTGCCGTCGGCGCAGGAGGCGGAGGTCCAGAAGTTCTTCCTTGGATTCGGCGAGCGCGTCTGCGCCTTGTTGGACCGGGTCGGATACGCCTTCTGCACCGGGAATGTCATGGCCCAAAACCCCCAGTGGTGCCAGCCGCTGGCCGCCTGGAAAAACTATTTCGATGACTGGATCCACACGGCCGAAGCCGAAGACCTCCTGCAGGCCAGCATATTTTTTGATTTTCGTGCGGGCTATGGTGAAACCGCCTATATAGAGGAGTTGCACCAGCACTTGTTTTCCTCACTGGGGGGCTGGTCCGGATTCTTCCGGCACCTGACTGAGAATGCACTCTACTTCAAACCCCCCCTGGGATTTTTGCGCAACTTCGTGGTGGAATCCAAAGGCAAGCACCGCAATAGTCTCGATATCAAAAGCGCCATGACGCCCATTGTTGATTTGGCGCGGATTTACGCCCTTAAACATGGCATTGACGAAACCAACACCCTGGACCGGCTACACCAGCTGCACCTAAAGAATGTGTTTACCCGGGACCAGTTTGAAGAGCTGGAAAGGGCTTACAGCTTTATGATGCAAGTTCGTCTGGCGCGCCAGGTGACCGCCATCCTGGATGAGGAGAATCCGCCGGATAACTATATCAACCCCAAAAAGCTGACCCATATTGAGCAAACCATGCTCAAGGAGATCTTTAAGCGGGTGGAAAAATTTCAAGCCAGCCTGGGTTTTGAATTCACCGGATTGGCTTGATGCGGTGCCCGTGGCTCTCTGGCCCTGTACACGGAAATTGTTTCAACGGGTGGAAAAATTTCAAGCCAGCCTGGGTTTTGAATTTACCGGATTGGCTTGATACTATAAAAGGAGACATCACCTGAAGTTGTGCTGACGCAGAAGCTCCCGTTCCCCAAGCAGATAGGCTCGAATTGTGACTGGCGCGAAAATAGAAAAGCTGGAAGAAAAGCTCGGAAGTCTCAACCAAAACGATTCTGCTGATCCTTTGGACAGGATCAGGACGCTCAACGAGTTGGCCTGGGAATTACGCCATGCCGATATAAGACGGGCCAGCCAGGCCGGCCGGCGAGCCCGGGATATGCTGGCATGCCATCCCGATCCCAAAGAGCAGGTTAAATGCAACGTTACCCTGGCCGAGATATATTATCGCAAGGGAGATTATCGGCAAGCGCTGCGCTTGGGTAAGGAAGCCCTGACCACAGCCCGGCAGGAAGCTCTGGATTGTCTGCGGCCCTATATCCTTTCGACTCTGGGAGGTGTGCATTGGATGCTGGGTGACCTGGCCGAGGCACTGGCGCAGTTCCAGCAGCAGCATCGTATCGCCCGGCAATTGGATGACTCGCAGAACGAGGCGGACGCCTTGAGCAACATGGGCGTAATTTATAACCTTACCGGTGATTTGGATTCATCCGCGAAATCATTTCTTAAGTCCTTTACGTTATATGAGGCCATGGGGGATGCCAACGGTCAGGCGCGGGTGATGAATAATCTGGCCATGGAATTTCACGAAGCAGGAGCGTATGCCGAAGCCCTGCCCAAAGCATTGAAGGCCTTGGAGTTAACTCGGCTGGCGGGAAACGAGATTCTGGAACAGGGCATCTTGGATACCCTCGGCCAGATTTATTTAAACCAGCTGGATTTCGCCGAGGCCCACACCTACTTTGAGAAATCCCTGGAACTGGCCGTTAGCAACGGGGTGACATCCGACAAGGCGGTTGCCCTGCTGCGGATAGGGCAGCTCCACTCCCGTCAGGCAGAGGCGGACCAGGCGCTCTTTTATCTTGGGCAGGCGCTGCAATTGCTTGAGGCAACAGACCAAAAGGTTGAATTATCGGAGTGCCACCTGCTGCTGTCCGGAGTGTATGAGGGCCGGGAAGATTTTTCCAAGGCACTGCAGCACTACAAACAGTATCATCTCCTGAAAGAGCAGATCTTCAATATGAATTCCGAGCGGAAGCTGAGGCAGCTGCTGGCGGCGCATGAGATTGAAGCGGCCCGCAAAGAGGTGGAATTGGTTAAAGTTCGCAACCGGGAACTCCAGGATGCCCTGGACCGGGTGAACCAACTGTCAGGCCTGCTGCCCATATGTTCCAATTGTAAAAAAATTCGCGATGATGCAGGCTACTGGCATGATGTCGCACATTATATCAGGGCGCATTCAGAGGCGGATTTCACCCATGGGATTTGCCCGAAATGCAAAGATAAACTTTATCCGGAGCTTTTTAAGAAGTGAATCTGGAACCAACATGGAAGATTTAATTCAGGAACTGGAACGGCTACGGGAAAGTGCCCGGCACTATCGGATTCTAATGGATGAATCCATGGATCCCACCTTCTCTTTTTTTCCGGATGGCACCTACCGGTATGTCAACCAGGCGTTTGCCAAAGGTGTTGGCAAACCGGCGGATGAAATTATCGGGAAGAAGATATGGGACGTCTTTGAAAAGGATGAGGCAGACAAACGTTTTTCAATTGTAAAAAAAGTGTTCGCCCAGGGCGAAACTGAAGAGATAGAAGTCCGGGTGCCGCTGCCCTCCGGCGACACCTACTATTTAACCACTGTCAAACCCATCATCGGTGAAGACGGTGGGGTTGAAACCGTGATATGCACATCCAAGAATATCACCCATCGCAAATATGCCGAAATTGCCTTGAAGGAAGAACACGATAAACTCTTGCAAGCCATGAAAGAGATCAAAACGCTTTCCGGGCTTTTACCCATCTGTGCCGCATGTAAAAAAATTCGTGACGACAAGGGGTATTGGAACCAGATTGAAGGCTATATCCAAAAGCATTCAGATGCCCAGTTCAGCCACGGAATTTGCCCGGATTGCGCCCGCAAACTCTATTCAGCCAATAAGCTGAAGCCAGCCTGACCGGCGCGTTAAGTATCTCTATCCATCAATCGATATTGTTATTTCTGCATCGCAGAGCCGTTAAGAATGCAGGGTATTTATACGCAAACCCTATGCAATACCGCCGCCGTCCACAACAATGTGTGTGCCTGTTATCCATTGGGACAGACCCGATGCCAGGAACAATACCACGTTGGCTACATCCGCAGGCTGCCCCACCCGGTTGAGGGGGCGGTCGGCAGCCTCTTCCATGAATTCTTCTTCGTCATCGCCCAACTGGGCGCATTCGCCCCGCAGGAGCGGTGTATCGATATCACCGGGGCACACGCAGTTTACGCGAATGTTATCCCCCCCATGGTCAATGGCCATGGCCCGGGTCATGTTCCACACGCCGCCTTTGGCGGCGCAGTAGGAGACTGCCTTTCCCCCCCCTTTCAGGGACCATCCGGAACCTGTGTTGATGATGCTTCCGCCGCCGGTCCTTTTCATTAAGGGGACGAGATGATGGGAAAGGCTATAGACGCCTTTCAGGGTGACGTTGATGGCCAGGTCCCACTCCTTTTCAGCCAGATCCACCACATCTTTGCGAATGGCGACACCTGCATTGTTGAAGAGGATGTCCAGCCTGCCGAATTTTGCTTCAATCTCGTCGGCCACCCGGCGACAGGAACTGCCGGAAGTGACATCACAATTCATGAAACATGCCTGGTCGCCGCGCCGGGTGATTCGGCCGGCCTCCTTTTCACCCGCCTCTTTTTGGATGTCCAGGATAACCACTGTGGCGCCATGGGCGGCCAACAGGTCCGCCGTTCCCAGGCCGATCCCGGAAGCACCTCCGGAGATAACGGCAACTTTTCCGGTTAAATCCATGGCTTGTAAGGTTTTTTCTTTTTGGTTCATGGAGGTTCGCCTACCTTTTTCTTTACAGGTTCTGCAATCAAAGCGTGCCAAACAGATCAAAACAAAGGCCAAAGTGCTAAGCTAATGAAGCGATGTATACTAATATGAAAACGAAACTAAAACAAAATTTTTACAATTTTAGCTGGGCCTCTAATTTATCTCTTGACAGATGGATACCGGCTAATTTAATTTAAATCATATAATGAGATTTAGTCTTATAATATGAGATAATAGATAGCGATCTTTCGCCAGTGGAGGCTTCGCTTTGAATTCCATCGAAAAAGCATTAGAGATTCTCCGTACTTTCACTCCGGACAACAAGCCTTTGCGGTCCGTGGAGATCAGCCATCGGCTGGAAATGAACAAAGCCACAGTAAATCGCATACTCAATATACTGAAAAACAGAGGTTTCGTAGTTCAGGACGAAGCAACCCGGCGTTATCGCCTGGGACCTTCCACAGCGCTGTTGGGCCGGGCCGTCAAGAAGTCTTTGAGCGGCCGGTTGGTTGCCCTGGCAAAGCCATATCTTGACAGCCTGCGGGACAAGGTGAACGAAACTGTTCACCTCGAGGTTTTAGTTGGTGAACGGATTTTCCTGACCTACAGCTCCAAAGGAACCCGGCAGGTAACGGTAACTCCCCGGGTCGGCGATCAGATGGCGATAAATGCCAATGCCGGTGCCAAAGCTATCACGGCCTTCAGTCCCCAGGAGTTCATAGAGAAGCGATTACAGGGAAAATTAAGAAAATACACAATGAAAACCATCACTTCCCGCAATAAAATAAGGGAAGAGTATGCAGCTATCAGGGAAACGGGCGTTGCCTACGACAACGAGGAATTTGACGATGATGTCAGTGCCGTAGCTGCTCCTGTTTTTAACCATGAAGATCGTGTCGTGGCGGCCGTGGTCCTCGTCGCGCCCGCGTTTCGAATGAGCAGCAGCATCGAAACCGGATCGCTGGAACTGCTCAAGGATAGCGCCGCCGATATTACGGAGAGGTTGTCACTATTATAAATAAATCACTAACCCAGGCCGGTGGGTTGTTAAACAGCGAAGCCACCGGCCATGGCCGGCAGGGAGGGTATCATGCGCGTGAAGATGGAACTCGATGACATAAAGTCCATGTTTGATTTAAGCGGTAAAGTAGCGGTTATCACGGGCGGTTCAGGAGGTTTCGGCCGGGCCGCGGCCATCGGTTTGGCGGCCTACGGTGCCAAGGTTGTTGTCACTTCCCGGACGCTGGCCAGCCTGGAGGAGACTGTCGCCAGGGTTGAGCAGCAGGACGGACAGGCCCTGGCCATTTCCTGCGATGTTACCGATGCGGACAATGTCGCCGCCATGGGCCGACAGGTTGTCGATGAATGGGGTAAAATCGACATCATGGTCACCGGCGCCGGCATTGCCGCCCGCCACCCTGCCGAGGAGATGCCCATTGAAGAGTGGCAGAAGGTGATGGATGCCAATGTCAAGGGGACCATGCTTTGCTGCCAGGAGGCCGGGAAGGACATGATCAAACGGGGGGAGCCCGGCAGCATCATCACCGTTGGCTCCATCCGCGGTTTCCTGGGGCATCCGGCCGGCTATTCGGCCTACGGCACCTCCAAAGGCGCCGTCCACCTGCTGACCAAGCAGTTGGCCTGCGAATGGGCCAAGTACCAGATTCGGGTCAATTGTATCGCGCCCTGCATCTTCTGGACGCCGTTGACCGAGCCCATCCTGAGCGACGCGGAGATGTACAAGATTTTCATGTCCCGGATCCCCATCGGCCGGGCAGCGGAACCGGAAGACTTCATCGGGGCGCTGGTGTATCTGGCCTCACCCGCCTCAAACATGATGACCGGCCATATCATGTCGGTGGATGGCGGTGCAGCAGCCGGATAGGGGGGCGCAAACATGAACGATCAAACCATTGAATTTCCGTCGGTGGCGGTCATCGGCGCGGGACTGATGGGACACGGGATTGCCCAGATTTTCGCTCTTAGCGGCCGCCAGGTATGGCTCCATGACGTGGACGGTAAACTGCTGGATCAGGCCGTCGAAGGTATCCGCTCAAACCTGGCTGTTTTCCTGGAGAACGAATTAATCGCCCCGGAACAGATCGATCCCGCCCTGGAAAGAATACACACCACCCTGTCGCCGGAGGAGGCTGCCGGCACCGCGGATTTTGTCATTGAAGCCGTCAGCGAGAATCTGGCCCTCAAACAGTCCATTTTTGAAAAACTGGACGGAATCTGCGGGCCCGAGACGATTTTAAGTACCAATACCTCGGTGATGAGCATTACTGAAATTGCCGCCAAGGCTGGCAATCGGTCTAGAATTGTCGGTACCCATTTCTGGAATCCGCCCTACTTGATTCCGCTGGTGGAGGTCGTGCCCGGCGAGGATACCGCCCCGGAAACCGTGGAGCGGACATTTTCCCTGCTGGCCGCTGTGGGCAAGCATCCGGTGCGGGTGAAACGCGATGTGCCCGGATTCGTGGGCAACCGCCTGCAGCACGCCCTCTGGCGGGAGGCGATATCCATTGTGGACCAGGGCATTGCCGAACCTGCGGAGGTGGACGAGGTCGTCAAGATGGGGTTCGGCATCCGCTTGCCGGTATTGGGCCCCCTGGAGAATGCGGATCTGGTGGGGCTGGATCTGACCCATGCCATTCATGACTATATCTTGAAGCACCTGGACGCTTCTCCCCGGCCGGCTCCCATTCTGCAGCGAAAAATTGATCAGGGCCACCTGGGTTTTAAAAGCGGCGTTGGGCTGCAAACATGGGCCGACCAGGAGATTGCGGATACACGCGGCCGCCTTGCCGAACATCTAATTGCCTGGAACAAAGCCCAGCAAAAAAAAAGATGATGGCAGTATTCGCCACCATCTAGAGCGAATCCAATTTGCTTCCCGGAGGCCTTTATGGGCGATCTTAAAACCTATATCAACGGAACCACGGGCGGACCGGTGCGGGTCTATGTCCGCGATGGACGCATTGTGCGCATCACCCCCATTGAACTCGATGACAGCGATGCGCCTTCCTGGAAGATCGAGGCCCGCGGGAGGACCTTTTCGCCGCCGCGTAAAACAACCCTGGCGCCATACTCCCTGGCCTGGCGGTCCATGGTCTATTCGCCCCATAGGATATTGACCCCTTTGAAACGGGTGGACTTCGATCCCCATGGCCAGCGCAACTGCCACAAGCGGGGGGAGTCCGAATACGAAGCCATCAGCTGGGACACGGCCGCCGAGATCGTCTGTGATGAGATCAAGCGCATCAAGCGGGACCATGGGCCGGCGGCCATGCTTTCCACCGCGAGTTCACACCATCTCTGGGGCAATATCGGGTATCGCCACAGCGCCTACTTCCGTTTCATGAATCTGGTGGGCTACACCTATGCCGACCACAATCCGGACAGCTGGGAAGGCTGGCACTGGGGCGG
>Ga0180436_10003880_pt1 | contig 13600 bp, 12 predicted proteins | sample SS_ome_2_FD_132434 | JGI IMG/M metagenome (GOLD analysis project Ga0180436, IMG submission 132434) | Hypersaline lake sediment archaeal communities from the Salton Sea, California, USA - SS_3_S_2 metaG | ecosystem: Environmental > Aquatic > Non-marine Saline and Alkaline > Hypersaline >...
TAACCTTGAGGTTTTTATCAGAAGCAGGGAAGCTGATTTATACCTTTTCGGGATAGACAGCCTTGTCCCGGGGCTTACTGTGTAATTAATTGGACATATGATTATGTAGTAATTGTAATGCATTATACATCATCTTGATCGATTTTTCGCAATTGCCACAACATCTTGATTGCATGATTTTTGCATACCATAAAGTATTATGAACAGAACTTTACTTCATGACACAGGTGGAAGGCGTTTGGGGATTGATCGACGTCAATTTTCATATGCTTGGCATATTCCTGAAAGAAGATCCGGAGACCGAAGATCAGGCACAGATAGACGGGATACAGAGCATTAGCATGTAATCTCAATCATTGTAAAAAACGTGAGCAGGGCCATGTTTGGCCCTGCCTTTTATTTGGTAAGTCAACAGATTCCAGAATCTAAGAGTCAGAAGGAACATTCATTTACCGGCATTCAGAAGTCGAGTCGGGTTAGGGGTATCGCGATTCGAGTTGCGGTTTACAGCATACAAGCATTCCAGCGTCCCAAAGTGTCATCGAGTTTATCGAGTCAGAGAAAATCCAATTTTTAAGTAAACCATTGGAATTACGTGATATCCGGCAAGCGGTTATAAACGTTATAGTCAAGTCCTGATCAAAAGTTGTCACCTTTAAAGAGTTTTACTACAGCAGCAACCACCTTTTACCCTTCCCGACACTCCTTTGGAAGCTTGTCCCCTTGGAAAAGGGGAAGGGAATCCAGGCAAAGCCTTAAGTTGGAAACATAGTAAAGCCAATCTTTTTTTACGGCGGAGCCGCATCATATAACATTTTGGAACAAAATGTTATTCTGGATCCCCGATTTCTCGAGGATGACTACCGCAGAACGTTTCAAGGCGGCTTTCAGCTATCAGCTTTTAGCCATGTAATTCGGTCTCCTCTTATGAAACTTCATGAGTTTCATTCTCGATCAAACAGGCCGTTTTTTGGGCCGGCGGCTGGGCTGACTTCTGTCTTCTGCTCTTCAAAATGTTCCTAGTTCAATGGCATCTAACACTTCCTTGGCATCCGTAAACTTGGGATCAATCTTCAACGCTTGTTGAAAATAGGACTTGGCTGTTTCGGGATCCTTCATTTCAATGTAAAGTCGCCCGATATTATAATGGATTCGCACCCGATCCGGGTGGATTTTAAGCGCTTTTTTATAGTTTAAAAGGGCCATCTTATAGTCACCCTTTTTGCGGTAAAGCACACCCAAGCTGTTATAAATATTGACCGTGTTGGGGTTGATTTGCTTAATTTCGTTGAGGACCTCTTCGGCTTCGTTGACATTTTCCTTACTCATGTGAATATCCGCAGCTTGAATCATATATTTTTCAGCTTCACTGATCTTTCCAAGCTCCTTATAGGCCCGTGCTATGCCCTCGTATGCTTTGGCGAACAACCGATCGATAGCGGTCGCTTTTCTGAATGCTTGGATGGCTTCGGAATAGAGGCCTTTTGAGGTTTTTATATAGCCGATATTATAATAGTATTCAGCCGATTCTTCGTTGGCGATTAAGTTGTCCAAAATCCCCAAAGCAGTCGAATAGCTTTTGTTCTCAATCAGGCGCATGGCGTCATCCATGGACTTTTCCGTCTCAGCCAGGGCGGGATCCTCGACAGGCTGTTGCAGCGCCTGCATTTTCATTCTGATGTTGTCGGGATTGAATGGTTGCACAATCAAGCCGGTAACGCCGTCCTGTCCGGCCATGATGACCATGCCTTCGGTATAGGCCGAATGGGTTAGGAAAAAGGGGACTTTATAAAAATTTTCCATGGAACGGACGATTCTCAGAAGCGACAATCCGTTCATTTCCTGCATTTCCCAGGCAGCGATAATGCAATCGAATTCCTTGATTTGTATCTGGGACCAGGCGTGGTTGGCATTGCCGGCTTGGACCAATTCGCTGTGCCCCCAACCTTGCAGGATCTCTGCCAAATTGTCGAGTTCATCAGGATTGTCGTCTACAAGCAGGATTGTTAGTTTTTGCATATGATTGATAGCTTAATCCGGGTTTCGTATTGATTTGGTTCAAGGTTTTAAGAATTTTGTCCGATAATACAATAAGATATGCGTTTCAACAAGCTCTTTTACTTTTTATGGCAGCTTCAGCCTAGATTGTAATGTTGCCGATTTAACCATAACAGCCCATAGTAATGAATTGCTCGCATTATGATTTCAGACAATAATGAGTTAATCCACGATTCTCATGATGAAGACTTGCAGAATTTTGATGATCCGGATAAGGGATTTGAACTGGACAAGCTTGAGATTCCCAAGCCTTCGGTAACAGACGAATCCAAGACGGTTACCGGCCAAACTACCGACATCGAATCTCAGGATACACCAAAACCTGAAGCGTTGTCTGAATCAGAATCCTTAAAAAATTCAACCCGGGTTTCCAGACCCAGAAAGGCAGGCAGATATTTATTATTACTGGTAATATCAAGTGGGTTAGCAGTTTTTTTGGGTATCATTGGCTTCATTTCAATCAAATTGTCGCAGTTTGACATGACAAAGGTACCCACAGGTGGTGCCCCGGTTGGCACCTACCAAGCCATCGAGCCGATTGTTACCAATCTCGGCGATAGCAATTATGTCTACATCGTCTTGATGCTGCGGTCCCCTTCCGAACAACATACCCAATTCATGGCATTAAAATCCAAAGTAATAGACGCTGTTTTTAATATATTGGGATCTGAGGATGTCCAGCGTCAAGTCGCTTATGGCGGACCTGCTAGTATCAAATCTGTTCTATATACTAAAATAACAACACTCTTGGATGAGAAGTACCCCAATCAGGTTATCCTATCCGAGGTACGTCTAAATTAGAGCCCTTATCAACTTCATGGAAAAGGCTAAAAAAACAAAAATATTAGGCCGATATGAAATCCAATCCATCATTGGAAAAGGCGGTATGGGAACCGTCTACAGGGCAGTTGATTCGTTTTTACAGAGAACGATTGCCTTAAAAGTCGTCAATATTTCTTCCCTGGACATTGCTTCGCCAGATAAAAGGAAACTGAATCAATGCCTCAAGGAGGCCCGATTGGCGGCCCAATTCATTCATCCTAATATCGTCATCACCCATGATGCCGGCATCGTCAACGATCGATTCTTTTTTGCGCTGGAGTATATCGATGGCCGGGGCTTGCAGCAGCACAGCAAGAAGCCGAATCTGCTACCGCAAAGTCAAGTGTTGGAAATCATATACAATACTTGCTATGCGATTGATTATATACATAAAAAAGGATACGTGCATCTAGACATCAAACCTTCCAACATCATGCTGACCTCCCGTGATGAGGTCAAGCTCATGGATTTCGGCATCAGTCGGATTCTGAAGCAGGAATCTACAAATAAAAAAAAGGGTGTTGTGGTGGGCACGCCGGCGTATATGTCTCCGGAACAGGCTGCGGGCGCAGCATCTGTTGACCAAAAATCAGATATTTTCTCGTTGGGTGTGGTGTTGTATGAATTACTGGCCGGTAAAAAGCCATTCGAAGGCAGGGATGTCCATGAAACCGTATACCGAATTACAACTGTTGAGCCGGCACCGTTGGGTAAGTTCCTGCCCGATATCAGCAGCGGCCTCGATTACATTCTTCAACGCACACTTGAAAAAGACAAAATCGACCGCTACCAATCCATATTGGACCTGGCTGAGGCGCTGTTGCCCATTATCAAGGGCAAGGATTCAAGCCAGCTGGATAAACAGGAACAAAAAAAGATCGACTACCTGAGGCGGCTGCTTTTTTTCAAACACTTTCAGTACAATGAACTAATGGAGATTCTGCGTATCTCGGCCTGGAGTTACCTGGATCGTGGTTCTCAGATTATGGGATCAGATCCGAATGACAATAAAATCTATTTCTTGATCCAGGGGCGAGCCAAGCTTGATTTGAAGGGAGAAACCCATTTTTTGCAGCAGGGGGAATGTTTTGGTGAAACTGCTGTTTTGTATAAAATGCCCCGCAATGCCACAGTGACCGCCAACAGCAACTGCATCGTCATGGCGATCAACGCCAACCTGCTCAAGCAGGCATCCGAAGCGCTGCAGGTCAAATTCTTAAGGGAATTTTACAATAAGAAAATTCTTCAACTCGTAGATGCCAATCTCAAATTAATTCGGGCGGGTACGTTTAGCGATAAGCATTAAGGCGTACGAATTGTACGTTGACTTATTGCAAAACAAAGCATAACGCAGAAGTTGGGCGTTACGAAGCCGTCAATCTTTGCGTTCTTCCTCGATGGGAAAGCAAAGCACCGGCCGCTTCAAAAAACGCAGCACGCGTTCGGTGGTGCTCCCGAAAAATATGCTTTTTAAGTCACCGGAGGTGCCGTGAGTTCCCAGGACAACGATATTTACATCCTTTTCAATGGCCTTGCGATTGATTTCTAAAAAGGGCGTGCCGGCGCAAACCTCCATTTCAATGGAATTGGCTGCCAAATCCTGGGTCTGCAAAAATTGTTTAAGTTTTTGTTTGGCCTCGATAAACAGGGATTTCTTGATCTCCGCTTCGGTGCCCAGCCTGCTGGCCACGCATTGATCGATAAAATCCTGGTCTATGACATGCAGCACGTAGGTGCGATCGGGTTTGCGGCCCATGATATATTGGCTATTTTTCAAGGCATTGGCCGAGCAGGGTGAAAAATCGACAGCCACAAGAATCTTGTATTCCTTTTCAGTCGCCATCAACTTTGATATCCTCTTTTGGTGTCGGGTTGGTGTCGGATTGATTTCGAAACCAGTCGATCAATTCGCTACAGGTTTGGATGACAGTGCCGCCCATATTTTTGGCAGCCTGGTTAAGTCCTTCAATGGTTTGCTGGGTCAGGGAGGTCTGGCAACGTCCCTGTTTTTCAATCCAGTGAATGGTGTTGCCGCTAACGACAATGGACCCGGAAACAACCAGCGAACCCACCGATATGGCCACAATCGGGGCCACCACAAGCAGGCATTCGGGTTCATGACAGTCGGATGCAACTGCTGCCACCATCTCATCCACAGCTTCATCGATAAGTGCCTCGGACGTATGCATGTGCAAGGTCATGCTTTTGGTCGCCAAGAAGCAATCTTGGTCTTCCGATGGAACGGTTTTGGGCAGGAAAATACAGCTGTGGAAATGCACAACCACCGGCAAAACAATCACGTAAGCGATGAATTTAGGACATGGCTTCATGGTGGAATCCTGGCCTGATTGACTCTAATCATAAGCCACCGACCTAGTCGGTGGTGAAGGAGGTCCACCGCATCAGCGAAGCAACCTTGTTGCTGAGCTGTTTAAAAAAATAAGATTCCAATTTCATGCCACCGACAAGGTCGGTGGTCGTTGACTTGGGCACCACCCTGGCACTAATGAGTAGCAGTATTGTGGTCCAGATTCAAATGATTAATGCCAGATACGGTCAAAATGTTCAAATAAAAAATTTAGCGGTCTCTGCCGAACCCCATAGAAGGTTTCCAAATTTAGAGATTCTAAATCAGACCGGAATCTGCTATGCCCATGTCGATGGCCGCTATTCCTGTTAAAATAATCCCACTTTTGGATCAATATAAAGCAGCCGAGCAACGCATCCAGGCACTGATTGCCCCCATAACCCATGCCTTTTGCCATGAATGTGCCGGCAACTGTTGCCGGGAAGAAATATGCCGGGAATCGATGCAGAGTCCTTTTCTAAATACCCTGATTCAAATGCAGGATCTTGCCTATAGTGACAGCCGGGGATGGCTGGCGGATTCGGGTTGCCGGCTCGGTTATGGTCGACCCCAGGTATGTTATGCCTATTTCTGCAATGCGGTGATGGAAAAAGAGCCCGCCCTGTCCCAAGAAATAGATGGCGTGATAAAAGCTTTTATCGCCAGCGGTGATCGTGCATTGGGTGGCACCCATCTGATATGTATTCAAACTTTAGATGAACTAACAAGGCTTAACATATCAAAAATAAAAAATAAAATGGATCAAGTAGTCCGAATGATTTCTGAGATTAGCTAAACTGTCCAGCCTGAATCCAGCAAGCCGAATGATCGTATTGTGTAAGCCTGTTTGAATGTATGTTTGCGTATAACGGTTTGGCTAAGTTTGATGCATCTTTTCGGATTCACCGGAAAAGATGCTATTCGACTTTGAGCACCTGCCCCGGGTATATCTTACTCCTGGGTGTTAGATTGTTGATCCGTAGGAAATGGCCCAGAGACATATTATGCCGAGCGGCAATTTTATAGGGGCTGTCACCGCGACGTACATAATATTGGTCGGTGCCGGTCGTGGGAGCTGGCTTGGTGTAACGGTATTCAGGCACATTAACCTCGAGACGCTGACCGATGTAAAGATTGGTGCTTGTGAGCCCGTTGAGGGACTGGATTTTTTTGGTGGTCGTCCCGTAGCGACGGGCGATAATCCAGAGCGAGTCGCCACTGCGAACCCGATGAATGATGGTTTGGCCGCTGGGCTTTTTCTTAACGGTGTTGGCCCGCGCAATGACAGTGCCGCGTTGGGGTATGCGTAATTTTTTGCCGGCCACGATAAGATGCGAAGACCGTAGATTGTTGGCTCGCATGATGCGACCGACGCTGGTGCGGTATTTTTCAGCAATACCTGAAAGCGTTTCACCCCGACGCACACGGTGGGTGACATAAGCCGGTCGCGGTGGGTGCGAAATGGGAATGCTTTCGATGGAGGCCAGGAGATTGTCGGCGCTATCCGGTGGTACCCGCAACATATAAGTTTCCGGTGGCAGGATGTTGTAACGCAACTCAGGATTCAACTCTTTGAGTACCTGGCTCTTAACACCGATTTTTTGAGCGATGTCGGTCACCTGTACCTGTTTGGATACTTCAACAACTTGATAATCCAGGGGAGCAGCGCGCACTACTGAATCGAGCTTGTATTGGGAAGCATTCTCAATGATATGTAATGCGGCAAAAAAGCGGGGTACATAACGGGCTGTTTCTCGGGGCAGCCGCTCGTAGAGGTCCCAGAAGTTATCCAAGTAATTGACGTTCTGGCTACGAATGACCCGTAGTACGCGTCCCTCTCCACAGTTATATGCAGCCAGTGCCGTGATCCAGTCGCCAAAGATACCATGCAGTTCCTGTAAATAAGCTATGGCGGCCTCGGTAGATTTGACCGGATCGATACGCTCATCGATATAGCGGTTACGTTTTAATCCGAATTTATAACCCGTAGACGGAATAAATTGCCACAAGCCCAGTGCCCGCGCTTTGGATAAGGCTTTCACCTTAAAGCCGCTTTCGATTAAGGGCAGCCATGAGAGTTCTTCGGGCATGCCGGCGGCCTTGAGCCGTGACAAAATCATGGGGCGGTATTTGCCGGAGCGAATCAAGGATTGCTTGAAAAAATTCCTTTCCCTGCCGCGGGTAAAGAGCCGAATTTCGGCTTCAACATGACGATTCAATACCCTGGGAATTGCGTTGTGGCTGCCGTTTGCAACGGTATTGCGTGAGGCGTAGATCTCCAGGATGCGTTTGGATATCAGAAAACGGAGATCTTCCTTTTGCTGCATTTGTATGGGCTGATCCTCGAATTCGACTTCCAGAATCAGCGAATAGGCTTTATCCAGGGCTTCCAGCGCGTTTTCAAATTCACCCTTTTGCCAAAACTCCTGGGCCGCTTCGCAGAACCCCAGGGCTTCGTCCAGAATCATTTGGGGGGTTTTGGGCGGGGGCGGGGGCGGTAAAGTAACCGGCTCCGGCGTTTTAACAGCATTGATGCCGGAAAGTGCCTCGTCCGCCAGGGACACTTTGAGATCAGGTCCCGGTTGAAGATGGTGATTGAGTGCGCTCCTCAGTTCCTGCTGTGGCGGTTCGGCTGGGGCGCTTTGATCTTGCGACTGGGTCTGGGTTTCAGATGTCTCAGGCGTCCCTTGGCTTGGGTTTTGCGTTCCTTTAGACGTGGCCTCAGCGGTTTCTGCGGGAGCCGTTGCGGAGGTTCGGGTTTCACCTTCAGAAGATTCTGCAGGTGGCTGGACATCATCCCGAAGCAGGCCCACTTCTTCAGCGGATGTTTGCTCGATTGGCGATTGGGGTTTGGTCGCCAGGGTTTGGCATCCCACCAAAAAAAAGACCAGCAGCACGGTAAACCAGAAGCTGCGGGCCAAGTTGGATGCGGACTCCTGTGTATGGCTCTTGTTTATCTGCATAACCAATTTTGGAAACGCAGGCATACATATAAAGGACATCGATTGTCAACCCTAAAGCGGTTTTATTTCAACTCAAAAAAGGCAATCTGCACCATATATAGTGTCATTCAAGGCTAAAAACACACACTATATAGTTGAAAGGGCCTGAAATGTCAAGATTAAAGCATAGTGTTGTAATTGTTGTTGGCTCTTAGCTCATTGCCGGCTAAGAGCTGTTCTTGAACTGCAAAGAACTAAGAGCCAAAAGCAAAGAGCCGTTTTATTGACCTTACGGTCTTGCCAACCATAAAAGAACACTTATGTTTTATTGTTCTCTGATAAGGCATTTTTAGAATGAAAATAAGAGAAAACAGCCGATAATAAATAAAATTAAATGAAAATTTGTCAATAAATTGAATAATGATTTACAATCTTTAATAATAGTGATTTTTGGTGGTTGAATAATAGTCCTGGTGAAGATACAAGATGCTGTTTGGATCCTCAAGCATTTCTACCCTAAGGGCCCATCAAACTTCAACAGAATCCAGTTCGGGATAAACGCCAGTGGTGATTCGTTGTTGAAGTTAAAAAGGGTATTCAATGTTTGTAATGCTTGAGATTGGCAGCAGAATAGCCAGCGTAGCTCAGCTGGCAGAGCTACTGATTTGTAATCAGTGGGTCGGGGGTTCGAGTCCCTCCGCTGGCTCCAGATATTGACCGAAGTTGCATTTTGGGTGCAGCAACGGGCTAAAATGTAAGCAATAGCTTGGTGGGGTTCCCGAGTGGTCAAAGGGAACAGACTGTAAATCTGTCGGCGAAGCCTTCGGAGGTTCAAATCCTCCCCCCACCACCAATCGATTAATGAGTTGTATGTAGGAGATTTCGGTTCTGAATCGGGGTCGCAAAGAACTACATGGCTTCTTCCTGAATGCATGCTCTGCACTTTGAAGAATCTTTGTCGTCTCAATGCCCTGACTGAAAGCAAATGATAAAACCGGCGGGAGTAGCTCAGTTGGTAGAGCTTCAGCCTTCCAAGCTGAATGTCGCGAGTTCGAGCCTCGTCTCCCGCTCCAAATTTCATGGGCGTTTCAGGAAGCAATCGGCAATTATTGAAGCAGATTTGATTTATCAGCCCACGTAGCTCAGTCGGTAGAGCGCTTCCTTGGTAAGGAAGAGGTTCACCGGTTCGATTCCGGTCGTGGGCTCCACTTGCTTCACAATGTCAAGCCTTCTAAATTGTCAGAGCCGCTTAGGCAAAACGGAAACAATCCTAAATTTTTGTACAGTGTTACTATTTTTTAGAACTCATGGGAGGGTGAGAAGATGGCCAAGGAAAAGTTTGAGCGAACCAAGCCGCATGTAAACGTAGGAACAATCGGTCACATCGATCATGGTAAGACGACCCTGACAGCGGCGATAACCAAACATGCCGGTTTGCGCGGTATGGCGGAGTTCGTGCCGTTTGATCAGATTGACAAGGCTCCCGAGGAGAAAGAGCGGGGGATCACGATTGCAACCGCGCACGTGGAATATGAGACCGACAACCGTCATTATGCCCATGTGGATTGTCCGGGTCATGCGGACTATATCAAGAACATGATCACGGGAGCGGCGCAGATGGACGGCGCGATTTTGGTGGTCGGCGCAGACGACGGTCCCATGCCCCAGACCCGTGAACATATCCTTTTGGCCCGCCAGGTGGGTGTACCGCGTATCGTTGTGTTTTTGAACAAATGCGACATGGTGGACGACGAAGAGCTGGTGGAGCTGGTGGAACTGGAACTGCGTGAGCTGCTGGACAAGTATGAATTTCCGGGCGACGACACGCCGATTATCCGGGGCAGTGCCTTAAAGGCCCTGGAGAGTGAAGATCCCAACAGTGACGAAGCCAAATGTATATTTGAGCTTTTGGAAGCCACCGACAGCTATATTCCCGAGCCGGAACGTGATATCGACAAGCCGTTTTTGATGCCCATCGAGGACGTATTCAGCATTTCGGGCCGCGGCACGGTGGTAACCGGCCGCGTTGAGCGCGGTATTGTCAAGGTCGGCGACGATGTGGAAATCGTGGGAATCCGTGACACCCAGAAGACGGTGTGTACGGGTGTCGAGATGTTCCGCAAGCTTCTGGACGAAGGTCGCGCGGGCGACAACATCGGCGTTTTGTTGCGCGGCACCAAGCGCGACGAGGTGGAGCGTGGCCAGGTGGTGGCCATACCGGGTACGATTACGCCGCACACCAAGTTCAAAGCCGAAGTCTATATCTTGAGCAAGGAAGAAGGCGGACGTCATACACCCTTTTTCAATGGCTACCGTCCGCAGTTTTATTTTCGTACAACCGATGTCACCGGCGTATTGGATCTGCCTGAAGGCGTAGAGATGGTGATGCCGGGCGACAACGTAACCATATCGGCCGAGTTGATTACACCCATCGCCATGGAGAAAGAGCTGCGTTTCGCGATTCGTGAGGGTGGCCGAACCGTCGGGGCCGGTGTGGTCAGCGAGATAATCGAGTAGACGTGAAGGAGTTTACTGGTGAGAATAATTGTAACGCTTGCATGTAAGGAATGCAAAAGAAGAAACTATACAACCACGAAAAATAAGAGGACAACGCCGGATAAGCTTGAATTCAACAAGTATTGCCGATTCTGTCAAAAACACACAGTGCACAAAGAAACCAAGTAACGCGGTTCACGCTATGCCGCGATGCAGGTAATGATGACCCACCCATGCAGGCCAGTAGCTCTAACGGTAGAGCGTCGGACTCCAAATCCGGGTGTTGGGGGTTCGAATCCCTCCTGGCCTGCCACTTTTTTTGGGGCACATCACGACTTATTAAATCAGGAATCAACAGCGAAAAAACCGATCAGGTCCTAAAGGGGACACAGGATCGTGAAGTCGCTTTTTCAGGAGACCAATGGGACGGTTAAAACGAAAGAAGACTAGCGCTAAAAAGAAAGTAAAAGCAAAGACTTCAGAAAAAGCGCTGGCATCGCGATCACAGTCGGCGGACATGGCCACAGCACCACAATCACAACCCAAAGCTGCCAAGGCAAGCGGCGCCAAAAAGGTTTTGTCGCTGAAGCGATCATCTAAACCGGTTAAGGCTCCCACGGGCAAGCAGAATCTTATCGACAAGAGCCTCCAGTTTCTACGTGAGGTTCGGGTAGAGCTTAAAAAAGTTACCTGGCCTTCCCGTAAGCAAGCCATTGGATCTACGCTAGTTGTTTTGGTACTGACCTTGATCATATCCCTTTTCCTGGGTGTTGTCGATGTGGGTTTATCTAGTCTGATTCGGGTCATCCTCAATTAAATTTGAAGGGCCCGCATACTGCCGCGGTCGATTCAAATTATAGGAGAAAATCGAGATGGCACTTAAATGGTATATAGTCCATGTTTACTCTGGCTTTGAGAGTAAGGTGAAGGTGGCCTTGGAAGAACGGATCGCTTCATCTGCGCATGCCGATAAATTTGGGGAAGTGCTCGTCCCGACCGAAGAAATTGTGGAATTGGTTAAAGGTAAACGCAAGACCTCATCCCGCAAATTTTATCCGGGGTATATTCTGGTGCGTATGGTGTTGGATGACGAGACCTGGCATATTGTTAACAATACCGCCAAGGTGAGCGGTTTTCTGGGTGGCCGCGAGCGGCCCACACCTATTTCCGACGAGGAAGCCGAACAAATTTTAAATCGCATGCAGGCCGGCAAGGAGAAGCCCCAGCCCAAATATTACTTTGAATTTGGAGATGAAATTCGGGTTATTGACGGCCCCTTTTCAAACTTCAACGGCACCGTCGAAGACGTCAATCCGGAAAAGGGTAAGATCAAGGTGCTGGTCAGCATTTTTGGCCGATCGACTCCGGTTGAACTGGAGTTTGTGCAGGTACAAAAAATTTGATTCCAAGCAATAATTACAGTTTGGGTCAAGAGTAGAGAACGTTGGTTAAATATAGGAATCAGGAGCAAACAAAAAAATGGCAAAAAAGGTTATGGCTCAGATAAAACTTCAGGTTGAGGCTGGCAAAGCCAATCCATCTCCGCCCATCGGTCCCGCATTGGGCCAGCACGGTGTCAATATTATGGATTTCTGTAAGGCCTTCAATGCACGCACGGCTAATGAAGAAGGCATGATTATACCTGTGGTAATAACAGTTTTTCAGGACAGGTCATTTAAATTTATCACCAAAACACCACCGGCAGCCGTGCTGCTTAAAAAGGCAGCCGGGATCGCCAAGGGCGCCGGTGATCCCAAGCAGGAACGGGTTGGTTCGGTCACGCGAGCCCAGGTGGAAGAGATTGCCAAGCTTAAAATGGTCGACCTGAATGCCAATGATCTGGATGCAGCCTGCAACATTATCGCCGGCACAGCCAGAAGCATGGGTATCGAGGTAAATTAACCGCTTTTGAAAAGCAAAACCGCAACCCCCATTGCCGGGGAAAAGCTATCATAAAGGCTCAAGGAGTGAGTGAGTAAAATGCCAAAACGGGGTAAAAAGTATTTAGATGCTTCAAAGAATCTGAGCACAGAGAGGCAGAGTATGGTCGACGCGTTAACCAGGGCCCTGGATGCCTCATATGCCAAATTTGATGAAACCGTGGACTTAGCCGTCCGCCTGGGCGTGGATCCCAGACATGCGGATCAGATGGTCCGAGGCTCGGTCATTCTGCCCAATGGACTCGGTAAGAAAGTCACTGTACTGGTTTTTGCCAAAGGTGAAAAGGAATCCGAGGCCCAGGAAGCCGGCGCCGACTATGTCGGCAACGATGACCTGATCGAAAAGATCAAGGGTGGCTGGTTTGGGTTCGATAAAGCCGTGGCGACACCGGACATCATGGGGTCTGTCGGGAAAATCGGCAGACTTTTGGGTCCACGGGGCCTGATGCCCAATGCCAAGACCGGGACCGTGACCTTTGATGTGGCCCGAGCCATACAGGAACTCAAAGCCGGTAAGATTGATTTTCGGGTCGAAAAAGCGGGTATCGTTCATGCGCCCATGGGGAAAGTTTCATTTGGTGTAGACAAGATTCTTCAAAATGTAACCGCATTTTTGGAAACCATCGTCCGGCTTAGGCCGACATCCAGCAAGGGTACCTATCTAAAGGGTATTGCTGTTTCCACGACGATGGGTCCTGGGATTAAAATCGACACATCCTCTATCAAAGACCTGATCAAGTAAACAGTTTCTTAAAAGGATATCAACGGTGTGAAGCTGCGAAGACTGCCCACGTCACAGCATAAACCATGCGTGTCTTGATATTGCTGAAAAGGGGTGGTGCTTCGCTTGGCCAATATCAATGAAAAAAGCCTGTCAGAGACCGTAGGTGCACGTTTACGTGTCTAAGTGGCCTTGCCATCCTACCGAGGCGGCTAATGAATGCAGGATCTGCAAATATCTGTCTCCTCCGGTTTTTTTCAGAAAACGGAAAGGA
>Ga0180436_10003882_pt1 | contig 13593 bp, 7 predicted proteins | sample SS_ome_2_FD_132434 | JGI IMG/M metagenome (GOLD analysis project Ga0180436, IMG submission 132434) | Hypersaline lake sediment archaeal communities from the Salton Sea, California, USA - SS_3_S_2 metaG | ecosystem: Environmental > Aquatic > Non-marine Saline and Alkaline > Hypersaline > Sediment...
GCTGAGGTTGGAGGCGCGCTCGGAAAGTTCGGTATCGTATCCCTCGGGCAGGTGGCGAATGAAGTGGTCCGCGTCGGCCAGTTTGGCGGCTTCAATGACCTCTTCATCTGTGGCGTCCAGGCGGCCGTAGCGGATGTTTTCCATCACGCTGGCGCTGAACAGGAAGGTGTCCTGCAGGACGATGCCCAGCTGGCGGCGCAGGTCAGCTTTCTTGACCCGGCAGATGTCTTTGCCGTCAATGGTGATACGCCCGCCGTCAATGTCATAGAAACGGGTGAGCAGGTTGACAATGGTGGTCTTCCCTGCACCGGTGGGACCAACGAGGGCGAATGTCTGGCCGGGTTTGGCGTGCAGGTTGACGTCTTTCAACACGGGGACGTCTTTCAGGTAGCCGAAGTTCACATGGTCAAAGACAACGTCGCCTTTGATGTCCTTGAGATCCATTGCCTCGGGGGCGTCGGTCAGCTCGGGCTGGGTGTCGATGATCTCAAACACGCGCTCGGCGCCAGCCAGGGCGGACTGGATGGTGTTGTACATATTGGCCAGGGAGCGCATGGGCTCGGTGAAGCGCTGGCTGTAGGTAATGAAGGTGGCCACGGTACCGACGGTGACGATGCCTTTCACGGCCAGGTACGCACCCAGACCGGCGATGATGCCGATGTTGAGCTGGTTCATGATGCCGGTAAGAGGCATCAACAGGAAGGCGAAGGTGTTGGCCTTGATGCTACTTTCATATACCTTTTGATTGATGGCATCGAAGGTTTGTTTGGTGTCTTCGGTGCGGCGGAAAGCGGAAACGACACGCTGTCCGCTGATCGACTCTTCGATCTGGCCGTTCATAGTACCCAGGTCGGTTTGCAATGTGCGGAAACCGGAGCGAGTGCGTTTGGCAAGAGCGGCTGTAATGAGGACCATCAGGGGGAGTGTTATCAATGAAGCCAGCGCCAGCCAGGGATTGAGGATGAACATGGTTACCAGGATGCCAACAACAGTGATGGCGCTGTTCATCAACTGGGTCACGTTCTGTGAGACGGCGCGGTTGATGGCGTCAATATCGTTGGTCAGGCGACTCATTAGTTCGCCGTGCGGATGCTTGTCAAAGAAACTCAATGACAGGGTTTGTAAATGCTGAAAAAGATCACGACGCAGGGATTGCAGGGTGGTTTGTGAGACTTTGGCCATGATATAGCCAGCCAGTGCCTGCCCTCCGGCGCTGAGCAGATAAGCGATCAGCATCGTAAACACGACACGTCCCAGTCCAAGAGCATCTTTGGTGGCAATATACTGGTCAATGGCAACACCCATCAGATAGGGTCCCACAAGTGCCAGGGCGGTGTATAGGATCACCAGCACGAAGACCAGAATCAATGATAATTTGTGCGGTTTGAGATAGGCGAGCAGACGGCGGAGAGCACTGCGTGCGTCTTTCGCTTTTTCAATGCGGCCGCCATGACCACCCGGGCCGCGCCTGGGACGAAATGTTGGTCTGGAGGAAGTGTTTTTTTGTTCGCTCATAATTAATCACCTGCTGCTTCTGCCGCGGAGACAAGGCCATTGCCAAGCTGCGACTCATAGATTTCCTGATAAATCGGGCTGCTTTTTATCAATTCAGTGTGTGTTCCTTCAGCAGCGATCTTGCCGTTATCCAGTACAATGATCTTGTCGGCGGTGAGTACGGTGCTGATACGCTGGGCAACAATGAAACTGGTGGTGTCCTTCATCGCGTGTTCCAGTGCATCCTGGATCTGTGCTTCGGTGTCTACATCAACGGCACTGGTGCTGTCATCGAAGATAAGCACACGCGGCTTGACGAGCAATGCACGGGCAATGGCGATACGCTGCTTCTGCCCACCGGAGAGGTTGGCGCCTCTTTGTTCAACATGAGAGTCATAGCCTTTTGGCAGAGTCATGATGAAATCGTGTGCCTGGGCGGCTTTGGCCGCAGCGACGACCTCTTCTTTTGTGGCAGACATTCTTCCATAGCGAATATTGTCGCGCACGGTGCCGCTGAAGAGAACGGTTTCCTGCAGGGCGATGCCAATCTGCGCCAGCAGAGAATCTTTCGTCATATCGCGCAGGTCTATGCCATCCAGGGTGATGCGCCCGGCGCTGACATCATAGAAACGGGGGATCAGATTGATCAGGGATGTTTTCCCAGAGCCAGTAGCGCCAAGGATGGCCACGGTTTGCCCGGGCTCAGCGGTTAGATTGACATGATTGAGCACAGGCTCCTCACATTTGGCGCCATCATAGCTGAAGCAAACATCTTCGAAGACGACACGGCCTTTACTTTCTTTCAGGGTGATGGCATCGGCCTTGTCCTGGATCTCTGGTTCGCTTTCCAGTACTTCACTGATGCGTTTGGCAGAAGCCTGCGAGGCGGCCAGCATACCGATGATCATGGCGAGCATGATCATGGGGAATAGGGCTGTCATGATGTAATTCAGAAATGCCATGATCTCCCCAATGGACATGACGCCGTTGATGACTTCCATGCCACCAAACCAGAGGATGGTAACGGTACCCAGGTTCATTAGGATTATCATGATAGGCAGAAGGACGGCCATTAATCGCATGGCAGCGATGTTTTGTTCTGTATAATTCTGGTTAGCTTCTTCAAAACGTTCGTTTTCAAAAAGTGCTCGTACGAATGCTTTTACCACGCGCACGCCGGACAGGTTTTCCTGGAGAACATTGTTCAATTTGTCCAGTTTCTTTTGCACGGCAGTGAACATTTTTTGCAATTTTCCCATGGCGAGCACGATGGTGAGCAAGATGAGCAGCATGAAGGGCAGCAGCTTGACTGCGAGCTGGCTATTGCTGGTGAACATGAGGATCAGGCTGCCGCCAAGCAGCATCAGGGCGCGCACGCTCAGATTGAGGATCATACGCACGGAGTGCTGCACGGAGGTGATATCGCTGGTAAGACGCACGATCAACTGACCGGTTTGCAGGTGGTCCAGGTTGCCAAAGGAGAGGCTCTGGATCTTGTTGAAGAGGTCCTTGCGCAAATCCCGGGCAAAGCCTTCAGAAACGCGCACGGAAAGGATGGTATTGCCAACAGCAACAATCAGGTTGAGGACAGATATACCAAGCATGATCAAGGTTGTCTGCCAGACAACAGTCATATTGCCTGGGGCGATACCCTCGTCAACGATGCGACCGATCAAGCCAGGCATGGTCAACTGCAAGGCAACCATGATCACCATCAACAACATGGTGATAATGGCGCCAAGCGTGTAGGGCTTGATATACCTTCTCAGTTTCAAAAGTTCTTGCATTCTTATTTTCCTCCGTCTGTCATACAGGTGTTTTCAAATTCTGTATCCGAAAATGCGCTGTAAAGCAGTTCTAATCCTTTGATGATGGTTTGCAGATCTTCATCGCTGAGGTTCTTCATTTTTTCGGAAAACAAGCGATGATTTCTTATAACCATTTTGTTCCATTTGATCTGCCCTTGTTCTGTTAAAGCTAGGATGATCGAGCGGCGGTCTTCAGGATCGCGTGTGCGTTCCACCAGGCCAAGCTTGACCAGGTCGTCCACGTGGCGGCTGGCAGCAGGCGGGCTGGTCTTCCCGCAAGCAGCGAGATCACTGATCGAATTTGCACCACGTTGGATGTTGCGCAGCGTGTGGTACTGTCCCGGAGTGAGGTGTTGAGCATCTGCGAAACTCTCTCGAGCCAGACTGCGGGAAGCGTGCATGACCAGGGGCAGGGTACGCCAGAGTATGCGTTCCAGGTGTTTCAGGTTTTCTTCCAGGTGAGACGGTTCTTCTGTCATAGGGTGTCCTTGAGTTAACATTGTCAATATTTTACAATGATAATAATTAACAACGTTAAGTATTTTACCGCTTTTTTTTCAGGTGTCAAGAGAAAAACCTGCCCGACTGACCAGATACAGCCTGGTCGATTGGATAGTTATTCTTTCAGGTGGGATGAATCTTGCATAGCTATCCACAGCGTACTGTATAATCTCAATAGACACGCCCGTTGAGGATGACAGAATGGACACATTCCAGTCAGAGCATGATCCTGCGCAGGAAGCCTTGAAACAGGCTGCCGATGCCTTAAACCGCGATGACAAGTTTGAAGCGCGGCGTTTGGCGATGCGTGCCGCCATGCTCAATCCGCGTTTGGAAACACCCTGGTTGATCCTGGCAGCTGTGGTGCAGCCGGAAGCCAGTATTTCTTATCTCAACAAGGCCCTGGCGATCAACCCGGAGAGTCAACGCGCCCGCAAGGGACTGCATTGGGCGATTGACCGCTTACGGCATGAACCGCACAGACCAGAGCAGCCTGCACCAGAGGTGGAAACGGCACCCGTGCAGGAAGAAAAGCCGGTTTCACTGTTGATGGTGTTGGGACGGCGGGTGTTGAGCAGTACTTTGATCTTGCTGGCGATTGCGTTTTTGACCCTGTTGGGCTTCCACCTGGCACAGCAGGGGCAGGCTGCATTGCAGGTCAACCCCTTCACAGCGGTGATCTATACGCTGCGACAATTGTTCAGTTATATTTTCCAACACCCCAAAACTTATTATTGGCATAAGGTAGACCAGCCAGCATTTGCGCTGGTGTTCAAGCTTTTTCAACGCAGTGCGGGTTTACTGCTGCTTTCTTTGCTGGTAGCGACGACGATCGGCGGTTGGCTGGGGATTGCCGCTGCGCGCTACCGTCGCAAGATGGCCCCGGCGATGGTTTTTGCTTCTATCCTTGGGGTGTCCCTACCCAGCTTTTTAGTGGCGATGCTGTTGTGGGTGCTGGATTTTCGCCTGTACCGCTGGTTGGGGACCAGCGCCGCCCCGCTGCCGCCGACGGGTTTTGGTTGGGACCTGCATCTGGTGATGCCGGTGCTGGTGCTGGCCGCGCGTCCGCTGGCGCAGATCATGCAGGTTACTTACATTAATATGGGGGATGTATTCACTGAGGAATACATCCGCATGGCGAAAGCCAAAGGCGGCTCACGGCGTCATTTGTTGTGGGGGCATGCGTTGCGGAATGTGCTCATCCCTGTATTGACCACGATGAGTACTTCGCTGCGTTTCTCACTTTCCAGCCTGCCGGTAGTAGAGAGTTTCTTCTTGTGGCCGGGGATCGGATTGACCATCCTGGAAGCCATCAAAGCGGATATGCCCATGCTGGTCACGGATATGATCCTTGCGTTAGGACTATTCTTCTTGGTGGTTAATATCCTGGTGGAATTCCTTTATCCGCTGATCGACGCACGCCTGCGCAAAGATGCGCGCGTGGAGATTGAAGAGCGGAACACGGTTTCCAATCCGCTGCTGGTGCTGAAAGAGATACTTGAGGAAGCAGGGGATTCCTTGCGCGCAACATTCAAACGGGTAGGCAAGCAGACGCCAGCTTGGGAGGAAGATACAGCACCTATCCGCGTGAATTCGAACGGGTTGGAAGCTCCGGCAGAAACGCGGGGAAGTTTCACCTGGCGCACGGTACTGCGAATCCCTTCCTTTCTCCTGGGTTCGCTGCTGGTGCTGGTCTTTATCGGATTGATCCTGGTTGGACCGAGTTTGACAGATGCCAGTCCGTATCAGACTCATACGATCGAATTGATCGAAGGCGTGATCCAGGCGCCGCCGTTTGAACCATCCGACACGTACCCGTGGGGGACGGATGTGATCGGACGTGATATGCAGGCGCTGGTGTTGGCGGGTGCGCGGCAAACCCTGACCCTGGCTTTTTTGGCCACGATGGCACGCCTGCTGTTGGGGACTATGCTGGGTGTGATCGCCGGCTGGTGGCAGGATAGCTGGATCGACAGAGCGATCCACGCCGTGATTTCGGTGTGGGCAGCATTTCCGGAGACGATCTTTGCCATGCTGCTCATCCTGGCGCTGGGTATTCAGAAAGGGCGCAGCGTTTTCATCATTACGCTGTGCGTTGTGGGCTGGGGGCAGATCGCGCAGTTCGTGCGCAGCCAGGTGATCAGCCAGAAACCGAAACTGTATATTGAGGCAGCGCGCTCAGTTGGCGCGCGGGTGCTGCAGATCCTCACACGACATACACTGCCATATCTGGTGCCTTCTCTGCTGGTGACCTTTGCCCTGGAGATGGGCGGGGTGCTGATGCTGCTTTCAGAGCTGGGTTTCTTGAATATATTCCTCGGCGGCGGGTTCAAGGTGATGATCGGTGAGACCAGCAATATGACCCCCATAATTTATTATTTCTCCGATGTGCCGGAGTGGGGCGCGATGTTGGCGAATATCCGTAACTGGTGGCGCAGTTATCCCTGGCTGGCGTGGTCGCCGGGTGTTTTCTTCTTCCTTTCCATCTTTACCTTCAATCTGTGGGGCGAGGGGCTGCGGCGCTTCCTGCGTGAGAGCCGCATCAACCTGAACAAGCTGGTCAATCGTTATACGTTGGCTGCGGCGGCGGTGCTTTTGCTGGGCATCAGTTGGGTGATGCGATCGACGACGCCGATGGATATGTACAAATCGCAGGCGGCAACGTTCAATGCCGAGAATGTGATGGCAGACATCGAATACCTGGCCTCTGAGGACCTGCGCGGGCGCGAGTCGGGTAAGGCGGGGGCCACAGAAGCGGCGGAATATATCGCCGAACGCATGGCTGAGATTGGTTTGATGCCGGGCGTGAATTCCAAGGACTATTTGCAGGAATATATAGCCGTATGGTCGCATTTGACTGCGATCCCTGAATTTCAGATCATGGATGGCAGTGTGGCATTGGTTTACCGCCAGGACTTCACCGAGTATGCCAACAACATGCCTTGTTTTGGGGCGTTTGAGGGACCGGTGAAAGGATTGATTGTGTCTGCCAGCTCACAAAAGGCCGACCAGGGACGCTGGGGAACGGCGGCACGTTGGGAGATGCGCAATGGTGATCTGAAACCCTATGCACTCGTGGTACGGGAGCAGGATTTGCCCTATATCAACCTGCCCAGCACGGAAGTAGGCGCTCTGATCGTGATCGCTGAAGATGATGGTTTTCTGGTGCGTCGCACGCTGAATCCACCGGAATTTTATTATGCCGAGTTCCCGGCGGTCTATGTGCCGCCAGCGCTGGGGGAACAGCTTTTGCAGACGGCAGGTTCGAGCCTGGCTGACATTGAGAAGCAGTCTCGGAAATTGGAGCCGGAGGCAGTGGCTTTCACCGATCAAGGCGTGGAAGTAAAAATGATGGTGAAAGGCAGCGATTTTCTGGAGGAAGAGACACACTACAATGTGATCGGTGTCCTGCCAGGCAGCGGCGCGCAGACGCCGTATCCCGGCGGGGGTACACTGGACAACCAGGTGGTGTTGATCAGCGCGTATTTTGATGGCCTGGGCGTGGCACCGGATGGTGTGTTTTATCCGGGTGCAAATGACAATGCCAGCGGGGTGGCTGAGATGCTGGAGATCGCACGCGTTTTGAAAGAAGGCGAGTATTTCCCTGAGAAGACGGTCGTCTTTGTGGCCTGGAGCGGGGGGCAGCGCCATATTGGATTGAGTACGGATAGCATTTTGGGTAACACGAACGGCCTGGGATTATTGAATATCGAAGCCATTTTTGAACTCAGCGGTGTGGGGGCAGGCAGCGGCAAAAAAATCCTGCTGGACCAGGGCTCAAGTTTCCGGTTGGCAAACTTGTTTGAGGATGCGGCGCAACAAATGGGAAATCGGGTGACTTCGCGCGGGCGCGGTCCGCATTTTGGGCAGGATACTGGCATCAGCTTTGGCGGGCGTGAGGCACTGACGGCTTATGTGAGCTGGGATGGTTCCGACCAGTATACTTCCACGCCGTTGGACATGGTAGAGAAGATCGATATTGAGAAATTGCAGGAAGTGGGGGAGACGACAACGCTGGTTTTGACGGTCATTAGCAGGGAGATCGAGTATTAAATATCACCCAAATGGCCTATATCCAATAACGGGGAATATGCTAGAATAAATGCAGACCAAGGAGATGTGATGACAGATAACTGCCAGTAAACCACGATTTTTTCAGGGAAAGACCTCGTTTGTGATGATTCATGCGGACCGCGGGTGTTTGCCCACGGTTTTTGGTTTTTAAAGGCAGGTTGTTTAATGTTTACAGTACATCAGATTTCAAAATCATTTGGTATATTCCCCGTTCTTGAGAATATTTCTTTCAGTATGAACGGCGGCGAGCGTTTGGGGCTAGTGGGGGTGAACGGCTGCGGCAAGACGACGCTGCTTCGTATTATGACAGGTGATGAAAAGCCTGATTCTGGCAGTGTGCAGCGCACGCCCCTGGATCTGCGGGTTGGCTATCTGCCGCAAGGATTCGAATTCCATGAAGACGAAACGTTAGGCGGGTTCAGCGACCGCATGCAGGGCGGTATGCTGCATCTGAGCGATGAACTGGCGTGCCTGGCAGCTGAGCTGGCCGAGCATCCGGAATCGCTCTCTTTGCAGCAGGCGTATGACGATGTGCTGGCGCAGATGAGCCTGGCAGCCGAGTCCGGTTGGCGGGGGCCAGGGATCCTGGCCAGCCTGGGGCTGGGCGAGCTGGATATGGACATGCCTGTGGCGCACCTCAGCGGCGGGCAGAAGACGCGCCTGGCATTGGCAGGCGTGCTGCTGGGCAATCCACAGGTGCTGTTGTTGGATGAGCCTACCAATCATCTCGATCTGGACATGCTCAAGTGGTTGGAAGACTGGCTGCTGGCATTCAGGGGCGGCGTGTTGGTGGTCTCGCATGACCGTGCATTCCTGGATCACGTTGCTACCGGTATTTTGGAACTGAATGAAGACACGCACAGGCTTACCGCATACCCTGGCAATTATTCCGCGTATCTGGAACAAAAAGTAGGTGAGCAGGAGAAGCAGTGGCAGGAATACAAGGACCAGCAAGATGAGATCGCGCAGTTGACCGCTTCTGCGGCACATGTGCGCGGTAAAGCGGCATTCCGCAAGGGTGGTAAATCAGACACAAGCGCAGGGGCAGACGGTTTTTCGGCAGGCTTCTTTGCCAACCGCTCACTGGAGACGATGCGCCGTGCCAAGTATTTGGAGAAGCGTCTGGAAAAGCTGATGGGTGAGGATGCCATCGATAAGCCGCGCATCGGCTGGCAGATGAAGCTGGACTTTGTGGACACGCCCGAAAGTGGGCGGGACGTGCTGCGCCTGGAAGAGCTGAGCGTGGGGTATGACGGCATACCTCTGTTACAGGAGATCGACCTGACGTTGCATCTCGGTCAGCGCATTGTGCTGGCCGGGCCGAACGGCACCGGCAAAACGACGCTGCTGCGCATCATTGCGGGGCGCATTCCGCCGTTGGCGGGGCGCGTGCGGTTGGGGGCGGGCGTGCAGTTGGGCTACATGACCCAGGAGCAGGAGGATCTCAACCCGGCCTGGACGCCGCTGCGCACGATCCAGGAGATCACCCGCGGGGGCGAGACCGAGGCACGGACTTTCCTGCACCAGTTCCTTTTTGGTGGAGACGATGTCTTTGTGCCGGTGGGGGCTTTGTCCTACGGGGAGCGTGCGCGCTTGTCGCTGGCGCGGCTGGTGGCCCTGCGCTGCAATTTCCTGCTGCTGGACGAGCCCGTCAATCATCTGGATATCCCTTCGCGCACGCGCTTTGAGCAGGCATTGGCGAAGTTTGATGGTACGGTGCTGGCTGTGGTGCATGATCGTTACTTCATTGAGGGCTTTGCGTCCGAGGTGTGGCGGGTCGAGGGGGATGGTGTGAAACGGGGGTGGGTGTAGGTTTTTCAAATATTGCATTGTTGCTGTGAGTTGTTGTAGTGATCAGAATATTCAAAAAGAAGGTAGTAGAATTGTAGTATGCGTGAAAATGAAAAGAGGCAATTCGTATCAGTAAGTGGTACGCTGACAGTTGTAAAAGCGAGGTTCGATTGCTTTGCGAGATAGTATCTGGTGATCGGACATATATGAAAGATTAATGTTAAAGTAGTTGAAGATGGATAAGACGATCATAGAGAAAGCGCAACAAGAGGTAGACCGGCGTGAATTCCTGAAGACAATGGGTGTCGTTACTGCCAGTGCATTGGCAGCCAGTGCCTGTTCACGGTTGCCAATGACAGATGTGCCAGCAACGGATCTGTCTGCTGAAAGCATGCTGGTGATGTCTGAAACCGGTTCTGAAAGGTCAGTGGCTTTGGCAGGGGCAGCAAGAGGAGCCTCTGAAAAGGAATTGATGCAGGCGGTCAAAGATGCAGCATTGACCGCTACAGATCTTTCCTGGCTCAAACCAGGTGATGATGTTTTCATCAAGCCGGCCTTGAATTCCGGCAATCCATTTCCGGCAACAACCAGCCCTTTGGCAATCAAAGCTATGGTGGGACTGCTGAGAGAAAAGGGGGCTGGCCGTGTGATCGTCAGTGATATGTCGGGTATCGAACATGTAAAACTTACCGAAGACAGTCTCGATGGAAGCTCTCGTCAGTTGATGGAATCCAGTGGGATTGCCCAGGCAGCCACAGAAGCAGGAGCGGAGTTGTATTTCCCCGAAGAAGATGGCTGGGATGCCTTTGTTGAAGAAGTTCCGCGAGACCGCACCTATTGGGAAAAAGGTATCATGATGCCTGGGATCCTTCAGGATGTTGAACACGTTATCCTTATGCCCCGTTGTTCGCGACATCTTTTGTTGGGCGCTTCATTGGGTCTGAAATGCGCTGTTGGGTATTGGCGCACGGATTCGCGCTTTGAATATCACCGTTTTGCGTCTACGATCCAGGAAAAAACGGCTGACGCCAACACGGTGCCATCTTTGCTCGGCAAGCAGCGACTGGTGATCACCGATGCGACTCAGATGATCACCACCCTGGGGCCGGATAATGGTTTCATCGCCAGGCCAGAAACCGGGTTGGTGATTGCCTCCCAGAATATCGTTGCTCATGATATGGTTTCATTAGCCTGGCTGCTGTTCAACCGCTTTGCCATGACCGAAGAAGAGCGTTCCGAATTCAGAGACCCTTACACTAACCAGTTCCTTGTCAGTAATCTCAACCGTCTTGTGGTCACTCGGCTTGGTGAGTTCAAACATATTCTGGGAACAGAAAAATTGGTGCGCAACGATCTCAACTGTATCTGGGATGACCGGGTGCTGAACCGTGCTTTTGAGGTTTTCGGTGGGATTCCCCGGCTTGGCTTTGTCAATGTGAAAGATTCCGTTCCTGCTGATCTTTTGACTTCATTGGAAAGTATGGTGACACGCGGATAGACCTCTCGGGCGATCCTGTTCTCTCCCCTCGGCCTCTCTTCCAACCGCCTGCAGCGTGGGAGAGGGGTTTGCGGTTGAGGATGAATGTAATGTGTGTGGAAAATACCAGAACCAGCAATTCTCCTTGCGGGACGGGCGTTTTGAGAATTTGTCAGACAAATCTTCTGGCAGGCGGGATTTGTTAAGATAATTGGCTATACAATGTGTCAAACTTCTGAAAAATCGGTGCTGTTTGTCATTGGCGAAGCCTTCCCATTTGCCTGACAAATTCACTATAATAGTAGGTGGAAGAAGAATACGTTTACCCTCAATTCACAAGAAAAGGATAAATCTAATATGAAGAAGCATAACTTTAATGCAGGTCCTTCTGTTCTCCCGCAGTATACGCTGGATAAGACTGCTGAGGCAGTCAAAGACCTTGGTTTTGGTATGTCGGTGATGGAGATCTCGCACCGCAGCCCTGAGTGGCAGGCCCTGATGGACGAGACCGAATCCTTGTTCAAGGAATTGCTCGGTGTACCTGAAGGTTATCAGGTGCTCTTCTTGGGCGGCGGCGCAAGCACGCAGTTTTTCCATATTCCGTATAACCTGCTGGCAACCAAGGCAGCTTACCTGAACACGGGCGCCTGGTCGACAAAGGCGATCAAGGAAGCCAAGCTGTTTGGTGAGGTTGAGGTTGTGGCTTCTTCGGAAGACAAGGATTTCACCTATATTCCCCGCGATTACACCATTCCCACCGATGCAGATTATTTCTACATCACTTCCAACAACACGGTACGCGGCACCGAGATCCGCGAGGACTTTGATGCACCGGTGACCTTGGTGGCGGATATGTCCTCTGACATTCTCAGCCGGCCGGTGGATGTTTCCAAATACGGCATGATTTACGGCGGTGCGCAGAAGAATCTGGCCCCGGCTGGTGTGACCTTCGTGGTCGTCAAGGAAGATATTTTGGGCAAGGTGGACCGCCCGATTCCGACGATGGTGGACTACCGCACGCATATTAAGAAGGGTTCCATGTTCAATACTCCGCCGGTGGTGTGCATCTTCGCTATGCTGCAGACGCTGAAGTGGCTCAAGGGTCTGGGCGGCGTGGAAGCGATCGAGAAGATGAATATTGAGAAATCCACGATGCTGTATGATGAGATCGACCGCAACAAGTTCTTCCGCTGCACAGTGACCAAGCCGGAAGACCGCTCGCGGATGAATGCGACCTTCGTGATGAAGGAAGAGTACGCGGACCTGACGTCTGACTTCCTCAAGCTGACAGTTGAACGGAATATGGTGGGTGTCAAGGGCCACCGCTCGGTGGGTGGTTTCCGCGCTTCGATGTATAATGCTCTGCCCAAGGCCAGTGTGGAAGCCCTGGTGAAGGCAATGCAGGACTTTGAAGCGGCGCACTAGGCTGAGGAGAAAAAGAAAATGACGAAAGTTTTGGTAGCAACCCAGAAGCCATTTGCCCCTGCGGCAGTGGAGAAAATTAAGGAAATCGTTGCAGACGCGGGGTATGAATTTGCCTTGTTGGAGAAGTATGAAGACAAAGCAGAATTCCTGGCGGCTGTGGCTGATGCAGATGCATTGATCGTGCGTTCGGACAAGGTGGACTGCGAAGTCGTTGATGCGGCCAAGAACCTGAAGATCGTGGTGCGTGCGGGTGCGGGTTTCAACAACCTGGATCTGGATGCCTGCACCGAAAAGGGCATTGTGGCCGAGAACACCCCCGGTCAGAACTCCGATGCGGTGGCCGAGCTTGCAATCGGCATGATGATCTATCTGGCACGCGGTGGTTTTAATGGCAAACCGGGTACCGAGCTGAAGGGCAAGAAGCTGGGCATTCACGCTTACGGGAACGTGGGGAAGCGAGTTGGATTGATCGCCAAGGGTATGGGCATGGAAGTGTACGCTTTTGACCCCTTCATCCCTGATGAGGCGATCACCAAGGACGGCGTGACCTGCGTGCACTCCGTCGAGGAGTTGTACGGCACCTGCAATTACATTTCCCTGCATATTCCCGCCAACGCAAAGACGAAAGAGTCGATCAATTATGCGCTGCTTTCGTCGATGCCGGAGCCGGCGGTGCTGGTCAACACGGCCCGCGCCGAGGTGATCCATGAGGCAGACTTGATGAAGTTGATGGCTGATAAGCCGGGCTTTTCATATATCTCCGATATCGCGCCGGCGTGTGCGGCGGAGTTTGAAGCCTATCCCGGGCGTTATTTCTTCACGCTCAAGAAGATGGGTGCCCAGACGGTGGAGGCGAATGTGAATGCCGGCGCTGCAGCTGCTTCGCAGATCGTGGCATATCTGGAAGATGGTGATACGACTTTCAAGGTGAACAAGTAGGATCAGGGAAGATTTCAGAAAAACGCGAGGCTGCCTATTTGGTAGCCTCGTTTTTTATATCTCAGATTGAGAAATTATAACGAA
>Ga0180436_10003885_pt1 | contig 13592 bp, 11 predicted proteins | sample SS_ome_2_FD_132434 | JGI IMG/M metagenome (GOLD analysis project Ga0180436, IMG submission 132434) | Hypersaline lake sediment archaeal communities from the Salton Sea, California, USA - SS_3_S_2 metaG | ecosystem: Environmental > Aquatic > Non-marine Saline and Alkaline > Hypersaline >...
AACGAACCCAACGAACCCAACGAACCCAATGAACCCAACGAACCCAATGAACGCAAAAAGCCCAATAACCTGATTCGCCTACAGCCTATAGCCTATCTACCTAAAAAGCTAAAGATGTTTATGGGGTTGCTTGCCGATATAGTGCGCATGCTGATGCGTATGCACATGCTCATGTTCATCCTTAAAGATCTTGCCGTTCTCCATGGTATAAAACTGATCGGTTGTCCGGGATAACAGATCGAATTCATGCGAAATCAAAATGGTGGTGAGATCCAGCTTCTGCAGGATTCGAATCAGTCTGGATTTCATAGCGCTGTCCAGAGCGTTGCTGGGTTCATCCAACAACAATACCTCCGGCTGCATGGCCAGAACCGTTGCCAGGGAAACCAGGCGTTTTTCACCACCGGATAACTTATAGGTAATCCGGTCTTCAAAACCGCTTAAACCCAGAAAATCAAGTGTTTGTCGTGATATATCCAGGGCTTCCTGTTTGGTCTTCCCCAAATTCAAGGGGCCGAATGCAACGTCCTCGATGACCGTAGGCGAAAATAGTTGATCATCTGCGTCCTGAAATAGCAGCCCAATTCGCCGACGGACCTCGGTAAAATCATTTTCATGGCGTCGCTCCTGTCCAAAAATCTGAATCGTGCCGGATGACACTTTGATCAGGCCCATGATGGCATGCAACAGTGTTGTCTTACCGCTGCCATTCGGGGCGACCAATCCGATTCGATCCCCTTTTGAAAGCGAAAAATCGAGCTGATCCAATACGGTTTTTCCGCCTGGATACCGGCAGCTGATAGCGTTTAATTTTATCAGATGCTTAGGCGATTCCATATTTCCACCGTTGCAAATGTTAGGATAATAAAGGACATCATCAGACCGAAGAACCAATTTCGCGGATCTGGCTGGAAATTTAGGAGCGAATAGTATTTACCGCTAAATCCGCGGCATTTCATGGCGTTGGACACCTGATTGGCACGCGACCAGGCCTGTATCAATAACATGGCGGCCATATGGGCATAGGTGCGATAGGAATGCAGGTTGGTACCGGGTATGAAGCCGCGGACACGTGCTGCCCGTATCAAGCGTTGGTAGGCTTGTTCGAATACAAACAGGTACCTGTAAGTCACCATTAACAGGTAAACCAGTTTGGTGGGTACGCCCAGTTTTCTGAGGGCATGTCCCAATGTGGCTAGGGACATGGTTGCCAGCAGGGCCATCAGGACCAGTAGAATTGCGCTGGACTTCAGACTAATTTGTAACGCCAGAACAAGGCCTGCCGTACTCAGTTTGAACATGCTGAAACGGATAAAGGCCTCGCCAGGATAGGTTAGGGGCATCAATATCCAAATCAATATCAAAAATCCGATGAGTACAGACAGACGTTTGAGCACATCCTTTACCGGCAAGCGGGCCATCAGCACCAACGCCAATGACGTCATCAGGCCACCCACTAGAACGATCATGCTGTTGGAAACAGCAAGCACCAGGGAGAGAAGCAGAGCCAGGACAGTTTTCAGTTGGGGGTTAATCTTGTGAACCAGGGAATCACCCTGGGCAAAACTTTCCGGAATCATGTGTTTTTGCCTCTTGTTTGGCGGCGATAGTGCATGTAAGCAGCCAGACCCACCAGGCCTAAGATGTATCCCAGCCCCCCTAGGATATCAGATATTTTTATTCGACTTTGATCCATTTCAGCCAGCTTGGCCATTACTGATGCTAATTTTTGATCCAGGGTGGTGCCCACCAGGGTAGCGATTTCATCGCGGGACATACCGGCTGAGGCTGGTTTTTCCATACCCGTTTCCAGTGGGTTGGTTTGCCCGGGAATGGAATGGACAGGTTGTTCGGGGGTATGGGTATGATTGGGATCCGGGGTCGTTTCTATAAAATCATCCGGGGTGAGGGACCAGGTCGCCCGGTGTCCTGCACCTGCATTGAGTACGATTTTTAGAAATGATTTTTCAGGTGTGGGGAAACTAAATTTTCCCTGGGCATCGGTTCTACCTTGCAGCAGCAGCGTTTCATTTTCATCAAAAACTTCCACCAGGGCATCTTTAGGCCGTTTGCCGCCCATCATCTTGCTCTGGGTGTGAATGGTATTACCCTGAACCCAGGCAAAAATACTGACCTTGTGGGCATGGGCAGCCGGGCAGAACACGATGCCGGTCAGCATTAAGACAATCAGGATTTTAAAAAGATGGTTTATGTTTTTATAGTATGATTTCATTCTCTGAGTCCTTTTATGCTGGAACGCCAAGATGCTTGGATGCTGTAAAGCCGCCATATACATTTAGCTCTCAGCTCACTCGAATCCTTGACCCCTTGAATCCTATATTTATTTGACATCGAAATATGGCTAATTACGCAAGCCGCTCGAAACTTCAATAGAGTAAGATTAGTGGCACCAAAAACTTTAAATTGACGGTTTTTACGAAATCGTCAAAATTTCCGGACTGACTTTTTTGATAAATGCAATACAAAACGCCGTCACAATACCCTCAATAATCATCACCGGTATATTGGCAGCAATGATGATGCCTGATACAGTCCAAAAGTTTTCATCGGCCAAAACCAGGACGGCGCCTAACATCAAGGCAGAGCCCATAACAGATAAGGACCCGCAGCCAAAAGCAGCCAGCATGATCCCGGTATCGGACTTTTGGAGCAAACTTCCGAATACATAGTAACAAGCCAGTGCCGGGAGCGCCATGATTATGGTATTGACTCCCAGGGTTGTGAGGCCGCCAAACTGAAAGAAAACGGCCTGCAGGATCAGGGCCACCAAAATAGCAGGAAATGCGGCCCAGCCCAGAATCAGACCGATGAGACCATTGAGAATCAGGTGGGTACTGGCGGGACCGATGTTAACGTGAATCAGTGATGTCACGAAGAAAGCGGCCGACAGCACACCCACATGGGCTACACGGTCATAATCCATCTTCTTCAAGCCGATGGCCGTGCCAGCCAACGCCAGTCCCGCACCGGTTATCAGCACCGGGGCCGTTAGAACCCCTTCAGAAATATGCATTTTACCTCTTTATTCCCCGTCTTCACCTACATGAGGATACTTCGCAACCGTATCCTTAAGCCGTCGTATCTGCGCCAATCTGGCAGATAAAAAAACCACGAAGGGAAACCTTCGTGGTTGCCGGATTATCGATATAGCCGCTTGGTTTAGTGGTGTCAGAAAACTTAATGTCTAACAATCAAAAAATTGACCAACTCAATTTTAAGCAATTCAGGCGACGGAGTCGCCTTCCCTAAAAGCATGCAGTGCTTTTATTCAGACTTCAGTCTGATTTATTTAATCCGATCATAGTATGGAGATGTCTGATTATCAAGAATTAAATGAAAAAGGAGTCAGAAGACAGAAGCCAGAATTTAGGAGAAAATCCTAATTTTGATTTCGATTCCGATCCCGATAGCGATCCCGATTCCGATTTAGGAATGCTACGCTGAAAGACGCGCTATTTCAGGATATCTAAAACAATCCGTGGTATGATCGTTGACCATGCCGATGGCCTGCATCAAGGCATAGCAAATGGTTGGGCCCACAAAGGTAAATCCCCTTTTGCGCATGTCTTGGCTCATGACTTCGGATTCAGGGCTGGTGGCGGGAATTTGATCCAGATCTTTCCAGTGGTTTTGGATGGGACGATGATCCACAAATTGCCAAATGTAGTGGTCAAAGCTTCCAAATTCTGATTGAATCTTTTGGAAATGCCTGGCATTGGTAATGAAAGCGCTGACCTTGAGTTTATTGCGAATAATACCCTTGTTCTGGAGCAATTTTTGGATCTTGGTTTCACCATATGCGGCCACCAGATCGGGATCGAATTGATCAAATGCCTGCCGATAGGCTTCACGTTTGTTGAGCACCGTCGACCAACTCAAACCGGCCTGAGCGCCCTCCAGGCAGAGGAATTCGAAAAGTGGTTTTTCATCATGCAGGGGCACACCCCACTCTTGATCATGATAGGCAATCATTAAGGGATCTTTTCTGGCCCAGGCGCATCGTTTTGTCATGGTTTAAATCTCCTGAAAGCAGTCACCAAAGATAAATTTTGTAGCAATTGACAACCAACTTGGGATAATAATATGTTTAGTCTGCCTGTTAAACGGTGATTTAGATAGTGTGGACTTGAATCGGATTGTATCAGCGGTAATATTTTCAGACCGTTTTGTATATTCTAGATCGAGTTGGCACGCAAGTAATTAATGACGACCCCGATAGCGATTCCGACCCCGATTCCGATGTGGCGGGTGAATTAATGCGGTATACTTAACAATTTCGGATAAACTCACTATTATAGGAAAAAATGAAGAACTCAACATTAAAGAAAATCATCTCAAATAAATTGGTGATAACGGGTCTGGCAATCCTGATTTTTTACACCCTGGCCGGTTTTTGGTTGGTGCCGTATCTCATCAACCGGCTGGTGCCCGATATGGTGGCAGAGAAAATTCAACGCGAACTTCGCCTGGGCAAAGTGAAACTGAATCCTTATCTATTTCAATTTCAAGCGGACGATGTCGGACTTTATGAGCGGGATGGCACCTTGATTGCCGGTTTCAAGCAAATTTATATTGATTTCGAATTGAATAGCCTGTTCCGGTGGGCCCTCGTTTTCAAAAACTTCCGTTTAGACCAACCGCAAATTAATATCGTTATCAATGCTGATGGCTCACTCAATTTGGCAAAGCTACAGCCTGCGCAACCAGGCGAGCAATCACCCGAACCATCGGCAGCGTCGCCTGAAGAGAACACAGCGCCATCCGAACAACCTACGGAATCACCCGCAGCACCTGCAGAGACAAACGCGGCGCCTGTGCGAATGATTTTGCAACACATCCAGATTGTGCAAGGAGAAATCGATTTTACTGATCTGCGCCAAACGATTCCGGCCACGGTGGCGGTTCGTCCCCTCAACCTTGAATTGAAGGATATATCTACGCTGCCGGACCGTGAAGGACCATATAGCCTGGCTGCCGCCACCACAGAAAAGGAGTCGTTTCATTGGACCGGCGAGATCAGCCTGCATCCATTCAAGTCCAGCGGTCGGATGGATTTCAGTGATGTCAGGATGGCCACACTTTGGCAATTTTTCAGAGATGCTGTAACTTTGGAACAGCCAGACGGACGCATCAGTATCGCAAGCGATTATGAAATTGACTTGGGGCAGTCAAAGCCGGCAGTGCTACTTTCGAATCTTGAGATTAGTCTGAAAGAGCTGGCATTGATGCTGTCAGGAGACGAAACACCGCTGTTGGAATTGGCCGAGTTTAAGATTGATGCACCCCGCGCGGACATCATCCAACAAAGCATTGAAGTCGATTCCATCCATTTTAATGGTGCAGAAGTGTCGGTTGTCATTGACGGGAGCGGTCGGCTGAATTGGAATCGCATACCGGCCCCATTCGAAGCATCTGATCCTCGGCCGGTTGCGACAGAAGCGGTGCAACAAGAGGCGGCGGCCGAATCGTCGTCAGAATCGTCCGCATCTGAAACCAAACCACCGCGACCCTGGCAGGTAAAAGTGGCAAAAGTCGCCCTCGAAGATATTTTCTTCGGTTTTAAGGATACCAGTCGTTCTCCCCAGTTGTTTGCCGAAGTCGCTGACTTTAGCGCTGATTTTCAATTAAACCTGCAGGCGGGAGCATCCGGAACGGAACTACAAGTAGCTAAGGGGGCTTTGGTACTAAGCGATATTATTTTACGAAATCCGAAAAGTCCGGAACCTGAGATCGGCATAAAGACATTACAGCTAAAAGAAGCTGAATTTGACCTGACCCCTCAGCAATTAAGCATCCAGAGTGTTTCCATCCAGGATGGCGATATCCAACTCGTTCGTGAAATTGATGGCAAACTTAACCTGGTTTCACTTTTTGTTCCAGGTGATGGAGAAACGGAAAACCAATCGGAAAGCCAATTAGAATCTCAACCTGAAACTGAAATGGAACCACAAGCGGAAGTCGAGCCCGAACCGGCTGACACAAGCGAAAAGGCTGGCTTCAATTATGCCATTCAATCAGCTGAGTTATCCGGTTTTAGAATCGCTTTCAGCGATAAGACCGTCAAAGCGGACGGCAATATTATTCAGATTGACAATCTGCGATTAGCTGCCAAAACCATCGATGGAAAATCGCCAATACCGGCTGAAATGTCCTTCGATGTTCGGGAAGGCGGACGGGTGGAATTGACCAGTCGTATCAATCCAACCAAACCATCGGTTCAAACCCGAATCAATGTTCAAGCGTTATCTCTGGTTCCCTTTGAATCCTTTGTAAAGCCCCATGCAGCCGTGCGTATGCGCTCCGGAACGATTTCAACCCAGGGAGAATTCACATATCAGGCTGAAACCGGGCCGGCGCTTTTGTCATACACCGGCGGTTTTGATGTTTCTGCGCTTCAGATTTTAACGCCTGATTCAGAAGAGACCTTGCTGGGCTGGAACCAATTTGTGACCCAAGATCTTATATTTCAACTCGAGCCGGACCTGTTGGAAATCAGTGATTTAAAACTATCCGGCCTGGATGGGAAGTTTATTATTTTTGAGGATGGATCCTTAAACCTCACGCAGATGTTCAAAAAAGAGACGGACAAGACATCCGGATCCAAGGAAACGTCCGAAAAAGACCCAGAAACGATTTCTGAATCTAGAGCAACACCCGAGAAAACAGAAGCAGATCCAGATCCGCCGGGTGACGAAGCCTTCCCAATTTACATTCACAAACTCCGATTTGAAGATGGTGGCCTGTTTTTTGCCGACTATAGCCTGATCCCCCAATTTGCGACCCGCATCCACCGGCTGGAGGGATCCATCATTGGCATGTCGTCACAACCAGGTGCCAGGGCTCAGGTCCGGTTGGACGGCCGGGTAAACGATTACGGCCTCTCCAAGATCGAAGGGGAAATCAATTTTTTTGATCCCGGAGCCTATACCGACATGGCCGTATTGTTTCGGAATTTAGAAATGACGCGTCTGACCCCTTATTCCGGTAAGTTTGTAGGCCGGCGCATCGATTCCGGCAAGCTGACCCTGGATTTGAAATACGACATCGAAGATCGCAAGCTCAAGGGTGACAATCAGATCATTGTTGAACAGATTGTACTGGGTGAAAAGGTCGACAGTGCGGATGCGGTTTCGCTGCCCCTCAATCTGGCCATTGCTATCCTGGAGGATGCCAACGGCGTTATCGACATCGGCTTGCCCGTGTCTGGCGATTTAGATGACCCCAAATTCAGCTATGGCCAACTGATTTGGAAGGCTTTTGTCAATCTGATCACCAAGCTTGCCACGGCCCCTTTTCGCGCGTTGGGAGCGATGCTTGGCGGTGATGCCGAAACACTCGATGCCATCAAATTTGAAGCGGGATCGGCAGAAATACTGCCACCCGAGGCCGAAAAATTGGTTAAGCTTGCCGATGCACTACAAAAGCGGCCCAATTTGAAGCTCATTGTTCAGGGCCGATTTAGTCAAGAAGCCGATGGTCAGGCATTAAAAGACCTGCAAGTCAGACGTCAGGTCGTCCAAACGCAGGGCATCGTTCTGGGACCCGAGGAAGATCCTGGTCTACTGGATTTTGGCAATCCAGCCATCCAGACAGCACTGGAGCACGTATTTAGCGATTATTTCGGTCCGGAAACGTTGGCTCAACGCAAGCAAGCGACGGAGGCCGAGGCAGATCAGGCAACCGACCAGTCTGCTGACAGCGCTCAGGAAAAGAAAATTCAAGATCCAGCCGCCCTGTGGAAAAATTTGTTTCGGAGTCTGGTGGCAGACGTGCAACTATCTGAAACAGCCTTAGGCCAGTTGGCCGAAGTTCGGGCTAAGGCTGTTTTAGCAGAGCTTGCAGCATCGGCCGACCTGCCGCAAAACCGGGTTGCAGTGAAACCGCCTAAAGTTCTCAAGCCGGGAAAAACGCCGCGGGTGAAAATGATGCTGGAGGCTTTGAGGGTTAAACGGGTGAAGAAAACTGAAAGTCAGTCTGAATAACAGTTGATTGCGGTAATTTCGTACATCTGTAGGGACAAAACAGAGCGGCAGAAAACAGATTGAATTATGGAATGGGCGCCAAGGGGTGCGCGGGCAATTCAGAACCCCGGAGTCCTTACGGATACTCCCCCTTGGCGCTCATCCATACGCCAGGCTCATGGGGGTTCACCTGACGCTGGAACACACTATTCGCTTAAGGCCACAATCGGATGACACTCAATTTTGATGTCTGAAATTTCATCGAATGTTTCGGTGATATCCCGAATTTCCTTTACCAGGCTTTCCTCGGCACCCAATGGTGATTGGGTCTCAATGTAAGCGGTCCGGTTGTCCACACACACCTTGATGCTGGGTTCCACATCCATGAGCACCTTTTGGATGGCCGCAGAAATAGCCAGGTCTTCCAACATACGCTGCGAATCCGATGTGGTTTCGAAGCTGGGTTTCGATACGGTATTGCAGATCACATCGACAGCATCATCCACGGTCAGTTGTTTGATATGAACAACCAGGTCGTATAAGCGTGGATCGGCGGTATCGATGCCATATAGATCTTTGCTCCAGGCGCATCGTTGTTTGTCATCCTTTTCTAAAATCCGACGGGCTTTGGCTTCGCTAATGTTCTTGCGTTTCATTTCCGATTGAACCCGATCATCCATATCGGCAATTACCCTTACCTTGAGTGCATGTGGAACATGCCTTACAAAGAAATGACCGGCCAAACCATGATACACAATGTTATCTTCTTTGAACTGGTTCAGGAGCGCGGATTTGATAAAAGCAATATACTTATCTTTTTTGTGATTGAAACGATCCAGGATGTTGGGGGCGTCATGGATGGCGTGCACCAGTTTGACTTCCGGAATGTTATATTTTTTAGACACCTCCAAGAGCAGACCCCTGGAGATGCATTTGTAGCCCAGTTTCTCGGCTACTTTTTCTGCGATTTCTTTGCCACGATTGTAAGAGCCTCTTGAAATGGTTATCACAGCCATGACGACCTCCCTTATTTTGCCAGATAATGATCAAGTCGTTACTTAGGTCGGATCCGGAAGTCATCCACATGTTTATATTGGCAGTTCGGCTTTTTCGGTTATCTAATAGCCTTAACGGGACGAGACCGGGTCGGACGTGTTTATAGTTGGGATCTAAATTGTAAGCGCAGGTACTATTACAGCTGCGGGGGACTGTGCTCGTGACAGAGGATATGCCGCTTGCAGATAATATATTGAAATTGGTCAATATTTATAAAAAAGCTTTGATTCATGGCAGATACTATAACAAGGTTTAGTATTTTATTCAAGCCAATTGTTTGGGTTCGTTTCATTTTTTATACCACATCGTAGCTATGAGATATTTGATTAGGCAACACTAAAACATATAGAACACCTCCCGATTTGTTGTAGGAATGCTGTTGGTGGAAGCCTTATTGAAACCCCGATCCCGATCCCGATAGTGATTTGGATTTTGATTTCGATGAGATATTGCCAAGCTGTCTTTCCCTTGAACCGAATTTTAAGCTCTTTCCTCCAACTAAATTGGAGAAGAACCAAAAATATAGAACACCATTGTGATCTACGAATTTAAAAGATTATGGTTGTCAAGGGGGACAAAGTTTGAATTGCGAATAGCGGAAATTTTGGACAGTTGTGAATTCTATGTGCTATGTAGAACCAGCGGGCGAATATTTTATTCACAATTCAAGCTTTGACACCGTGTTTTCAATATGGAACATACCTCGCTTTCAGAACATTTCTCGGCAGCTTTTTTAAGACACTCGCACAAGCCGGCCATAACCTTCTTGCGCCAGGGCAGACCGGTGACCCGCCTTAGCTTTCTAGAACTGGAATCATATGCCAACCGTATGGCCAACACATTTCAATCCATGGGTGTGGCCAAAGGGGACCGGGTGATTCTGTTTATGCAAAAGTCGCTGTTAGGCGTAACTGCCCACCTGGCGCTTCTCAAACTGGGTGCTGTTTCGGTACCCTTGAATCCGGGTTTCACACAATCCGAGATGGCCTATTTATTAAAGGATGCCCAGCCAAAACTTATCGTATTGAATGCTGATACGGCCGATTTTATAAGCGCAATTGATCCGCGACTCACCCAACTAAACCTGGACAGCCAAACGCCCTTCCATGACCAGGAAATTTTGCAGAACGCATCGGATAAATTCGTATCGACGGATATACAGGAATCTGATCCCGGTGTAATGATCTATACATCCGGTACTACCGGAAATCCCAAAGGTGTGATTTTGACCCAAAAGAATCTTGTCGCGGATGCGCTCAATATTATCGAATTTTGGCAGATTAGTGAGTCCGATATCCTTTGCCATGCCCTGCCGCTGTTTCACGTACATGGGCTCTGTTTTGCCCTGCATACAGCTCTGATGGCGGGATCCCACGTAAGGCTGCTAAACATGTTTGCACCCAAGGATGTGTTCGATGTCCTCAGACAGAGAAGCGGAGGCCATGTCTGCACCGTCTTTATGGCTGTACCGGCCATGTATGCCAAATTGTTGCAGTATATCGGTGAACGCGAATTAGATTTTGGCCATTTACGCCTGATAACATCTGGCTCGGCACCGCTGCTGCCCAAGGATTTTGACCGCATCCGCCAAGTTTTCGGTCAGGAACCGGTGGAGCGTGAAGGCATGTCGGAAACCGGTATGAATTTTTCCAATCCGCTTCACGGAAAAAGAAAACCGGGCTCGATCGGCTTGCCCATGCCGGGCGTAAACGTTCGCATGGTAGACACGGAGACGGGAATTGACATCTCCCCCGGGCAAACCGGAGAAATATGGCTGCAGAGTCCGGCCATTACACCCGGATACTGGCGGAAACCCGAGGAAACGGCGCGGGCCTTTACAGACGGCTGGTTTAAAACCGGCGATTTGGGCCATGTGGACTCGGATGGGTATTATTATCTCACCGACCGTTTGAAGCACATCATCATCTCAGGGGGTGAGAATATTTTTCCCAAGGAAGTGGAGGCCGTCATCAACCAGATCCAGGGCGTCCGCGAGTCTGCAGCTGTCGGAATCCCCGATGAAAAATGGGGCGAAAGATTAGTGGCGGCGGTGGTATCAAAGCCAGGTGTTTCCATGAAATCGGATCAAATCGAATCCCATTGCAAAGCACACCTCCATAGCTGGAAATGCCCCAAAGCGGTCATTTTTGTGAGCGAACTGCCCCGCAATACCATGGGCAAGGTCCTGATCGAGGAGGTCAGAAATTTGTTTCCGAAGAAAGTGACTAAATCACAATGAACCCGGAAAGATTATGCCAAGCATGTTTCAACTCGATCGGGAGGTGAGAATTTGTTTCTAAATTCTTATCTCGGTTGGATCGAATTTGGCAGGAATGAACAGAGAATTTTTCAAATTGATTGACATACAGTATAACAAAGTGACATAATAATTGCATATGCTGCTTTAGCTGGATCCGCATTGACTTAACTTAGGCTTACCACACTTCTTCCCGTCATTTTTCCGGATCCTCAAGGCTCCAATCAAAATCAGTTTTTATCTCTTTACGCGTTTTTGATCATGTCGGCTTAGGAGCATTTTTGTAAATCATGGTATTCATACGCATTCGATTATAATTGCGGACACTGGATACCAATCTGACAATTAAGCTTAGCACCCTGGAGGTGACACATTGAAGGACAATCAATCGACAGAAGAACTTCGTCTAACGGCTCGGCTAAATAAATTCCATAACCAGGAGAGAGATGAAGGCGCCCGTGAATTCGATGCGCATAATATGCTTGAATGGCTTAGAGAAACCTATATGGATGATTTGATAGCCTACCAAAAATCAACAGCCATTAAAGATGTTAAGATTCTGCATAGCCGTGTTGCAAAATTAATGGACGAACTTGTCCATCGGAAAAATGATTTCATCAAAAGTAAGGATAAGGCCAAAAGTATGAATATCAGCGGCGTGGCGTCACCCAATACAATTTGGGAAAAAATAGATTAACGCGAACGAAAAAGCAGGGTCGAACCATGAGCCTAGCTGTGATTCTGTAGATGTTTAATAAATGGATTGATGAGATTTTCGAAGGAGGATGCAGATGAGTGAGGCACTGTCCATTTCAGAACCAGACATAGGAGCATCGGCAAAGTCCATTCGTGGTCTGTTTGTCGGTATTTTAAGTCGTGCCCTAAAAGATATTTTCAAACCAACTTTTAGCGATCATGAATTTTACAGAACCCAAGCCCTCCATTGGATTGCAGTAGACGATTTTGATTCCTTCACAAGTTTTATTAATATTTGTAGTTATTTAGATATCGATGTGGATTATATTCGTCACATAGTTGATGCTGAATTGGAAAGTATACCCTGCAGTTGCTGGCAAACTGTCAATCAGGGCTAAGCCTATCAATACCCTTCGTCTGCTCATGGATGCACCGCAACGACCGGGCGATCATTCTTTGGACTAAGATTCTGAAACGGTAGCCCTGAGAAAATATCGTTGTCACTCATGACACGCTGCAACTTTGCATGTCAGGAACGACCCTTCTGCACATCCCGCATGGTCTTCAGCACCTCGATACTGCTTTTGAGCCCTTTGACATAGCGGGCCATGTTGATGGCGCCGCCGGCAATCTGGGCCAGAGCCTGGACGAAATTGACATCGTTCATGGTGAATTCCCAGGGCTCGGCCGTATAAACCCGCACTGCGCCAATCAGATTGCCGCCAACAACGATGGGCACCGACAAAATCGAGGCGATGCCTTCTTTTTCGGCTTCCTGGGGGTACTGGATCCGGGGGTCGTCACTGACATCGTAGATGGCCACCGGCCCGTCTTCCAGGGACTGGGCAATCGATCGCAGGGCGCTCACCGGACCTTTATTGATGTACTCATCGCTCAGACCGAACGAGGTGGCAACCTCCAGCTCATTGGTTTTGCGGTTAAACAAAAACAAAGCACAGCCCTTGACATCCAAGGCAGATTTGATGCTGTCCACCGTCATCAATGCAACCTCTTCGGGATCCTTGGAGTGCGAGATGGAGCGGGCAACTTTCAACATGGTCTCATAGTTGATGACTTGCTTTTCCATGGCTTTCCTCCTTTGGTGAATGCGTTTATACCGGTTGTCAACCTATGTTCCGATTGAGATCTGTTTCAATAAGTAATGACTTTTTTACCTATTGGTTCAGATTTATATGAGATTATGACAACCGCTATGATATCGAATGCAGGTCAGCAGAAAAGAGCTAAAGAGAAGTGATTATTCAACAACTATACCGAATCAGTCGGGCTTAAGTCAAATCATTTTGTTTGGATGGCGGATTGGTTTCAATATTGTGGATTCCCACGGATAATTCCGTGGTCCCATTCAAATACCTGTTTTCGCCTTTATTCTGGGGTGACATCGCGTCGTAGCACGTAACTTTATTCGCATTCACCTCCGGGCGACTCGACTTGAGCTGGTCGATCACTCACGCCCATGGTCTTCTGTTAGGGCGGATAAATGTTTGTACCAAATGGTCATGCTTTGGATTGCGCCGCATATTTGGGAATTATTCTTCAATAAACCTGAATAGGTATAGCCCCGGTTCTGGAAGACGTGG
>Ga0180436_10003886_pt1 | contig 13591 bp, 6 predicted proteins | sample SS_ome_2_FD_132434 | JGI IMG/M metagenome (GOLD analysis project Ga0180436, IMG submission 132434) | Hypersaline lake sediment archaeal communities from the Salton Sea, California, USA - SS_3_S_2 metaG | ecosystem: Environmental > Aquatic > Non-marine Saline and Alkaline > Hypersaline > Sediment...
TCCCGAGCGGTTGGTTTCTGATTTCCCGCGGTTTAACTTTATGGATTATCCAACCTTAACGTTTGAACAACCGGATACGAAGAATTTCCGGAACCTCGCGTTAGCATTTGAGGCGATGGAAAAGGCGGGCAATGTTCCCTGTATGCTTAATGCCGCTAATGAAGTCGCGGTGAAAGCATTTCTGGATAAAAAAATTGGATTTCTGCAAATATCAGAACTAATTGATAAAACAATAGAGACGGCGACTTTTATTCAACATCCAACCCTGGATGATTATATTCTATCCAATGAGGAGGCACGCCGCATTACAGAATCATTTTTAAACTAAACAAGAAGAGAGAATATTTATGACAGTTTTAATTCAAGCTTTACAACTTATACTTAGCTTATCCATATTGGTTATTGTTCATGAATTTGGACATTTTATTTTCGCGAAGCTATTTAAATGCAGGGTGGAGAAATTTTACCTTTTCTTTAATCCGTGGTTTTCACTTTTTAAGAAAAAAATAGGAGAAACCGAATATGGAGTGGGTTGGTTGCCACTTGGCGGTTATGTTAAAATCGCCGGAATGATCGATGAGTCGATGGATAAAGATCAGATGAAACAACCTGCCGAGCCCTGGGAGTTTCGTTCAAAACCTGCCTGGCAACGACTTTTTATTATGGTAGGAGGTGTGTTTTTTAACTTCGTGCTTGCCATATTAATTTATTCAGCGGTGCTTTTTACATGGGGGGAACAATATCTTCCTACCGAAAATGCAAAGCATGGCATTGTGGTAAATGAAATCGGAGAAAAGATCGGGCTGCAGAATGGGGATATGATTCTTTCTGTCGATGGAAACGAGGTGGATGATTTCAATCGGATTGTTCCAACAATTATACTCGATCAGGCTAGTTCAATCCAGGTGCAAAGGGATAGCCAAATTATTAATCTGCCCATTTCTACGGAAGTATTTGCAGAGTTAATTAAAGCCAAACCACCAGTAATTGCTGCACGAATTCCTTTTGTAATGAAAATTGTTTCATTTGCAAAAGTATCACCTGCCCGCGATGCCGGATTCGAATTAGGAGATGAAGTCATTAAATTGAATGGGAAAGAATTCGCATATTACGATGAGTTCACTGCAGAATTGAAAAAGCATAAGGAGAAATCGGTGCCTGTTACCGTTTTGCGGGATAGTGATACGCTAAATTACATGGTTCGCATTGGTGAATCCGGAATGTTGGGTGTATCCTTTGATTATAATGTTGCATCCGATCTTGAATTGGCTACAATTAACTACGGGCTGCTTGAGTCTGTTCCTGCCGGAATAAATAAAGGAGTTAGTACTTCCGGAAACTACCTGAAACAGTTCAAGTTGATTTTCAATCCGGATACAAAAGCTTACGAATCTTTGGGAGGTTTTATTTCAATCGGGAAAATATTCCCGGGGCGATGGAACTGGTATGCTTTCTGGAATATGTCAGCTTTCCTTTCCATAATTTTAGCGATCATGAATATATTGCCAATACCTGCTTTGGATGGTGGTCATGTAATGATGGTGCTTTGGGAGTTAATTACGCGAAGGAAGCCAAGCGAGAAATTCCTTGAATACGCACAAACCATTGGAATGATTCTTTTGCTGGCTTTGGTTTTAATGGCGAATTTGAATGATGTGATTCGATTATTTACAAATTGATTTTAACCTGGTTAATAGCTGAATTCAGTATTTTTTCAAAAGATTGACAATTAACAAAAGAACAAAAAAATGAAAGAGCTCGTTATTTTAGGGATGTTTGGTCCAACAGAAATTATACTTGTGCTTCTTATTGTTCTTCTTCTTTTTGGAGGAAAGAAAATTCCCGAATTAATGAAAGGTTTGGGTCGGGGTATGAAGGAATTCAAAAAGGCCACTGATGATGAGGAGGAAAATATTAAACCGGAATAAACGAAAATGCTTATATTAGAGGGGTGTTATTTATTAACACTCTTTAGTTTGTAATACAATAAATCCCATTTTTTAGTTATGTCTGTTCGAACTTTAATTGTAGAAAATGATGAGGGAGCGAGTCTGGTCTTAGAAGCTTATCTGCTTAATTATGACTTTATTGAGATAATTGATTCCGTATCTACGATTAAGGAGGCATTAAAGGTAACGCTGGAACAAAAACCGGATCTTGTATTTTTGGATATCGAATTAGACGATGGAAAAGCGTTTGATTTCTTAAAAGAACTGACAAGTTCTTCTGAGGAATCGCCCGAAATAGTTTTTATGACTGCCTGGAGTGATTATGCTGTTGAAGCATATCGTTTCTTACCTTTTGCATTTTTAGAGAAACCGTTTAATAAGCCCTTGCTGAATAAGGTAATTGAAAAACTGAAAACAAACTGGCATAAATCGAATGATAATACCAAAGTAATTAAGGATTGGATTCAGGAAAAAATGGCTTTGGATTCCGGAAAAAAACTAAAATTCCCTACAAAAGACGGCATTATCCTGATTGATCCGAAGGATGTACTTTATCTTTCTGCCATCCGTTGTTATACGGAATTGTATTTTTCGCCGGATAGAGTGATAACAATTTCTTTAAATCTTGGCAAGGTTGAAGAATTATTAAAAGATTTCGGATTTCGCCGCATTGGTCGGTCAGTTGTTATTAATGGAGAGTATTTGTTATCCGTAAACCGAAAGAAATTAGAGTGTACTTTGTTTAAAGATGGAGAAACGGTATCATTAGCCATCGCAAAGGAGCGGGTAACTTCTTTTATACATTCCCTGGATTAAAAGTTCGGGGAAGCATAAGAGGATTTAGTATGCCAGTTTCCCATAAAACCTTATTGGCTGTCAGGATGGCAATGGGATATCAAAAATCATAAATCGTCCATTCATATTTGGAAATTTTTAATTGATTAACGAAAATTTCACGCTTAAACCAAAATTGGTGTTTGAAGTTGGATAGGAGTTCGAAACATAAGGGGTATTCATATTCCGGTCGTAGAACATCCGAATCATGAATTCCTTGCTGATCTGATAATCTGCCGTCAATTTTAAAGTTAAAGTGCTTTGGCCGCTGGTAATCTGCGATTCATCGATGTCGAGTTTGCGCAATGCGGTTTTATTTTTCCGGATCGAAAGACCTGCTCTTAAGTTGAGGTCGTTTGAAATTGATTTTTCCGAATCGGCTGTTTTAATAAATAGATACATTTTATCAAAGCGGTATCCAAAGTCAAAACTGAAATCATCACTTCGTACTTCTGTAAGCTGATTGTTCGATAAACTTAATGACAGGTTTCGTGATTTTCTCATCTCAAACCTGGAAGTCATATTGTTCAGCCAGGTCATATCAAGATTGAACAGCGGGCTGAACTGTTCGTTTATACTTACAACATTAATTTGGAATTTTGGAAGAAAATTTCCCTGCTCCCCTAATTGGTCGCGAATGATGGAAAGGCCATCTTCTCCTTCCTGATAATTTAAATTTGACTGATAAGATCCAATACTGTAAGTTGACCGGTAGGCATGGCTTATTGTCAGTGACTTCATTGTTTTTTTCAATCCTGGAATTTTATCCACTTTTCCCTTGTAAGTTAAACGCCAGTTGGGGCGTAGGTATTTAAACGAAGGCATAGGATTTAGCGAAACTTTACCGGCATCCTGGCCGGTATATGCGGCAAGGAACGCAGGGATTAGTACTTCCGGTGAATTCGGGCCATATCCGTCAGGATATTCTGTGCTATTTCCGGCAGGGAAGGGATTGTATGATCCTCCGGAACTGATTTCACGCTGTGTCGCCAGACGACTGGCAATGGTAAACCGGTTCTCTTTAAATTTTGCAAAAGCATTCGATTCATCAACACCTGTTTCGCCCATTTTCTCGAATGCGGTTTTAATGGTTATTACCGACATGGAGAAATTACCATTCCAGTTGTCATTTCTGGTTTGCCATTCATTTTCATTAAACGAGATGAATTGACTGAAATTATTGGTCCTGGAATGACTTCCCGATAAATTAACATTAATTCCCGGCCAGGGTTCCAGGGTCATTCTAAGATCTATTTTTTCAGTGGATGTTAGAAGGAAAGGAGAATTTTGAATGGAATCTGCGGTAATCCAGCCTTTTTGAGCTGAATTAATCCCGAAATTCCGGTCCTGTTGCCCAAAAACAAAACCCCATCCTGGCGCAAGGGAAGAGGTAGCAGTGCCTTCCGGAGTATAGTTCTGACTTCCCAAAATCTTTGGCGTGGGGAGGAATCCGGGCAGGACGGTACCATTCCGGTCAGAATAGGAGATACTTATGTTTCGAACGCTCATCAGGAGCCTCGAAGTGATTTTAATTGTCTTTTCCCATGGATTTTCTTTGGGCTCAACTTTACCGGTTATTGTTACCGTTGCATCTGCAATGTTTTTGTCTGAAGTAAAAGTAACCCGGTTTTGGTTTACAACTTTAACGTCTCCATTAACGGTTGCTTCATCTTTGGTTTTTACAATTACTTCAACGTTTTCAGTGGCCAGTCTGTGGAAAATGGATACCGGCGATTTCTTTTTAAGTTTTAATCCCTCATCCCTGAATTCTACTTCCTCCGGCTCCCCTCTGGCTCTTCTTCTTGAAGCTGTGGATTGATATTCTGCATTGACCTTTTTCAACCATTTATTTTTGTTGTAAAGATTCAGAAAGTTTGCCTGACCGTTAATGGAGATCGCTTGGGAGTTGTTAATTACATTTCCAAGGTTATATCTTTCATCGGTTATTGGTCCGGCAATCCAATTATAGGTTGATTGATATTTCCCGGTAAGAGATGTCCAGTTCAGGATTGGGATTTTATTCAGGGGAACTTTGTATGTACCATTAAATGACTGACTATATCCTGTGTTTCTTCCCAGTTTAAGAATGTTCTCGATTATTGAATCTCTTTTTGCTTTGTAATCATCGTCATCTTTATTAATTCTTCCTTCCGGCTCATCAATCCGGGCACGATTAGTTGCTGAAAAGACAAATTGAAGATTTTTTGAGAAATCATATTTCAAATCATAATATCGATTCCAGATGAAGTCCTTTTCATATGTCTCGGAAACAGGGATTGCACTATTCGTGATATTTCGTGTTTTAACTTCGTTGTACTGACGGTTCATGTCACTCCTGAACGAGAGTTGCTTTGGCAGCAGGTAAAAATTGAAATCACGCAACCAACGCAGTTGGGGTGATTTCATTACTTTCGAATTTGATTTCTTAAACGGTTCTATCGGTTTTGGTTGAGAGGAATAGTTATAGCTGAACAAAGCCCGGAGATTTTTCTGCAGGTCATATTCGGTATTTTCATCGTGATGATTAATTTCATTGTAAGAGTAGGTTACCGAAAAATTTGAAATGTCGTAAATTTTGGGTTTTCTGCTTCTTTTCTTTGGTTTATCAATTTTTACGTTGGTAAAGTTGATGCTTTTTCTTGTGGTTTTATTCTGCGATAAATTTTTAATACTATCGCGGGTTGCGGCATCCGGTGCCGCTGCCAGGGCATCTTTCAGTTTGATATCCGGGTCAAGCGGATTGTATTCCGGGGTGCTGACATCTTCGGAATAACCGATATACATTGGCAGTTGAACTCCCGAATTTTCCCCGAAAAATTTCCCCAGCTGAAGATTGGTTGAGAGATCAAAAGCAGAGTTATCTTCAAGGGAGCGCTGCGTAATGTTTTGATCGATAGCTCCAAAACCGGATGTGCGTTTCCTTCCGGTAAAAGAAACGGTCCCCAGGTCGGCCAGTTTAGATGAGAAACGCCCGGTTGCAGCCCAGCCTCCCTTTTCATCAAATTCACTCAGGCGAAGCTCATTCACCCAGATAATTGCCCCTTTGTCCACATTTCCCTGAACATCGGATGGATTTCGAACACCGATCATCAGAACCTCAATCTCTCCAAGATTTGGATTCCCCTTAATAGTAATTTTATTCTTGTTTTCATTCACTCCCGCATGAATTTTTTCGTAGGGAGTCATCAGGGTAACATTGGAATTTGGCCGGCGCATTGCTGCGTTACGGTCTTGTTTATGATTGGTTAAAATCTCCAAATCAATGCTGATCCGGTTAGCATCGGGCCATACGGTTTCCCGGTCGTTAATGTTGGTGTCGTAATAAAAACCGGCTGGCGTGACTTTTAACGGCACTTCATATTCATAATAGTTATTGTTGTAATCTGATCCCATTCGAAGGAATACGGTCAGATCATCATCATTTAGCGAAACCGGATAATCTTCAATCTCTTCGGCATGTATCTCCATGTCCAGGTGTTTGAATTGCCGCATATCCAGAAGCATTTCTTTATAGGCTCCGCGGGCATCGCCATTTCCCAGATCCGTTACTTTCAGCAACATTGACTGCTCATTCAGCTGACGAAGCTGAGGATTATTTTGGTCAACAACCCGGTCGATTTCCGGAGGTAAAACGTAATTCACCGGGGTGCGGTTACCGTCTTCTTCGATATTCACGGCTGAAACTTCCAGTTGTGCATTTGAGGCAGTGGAATTATCGGTCAAATTACCATCGTATAGCCGCCAGTCGGAACGCACCAGTTCAAGCGTGGCAAAGCGAAGGACTACCTCTTTTTTGAAGTTTTGCAAGAGCATCCGCATAAAGCGAATGGATCTGAAATCATAGATTTTACCTTCTTTTTCCAGGTTGGGTTTTTTCACCGGAATTTTGAACTGGTACCAGGAAACTGTGTCAATTTCTCCGTTTTTTAACTCAACAACAGCTGTTTTGATGCCGGTGATAAAATTTGAACCTAATTTCAAGCTGTCGGGTGACAAAGAAACCCGGTATTGATAATAATTTTCAAGTTCGTTTAATGTGTTGTCTTCGTTAATATCTTCAATATTCGGGATTGTAGTTCCGGCTGTTGGATATGATTCCGGGGAATCCTGGGACGAAGGTGAGTTTCCTTCGGGTCCATTGAAAAATTTATAACGTTCCAGGATCGATAATTCTTCTTCATCATAATCACTTCCGCGGAAATAGTGGAAATCATCGGAAGCAGGGTCATTTTTCAATACCTCCAGAGCGTTGTTGTTGATTTCTCCGGTAAGTTTTTCAATAAATTGTTGGTAGAAAATAATTTCATCATCCTGGTTTAGGCCGTCATATCCAACATCCTGGTTTTTTCGTGCAGCCGGATCATTGTCGAATGCAGTTACCATTGACTGGTTGCGCGAAACATATCCCCAGGGAGTTTGATCCATGGATGATTTGCTTCCATCCGGATCAATGCCATGTTCGAACGATTTTCTGGAGTCGGGAAGAATATCTTCTGAGATATCACCAAGGTGGAAAATCAGATCTCCTCCCAGTTCATCGCTGTTGCCCGGGGTAATGGTATCGTAAATAAACGGATCCAGCATCCAGAACTCAATGTACTCAATGTTGGCGGATTCAAAATCGCTGGTTTCTATTTCTCGCATAATACCTCCCCAACGGGTTTCCGGATTGCGCAGGGAACCATCCGTTTCAGTACCGTCCGAAACAGAACTTTCCAGAGCATCGAAGTTATAGGGACCCCGTTCATCGGGATAAAATGCAAGGTCGAAAGTTGGAATGTAGGTTGGCATTCCGGGCGTTGTCTCTCTGAACGGGTAAATCTCCTGCATAAAAACATCTCGCATATAGTGGTTCGACTGCATGTCTTCATCGGCCCGGATATGGCCGGGAGTTGAAGGAGTATTTCGAAGAAACAGCGGATCGATGGAATACCATGCCAGCCGGGCCCGGTTATAGCCTGCAGCAAGCGGATCATCGGGAAGGATTGTCTCCGGGAAGCTTTGGGGAGTACTGGACAGAAACCATCGCATATAGTTTCTCATGTCGATACTCGTCTTGGTTCCTTCAAAATCATCAATATAGGTTGCTCCTTTAATGTATTTTGAATGCCCGGGGAAGAGCTTTGCGTATTCTCCTTCAAGAACAATATTCGATTTTTCCTTGGTTTCGTTAACCGGCGGTGCATCAATCAGAGAGGTGAGCCCCTGCGACTCTGTTTTATAGGCTCCGTTTACTCCAATCATGGTATTCGAGATTGGTTCGTCGCCATAATTCACCTTGGTTTGAAGCGGTTTTTCGGACAGGAACATCATGGTGGCGCCAAGATTGAAATCGTCGCTGAAATTGTAGTTGAAATGGGTGCCGATCAGCGTTTTGGTCTGCATGCTAAACATGTCCTCACTTTCCGTCGATACGGTGATGGGAGTTCCGGCTTCCAAAAGGGCCTGGTTAATGATTTTTACTTTCCCCTGCAGATAGTCGACAATATAATCGACATTTTCGACAAGCTCCCGTCCGCCTGCTGTCACTTTTACCGAACCCCGGGTTACATTAAATGTATTAAGGGGAATTTCAGACGTTGAAGCTCCTTTATAGCTTCCGGATAGCAGAAATTTGTTGTGTTCCGCATCCTGGCGTGCAACAACTAACGTGGAATCATAAAGAGTCTGGAAAAGATATTTTGATGTCCACTGGGGATTATTTTCCAACGAATCAGCCAGGTGAGCGCCAAAAGGTTCCAGAACGGGGAAAATAATTCTACCGGTATTTGACTGAACGGTAATACCTTCAATAAAATCAAACCTGCCGTTTGGAGAAGGATCCAGTTGATTATCCAGGTTATCCAGATTCATTACCCTGAGAAGAATATTTCCTTCGATCGGGCCGCTGGGCAGATAGTTGATTTCATTCCCGGTTGAATCATTCCGGTACAGGATATTCAATTCAAAATCGTCCCGGGAAAGTTGACTGGCCCCGATGTTATATACGTTTTTCATCATCAAATCCCAGGTATAAAATCTTGGGCTGAGATTCGTTCCTTTCAGTGTTTTTAAAACCAGGGTTCCCGGAGCGCTTACACCTCCGTCAGAAAATTCACCCACCTGAAAAACTTCTCCATATACGGTGTATTCAAAGGCAACGGCAAGTATCTCGTCGTTGCTCAAAGCGGATCGAAGGGAGATGTACCCCAGTTTCTCATTCAAAGTATATTCGGAAGAAGAGAGTTTCCGGGCCTGTTCGATTTTTTCCCAATCCTGTCCCTGAATAAAATCCTGGGATTCCAAGGGAGCCAATGTTGAATTAATGTTCTCAATCGCTCTTATTCCACTGTAATTGGAAATTATCTCGCTATAAAGTTTGTTGGCATCATTCGATGGATACCGTTTGCCGGGATTCAACCCAAATTCAGGAATAGTATTGAAGATTTTTTGAGGCTCTCCAAGATCTTGAAACGCAATAATATTTCTGGCTTCGCTGAAATTGTTTCTTTTATTGGTCACCCAAACTTCGACCCGGTTGATAATCACGCCGCTGTTGATAACCGGTAGAAACCTTAATGCTTCATTATAATGGTCGCGAAAATACTGGGCAAGGAAAAAGTGACGGTTTGCATCGTATTGGTCGGCCTTAATTTCAAACCTGGATTTTTGCGCGCCTCCTTCGGTTTCCACGACACTGGTCTCCCCTTTTTGTTGGGAGAATAAGGTAGAAACTTCTAATTTGCCGAATTGCATGTCCGCACGGATCCCAAATAGGTTTGATCCTCCGGAAATTAATGAATTCGGAACCGACATGGATACATTTCCGGCTTCGATTCGTTTAACAATATCATCCGGTTCCCCATCAAAACCAAGGTTCATTTTATTTTCAAAATCAAAAGCAGCCTCCGTATTGTAGTTTACCTGCATCTTCAATTTTGTTCCGATCTGTCCGGTTACGTTCATCTGAATTTTCTGATCAAAATCGAACGTAGTATTTTTTCGCATTCTTTCGGTGAGCGAAGGATTGTCGGTTTTGTTGGTTTGAACCCCAAAACTCAGTTCAACAAATCCCTTCGGTTTCACGGTTATCGTATTGCTTCCGAAGATACGGTTGAAAAGTTCTCCCCCAAACTGTAATTCAGGGATCAGGCTGGTTTGATCTTCGAAACTTTGCTGGCTGATTCGTTGGCGCCAATATTTTTGAATGGAATTGTTACAATCATATTTCCTGTAATCATCCAGCGACATGGATTGAGGAAGGCGATAGTTAAAACCGCCGATTTTTTCCTGGAAAATGTAGTCACCTGTTTCCGGATCATAAATAATTTCATGGGTAATATTGGCCGGCTGCCGGAGATACAATCCGGATGTGTCTTGTTCTTCAGGGAATTGGTACTCCTTTGGGGCATCAAAAGGGAACGCAAGAACTTCGGACTGGATGCCTATGGTGTCGGGTTGAGCTTTTGTTGCTGCTGGAGGATTCGTTTCCGGATTCTGCTCCCGGTCATAAGCAGAAACCCCCCACCAAATGGCAGGGAGTAGGAATACGATCAGGGAAGGCATTATTTTGCGTGCAATATTTTTCAAAATCAATTGATTTGAATTCCGTACGTTTCAATAATTTATAGCCCTTTAAGCGCTACTTTAATAAGTTCTTCCACTCCAATTTCACGGTGTTCGCGAATTTGTTTGTCAAGCTCCTTTTCTGCGGCTTTTTTATTGAAACCAAGCATTACTAAAGCAGATAACGCTTCGTTTTTAATCGTATTGTCTTGAACTGCGAATATTTGACCAGTGACAGGAGCAGCTGTTTTGCTAATCTTGTCTTTCAGATCAATAATTATTCTTTGGGCTGTTTTTGCTCCGATTCCTTTAATGCTTTTCAGCAGAGCCACATCTTCCCGCAAAATACCTTCCCGTAGTTCATCAGGAGGAACCGACGAAAGCATCATTATTGCGGTGTTGACTCCTATTCCGTTTACTAAAATGAGCGACCGGAACAACTCGCGTTCTTCTTTTGAGGCAAAGCCAAAAAGAAGCTGGGCGTCTTCACGTACATGAAAATGGGAGTAAACAAGAATTTCTGTTTTCCCCGAAAAGCCGGAAAAACTATTTAATGATATGGTTAAAAAATAGCCAACCCCATTACACTCGACCACGAGTGATGCAGGGGTTAGATCTGTAATTTTCCCTTTGAGATACTCAAACATGCCGCTTCGATTTTCGAGAATTAAGGCTTAATTTTCTTCAATTTCTGATTCAATGTCATCAATCCCCTGGTCTACAGCATTCTTGTCTAATGCAAATTTTTTCAAAGGATTTTTTGAAATCTCATGGTGTATAAGCCTGTTGCGGTGAATGTCAAGAGAAAGGTAAAGCGCTTCGCGGAATGAATCAGGCGAAGCGATTCCTTGTCCGGCAATATCGTATGCCGTGCCATGATCCGGCGATGTACGGATGAAGGGCAAGCCCGCAGTATAATTAACCCCCCGATCAAAGCAAAGAGCTTTAAAAGGCGCTAATCCCTGATCATGGTACATTGCCAGCACTGCATCGAATTTGGTTAGTTGATCCGATCCAAAGAAACCATCGGAAGGAAAGGGGCCAAATGCAAGAATTCCTTCTTCATTGGCTTTTTCGATGGCAGGAATAATTTGCTCCTCTTCTTCTTTGCCAAGCAGTCCCTTGTCGCCGGCATGCGGATTGAGCCCGAATACTGCAATCCGGGGGCTTTGAATCCCAAAATCCTGAATCAGGGAATGATTGATCACCCTTAGTTTGCGAAGAATGTGCTTGGTGGTGATCATGCGCGGAATTTGTGATACGGGAACATGTCCTGCAACAATGCCGATCCTGAGCAAGTCGCTCACCATCATCATTGCAAAGTCTTTAACGTCAAAAGAATTGGCAAGATATTCGGTGTGTCCCGGAAAATTGAACTCGTTTGACTGGATGTTGTCTTTATTAATTGGTGCGGTTAACAGCGTATCGATCAAACCGTTTTTCAGATCTTCAACGGCTTTTTCCAATGCCTGGAAGGAAGCTTCTCCTGCTGCAGGGGTAGACTTCCCAAGTTCCACACGAATATTCTCGTCAATACAGTTTAAAATGTTTACCGATCCATCATGCATCTCTTTGGCTGAACGGATATGGTTTAAATTAAAGCCCTGGATATTCAGTGCTTTTCTGTGATAGGCTGCAACTTTAGGCGAACCGTAGATTACCGGAGTACATAACTCCAGGATCCGGTTTTCCAGGAAAGTTTTTATGATAACTTCGTATCCTATGCCGTTGATATCGCCGTGGGTAATTCCTACCCGTATTTTTCGTGAACTCATAATTACGTAATTTATTCTTGAAGGAATTCCCTTCTTATATGCATCATTTATAAAAACAGGATCGGTTTAATTGAAGAAATAATGGTTCAAAAGGGAGTACCCTGACAAAATTAAGGGTTATTTATACTTTTTCAAATAATTGAATAATAACCTTACACCCACTCCGGTTCCACCATTTACTCGATAACTATCGTCTGTATCCAAAAAGGCAGTGCCGGCAATATCCAGGTGAACAAAAGGATTTTTGGTAAAATGCTCCAAAAATTTTCCGGCGGTGATTGCTCCAGCTTCTTTGCCGCCAATGTTTTTAAGATCAGCAACATTCGACTTGAGAAGTTCATCGAACTCTTCCCAGAAAGGAAATCGCACCAGTCGTTCAAAAACTTCATTCCCGGATTCTTCGAGTTGCTGAAAAACCTGGTCGTCGGCATTGCCCATAACTACCGAGGCAAATTTTCCGGTTGCCATAGCTGCTGATCCGGTTAATGTAGCCAGGTTAACCACCAATTCAGGAGAATATTTCCCGGCATAACTTAACGCGTCTGCAAGAATTAGTCTGCCTTCAGCGTCGGTGTTCAGTACTTCAACGGTGGTGCCATTGTGCATGGTGAGCACATCCCCGGGAACATATGCGTTATAACCGGGGCGATTGTCTGTTGCAGGAACCAGACCGATTACATGCAATGGGAGTTTCGCCTTCGAAATGGCTGTAAATAATCCAATAACTGTAGCAGCGCCGGCCATGTCGCTTTTCATCGTATCGATGCTGCCGGGTTGAACTTTTAAGTTTACTCCTCCTGTGTCAAAAACAACTCCTTTCCCGACAAATACAATGGGTTTTTCATTTTTTGCATTTTCAGGCTTCCATTCTAAAATGGAAAACGTTGGCGGTTCTTTGCTTCCCCGGTTCACGGCCAATAATCCGCCCATTTTCAGCGCTTCAATTTTTTGTTCGTTGAGCACTTCTACGGAAAATCCATCCCTGGTCCCTAAACGAATAATTTCGTCCGAAAGCAAGTGGGCAGTTTGTGTTGAATGAGGTTCGTTCACCAGGTCGCGGGTTAAAACGACTGAGTCGATAAGAATATTCAATTCGTTTACATCATCAGAAGGAACTTCCTCTTCATGGATAAATATTTCTTTTAATGTGTTTTTCTTCTCTTCGGTTTTGGTCGTAAATTTCAGGAATTGATAATTTGATAAGGCTGCTCCTTCGGCAAAAGCAAGTATCTGTTCTTTATTTTTTCCGGAAATTAATACGGATGAAATCTTTTCTTTATTGAGAAGGGAGGTAAGTTCGGCTGCAGTTTTTCTTAATGATTCAAGAACCTGACAGGTGGCCGGCTTTTCCGGAATGGCTACCAGAAACAACCAGTGCGAAAAACGGTTGATTGCAACGAATTGAGCTTTCTCGTATACCCTTTTATCTACATATTCTGTTTCGATGTTGCTTAAACCAACAGGGCCTAATTCTTCTTTTTCCTTGAA
>Ga0180436_10003887_pt1 | contig 13589 bp, 8 predicted proteins | sample SS_ome_2_FD_132434 | JGI IMG/M metagenome (GOLD analysis project Ga0180436, IMG submission 132434) | Hypersaline lake sediment archaeal communities from the Salton Sea, California, USA - SS_3_S_2 metaG | ecosystem: Environmental > Aquatic > Non-marine Saline and Alkaline > Hypersaline > Sediment...
CATTTTACATTGCCCGCACGGGTCGCCCCGGACCTGTATTGATTGACATCACAAAGGATGCCCAATTTGGGGAACTTGGCTTTACTTATGAAAAATGCCATAAAATCAGAAGTTATTTGCCATCATCGCAGATTGATCCGAAAAAAGTAAGCGAAGCTGCAGAGCTGATCAATAATGCGAAGAAACCTTTCGTTGTTTTTGGACAGGGAGTAATTCTATCCGGAGCAGAAAAAGAACTGAAACAATTCCTTGAAAAAGCAGGAATTCCTGCCGGTGCAACACTATTGGGACTTTCAGCGCTACCTTCTGATCATCCGCTTCACATGGGAATGCTGGGAATGCATGGCAATTATGCTCCCAACGTAAAAACCAACGATTGCGATGTTTTAATTGCCATAGGAATGCGTTTTGACGACCGGGTTACCGGCAACACCAAAACCTATGCATCCCAGGCAAAAATCATCCATCTGGAGGTTGATCCTTCTGAAATCAATAAAAACATTCATGCTGACATTCCTGTTTTGGGTGATGCAAAAAAATCACTTAAAATGCTTATTGAACAGGTAAATGCAAATTCCCACGACGAATGGGTGAATGAATTCCATGATTGTTACAAAAAAGAGTTCAATAGAGTGATCGAAAAGGATATCCACCCCACCAAGGAAGGATTGACAATGGGCGAGGCGGTTCGTTTAACTTCGGAAGCAACTGATCATAAAGCTATCCTTGTTACAGATGTGGGGCAGCAACAAATGATCGCTTCCCGGTATTTCCAGTTTACTCAGTCACGGAGTTGTGTAACGTCCGGAGGACTCGGAACCATGGGATTCGGACTCCCTGCTGCTATTGGGGCAAAGCTGGGTGCTCCCGACAGAACTGTAGTTCTTTTTGCCGGTGACGGAGGATTCCAGATGACCATCCAGGAACTGGGAACGATTGCACAAAATAACATTCCGGTAAAGATGATTGTGTTAAACAATCATTTCCTTGGAATGGTCCGCCAGTGGCAGGAGTTATTCTTCGAAAGCCGTTACTCCTTCACAGAAATCCAAAGCCCGGATTTTATAACCGTTGCAAATGCTTACGGAATAAAGGGAAAAAGCATTACGAAACGGGAAGATCTATCTTCGGCAATTAACGAAATGCTTGGAACCGACGGTCCTTTCCTGCTGGAAGTGAAAGTGGAAAAAGAGGATAATGTGTTCCCGATGGTCCCATCCGGCGGAACAGTTTCAGAAATTCTGCTGGGTCCTGAAGATTTATAAAACATGGTGTTTAATTAAAAACTTTATGGAATGAAAGAAGAATTTATTATATCAGCATACACCGAAAATACGATTGGCTTGCTGAACCGAATAACGGTAATCTTTACCCGCCGCCATGTGAATATTGAAAGCCTAACCGTTTCAGAATCGGCGCTTAAAGGGATCAGCAAATTTACCATTGTGGTTCGTACGGAAAGGGCATTGGTTGAAAAAATCGTACAACAGATTGAAAAACTGGTTGAAGTATTAAAAGCATTTTATCACACCAATGATGAAATGATTTATCAGGAAATTGCACTATATAAAGTTTCCACGGAAACACTTACATCATCAAACACAATCGAACAACTGGTTCGAAAACATGGTGCAAGAATCCTGGAAATTACGAAAGATTATACCGTAATTGAAAAAACCGGGCATGAGAAAGAAACTCAAGATTTATTTGAAGGATTAAACCTTTTGGGGGTTGGAGTACTTCAATTCATCCGCTCGGGACGGATTGCCATAACTCGCTCGCCAATTGAAAAACTCTCTGAGTTCCTGAAAGTACGCGATGCAATTTTATCCAAACAAGATGACTAAAAATTGATAATTGCACAAAATTGAAACAACCTGAGTATTCTTTATTCAGGTTGTTTTTATTCTTTCACTTTTTTAAAAAATCTCCTCCTTTCCTTTCAATCCCTCATCTTTTAAAAGTTTTTCTTTATAATTAAGCTTTTTTTCATCCTTTTTTCTTCTCTTTTAAAAAAGTTTTAATACTTTTGTGCATACAACAAGTTTAAACTTAATATAATTGAAATCAACACATATCATTATTATTAGCCTTTATTTTTTAGCTGGTCTTCTTCTTAAAAAGGCAAGGTGAGAATGGTGTGTATTATATAAGAATATTTAACAGCCATTCTCACACGAGAATGGCTTTTTTAATTAATGGAAGCAAAAACCATGAAAAACACAACTTATGAGTGATAAATTATACATCTTCGATACCACCTTGCGTGATGGGGAGCAAGTTCCTGGCTGCCAGTTGAACACCCTTGAAAAGATTGAGGTAGCTAAAGCTTTGGAAGAGCTTGGCGTTGATATCATCGAAGCGGGCTTCCCTATTTCCAGTCCCGGAGACTTCAACTCTGTTCGGGAAATATCGAAAGCAGTAACCTGGCCAACGATTTGTGCCCTGACCCGTGCCGTTGAAAAAGATATTGATGTTGCAGCTGATGCGCTGAAGTATGCAAAAAAAGGAAGAATCCACACCGGAATTGGAACCTCCTACTATCACATTCATCATAAGTTAAACTCGAATCCTGATGAGATCATCGAACGTGCCGTTCGCGCCGTAAAATATGCAAAGAAATATGTAGAGGATGTTGAGTTTTATGCTGAAGATGCCGGACGCACTGAGAACGAATACCTGGCCCGTGTGGTAGAAGCGGTGATTAAAGCCGGAGCTACAGTGGTGAACATCCCTGACACCACCGGTTATTGTCTACCCTACGAATTTGGCGAAAAAATCAAATTCCTGATGGAGAATGTCAATGGCATTCATAACGCCATTATCTCTACCCATTGCCATAACGACTTAGGTATGGCAACCGCCAATTCGATTTCCGGAATAATTAACGGTGCCCGTCAGGCAGAAGTTACCCTTAACGGAATAGGAGAACGTGCAGGAAACACTTCGCTGGAAGAGGTTGTAATGACGTTGAAAAGCCATAAGGAATTAAATATCGAAACCGGCATCAAAACACAGAACATATTCAAAACCAGCCGTTTGGTTTCAACATTGATGAACATGCCAATTCAGCCAAACAAAGCAATTGTTGGCCGAAATGCATTTGCCCACTCATCAGGAATCCACCAGGATGGGGTATTAAAAAATCGCGAGAACTACGAAATCATTGATCCGAAAGATGTAGGGATCAGCGAATCGTCAATCGTTCTTACCGCACGGAGCGGACGTGCTGCATTAAAACACCATTTGGAAATTTTAGGTTTCGAACTGGACAAAGAAAAGCTGGATGGAGTTTACCAGGAATTCCTGAAACTTGCAGATAAGAAAAAAGATATTAAATCGGAAGACCTTGCTCTACTTGTTGGTGATGTAAGCAAAGGAAGCCGACGTGTTAACCTGGATAGTCTGCAAGTGGTAACCGGAAAAGGTTTAATACCCATTGCTACCGTGACCCTGGATATTGCCGGAGAAAAATTCGATGCAACGGAAAAAGGGAATGGCCCTGTTGACGCTGCAATTAAAGCAGTTAAGAAAATCATCAGACGCACGGTTGTTTTGGAAGAATTCCTTATTCAGGCTATTACCCGTGGAAGCGATGATATTGGAAAAGTTCATATGCAAATTGAACATAACGATGCAATTTACTATGGATTTGGAGCCAACACCGATATTATTACAGCATCAGTAGAAGCATTTCTCGATGCGATCAATAAAATCCCTACGAATAAATAATAGTACAAATTATAATAAAAACAGATAAACATTGGAACCAAAAACATTATTTGATAAAGTATGGGACGCCCATGTAGTGAAAGAAGTAACCGGTGGATCTCACGTGTTGTATATCGATCGTCATTTCATTCACGAAGTTACAAGTCCGGTCGCTTTTTCAGGATTGGAAAATCGTGGAATGAAAGTATTCCGACCGGAACAAACCATTGCAACTCCGGACCATAACGTTCCCACAATTGAACAACATTTACCGATTAAGGAAGAGTTGTCACGTAACCAGGTCGCTACACTGGAAAAAAATTGTGCAATCCATGGAATTAAATACCATGGTTTAGGAACACCTCACCATGGAATTGTTCATGTAATTGGCCCGGAACTGGGGATTACTCAACCAGGAATGACCATAGTTTGCGGCGACAGCCACACCTCTACTCATGGAGCTTTTGGTAGTGTAGCTTTTGGCATTGGCACCAGTGAAGTTGAAATGGTTTTTGCCAGCCAATGTATTCTTCAACCTAAGCCAAAAAAAATGCGCATCAACGTTGAAGGAGAGTTAGCAGAAGGAGTTACTTCGAAAGATATTGCTCTTTATATTATATCAAAGCTGACAACCAGCGGAGGTACCGGCTACTTCATCGAATTTGCAGGTTCTGCAATTCGCAGTCTTTCAATGGAGGGACGCATGAGCCTTTGCAACATGAGTATTGAATGTGGCGCCCGGGGCGGCATGATTGCTCCTGATGAAATTACTTTCGAATATGTTAAAGGTCGTGATTTTGCTCCTAAAGGCGAAGAGTGGGAGAAAAAACTAGCATATTGGAGAACACTGAAATCAGACGATGGCGCTGTTTTTGACATTGAATATACATACGATGCTGCAGATATCGCTCCGATGATTACCTACGGCACCAACCCCGGTCTTGGGATGAAAATCGACGGAACAATACCTTCCGTTGACACCGTTGATGAAGCAAGCCGCATATCATATGTTAACTCATTGAAATATATGGGTTTCGAAGCCGGAGAAAAACTGGCTGGTAAAAAAATTGATTATGTATTTGTGGGTAGCTGTACCAATGGACGCATTGAAGATTTCCGTGCATTTGCCAATTTTGTAAAAGGAAAGAAAAAAGCCGATCATGTAACCGCTTGGATTGTTCCCGGATCACAATTGGTTGAAAAACAAATTCGGGAAGAAGGTTTGGTTGAAATTTTGGAAGATGCAGGTTTTGAACTTCGTCAACCCGGATGTTCAGCATGTCTGGCGATGAACGATGATAAAATTCCTGCTGGTAAATACTCCGTGTCTACTTCAAACCGGAATTTCGAAGGTCGTCAGGGACCCGGCGCACGTACCTTACTGGCCAGCCCGTTAACTGCTGCTGCTGCTGCAATTAGCGGAGTGATCGCCGATCCTCGCGAAGTGCTTTAAGCAGTTTAGAGTTTAAACAGGAATGAATTTTTAATCATCCTTAATTTTCAATTCACAACACGAAAAAAATGCCAATAGATAAATTTCAGACACTGAAGTCGCCAGCGGTACCTCTACCCATTGAAAACATAGATACCGATCAAATTATACCTGCACGCTTCCTGAAAGCGGTTGAAAGAAAAGGATTCGGCGACAATCTTTTCCGCGACTGGAGATACGACAATAAAAATCAGCCAATCGCTTCGTTCGTGCTCAATAATCCTACTTATAAGGGGAAAATTCTTGTAGCCGGTAAAAACTTTGGGAGCGGATCGAGTCGCGAACATGCAGCCTGGGCAGTATATGACTATGGTTTCCGTGTGGTCGTTTCCAGCTTCTTCGCGGATATCTTTAAAAACAATGCATTGAATAACGGATTGCTGCCTGTTCAGGTTTCGGAAGGATTTGCAGCCAAATTATTCCAAACGATCAATGCAGATCCAGAAGCAACTTTTACCGTAAATCTTATCGATCAAACGATCACCAATGATCAAACCGGCGAAAAGGAAAGCTTTGAAATCAATGCTTACAAAAAAGAATGCTTGCTTCAGGGATTCGACGATGTGGATTATCTCATAAATCAAAAAGAAGAAATTGTAGCTTTCGAAAACGCACAGTAAATTTCAAGTAAGCCTTTCGTTAGTACGAGAGGCTTACTTGTCCCTATTTTCTTTTGAATGTTCTTTGCATTTTCATAACCTGTTTTTTATTCTCGAGCTTGGTAACATCGCCTATTCAATTTGTTCTTTTAAATTTTACTTTGTGTTACGTCGGAGTAAAAAAATTATTCGATCTCTAATTCTGACTTTTTTGGAACAAAGTATTGCATGAAGACGATCATAATTGATAAAACAAATTTACCTTTAGTGAAATTCCACTCATTAATTATCGAATTCATTCAACGAAACAAAAAACGGTTAAGTGCAAAGTTTAAAATCTCTATCAATGACCCGGAATATTCAAATACTGGACACCACTCTCAGGGATGGTGAACAAACTTCAGGAGTGTCATTCTCGGATGCTGAAAAACTCAGTATTGCAAAATTATTGCTGAACGACTTGAAAGTTGACCGGCTGGAAATTGCATCGGCCAGGGTGTCGGAAGGAGAATTTGCTGCTGCCCAAAAGATTTCCAGCTGGGCTGCTCAAACCGGGAATCTCGATAAAATTGAGATTCTTGGATTCGTTGACGGGAAAGTCTCTCTCGATTGGATTAACAAAGCCGGGGGAAAAGTGATCAACCTCCTTTGCAAAGGTTCGTTAAACCACCTGACAAACCAATTAAAGAAAACTCCTGAAGAGCATGTAAAAAATATTCGTGAAAGTATTGCCTATGCTAACGAACTAGGCATTAACATGAATATTTACCTGGAAGACTGGTCGAACGGAATGCGCAATTCCCGCGACTATGTTTTCTTTATGCTGGATGAATTGAAAGACACTTCAATCAACCACTTTATGCTTCCTGATACCCTGGGAATCCTGCGCCCAGACGAAACTTATGATTTTTGTAAAGAAATTATTGAGCGTTTCCCTGACCTGGAATTTGACTTTCATGCACACAATGATTATGACCTTGCTGTTGCCAATGTTTTATCAGCCACTAAAGCAGGTGTGACCGGAATTCATACGACTGTTAACGGCCTGGGAGAGAGAGCAGGAAACGCTCCTCTGGCCAGTGTAATCGCTGTTTTGCATGATCACATGCAATTCACGACAAACGTTGTCGAAACCAAACTAAATTTGGTAAGCCGTTTGGTAGAATCATTTTCCGGAATCAGAATCCCTGACAACAAGCCAGTAATCGGGGAAAATGTTTTCACTCAATGCAGTGGCGTTCATGCCGATGGAGACAATAAGAAAAACCTCTATTTCAACGATCTTCTTCCGGAACGCTTTGGAAGAACCCGAAAATATGCGCTTGGAAAAACGTCAGGGAAAGCAAACATTCTGAAAAACCTTGAAGAGTTGGGAATCCAGCTTGATGTGGAAGCTCTGAAAAAGGTGACCGACCGGATTATTCAGTTGGGTGATCAGAAAGAAACGGTTACAACCGAAGATTTGCCATTTATCATTTCCGACGTTTTGCAATCGGGCGATTCGCATCAAACTATTTTGCTTCAAAACTATCTTATTTCCCATGCTAAAGGCCTGCGTCCTGTTGCATCAATCAGTCTGGTCATCGGAGATGAAGTTTACGAAGAAAACGCAAGCGGTGACGGTCAGTACGATGCATTTATGAATTCGTTGCAGATCATTTATCAGAAACTCAACAAACCTCTCCCGAATCTGGTAGACTATTATGTTACCATTCCACCCGGAGGAAGAACGGATGCCCTTGTTGAAACGATAATCACCTGGGAAATGGAAGAAAAGGAATTCCGCACCAGAGGACTTGATTCCGATCAAACTTCTGCTGCAATTATTGCCACAATTAAAATGCTGAACATATTGGAAAACAAAACATATTAATACATTGCAGAAGTATGTTATCTTTGCAATCCCTTTATTAGCTATTCAAAAAAATTAAAAACATAAAAGGAATGAAACTTAACATTGCAGTTTTACCCGGCGACGGAATCGGACCTGAGATTGTGGATCAGGCATTGAAAGCAACTAAAGCAATCTGCGAGAAATTCGGACATGAAATAACAACCGAACAGGCACTAGTAGGCGCTCATGCCATTGACGAAGTTGGTAATCCATATCCGGATGAAACACACGAGCTTTGCATGCGCAGCGATGCTGTTTTGTTTGGAGCAATAGGCGATCCCCGTTTCGACAATAATCCTTCAGCAAAAGTTCGCCCTGAGCAGGGACTTTTAGCAATGCGAAAAAAACTTGGTCTGTATGCCAACCTTCGCCCTGTAACCACTTTTTCATCGTTATTGCACAAATCGCCGCTTCGCCGCGACCTGGTAGAAGGAGCAGATTTCATGTGTATTCGTGAGTTGACCGGCGGAATGTATTTCGGCCGCCCACAGGGACGTTCGGAAGACGGCAACACAGCATACGATACTTGTGTATATACCCGGGAAGAGGTGGAACGCATTGTTAAGCTGGGTTGTGAATACGCAATGAAACGTCGTAAAAAACTGACTGTAGTAGATAAAGCAAACGTCTTGGCTACTTCTCGTCTTTGGAGAGAAGTAGCTCAGGAAATTGCCCCTCAGTATCCGGAAGTGGAAATTGAATATATGTTTGTTGATAATGCTGCAATGCAATTGATTCAGTGGCCAAAACGCTTTGACGTAATGGTTACCGAAAACATGTTTGGAGATATTCTTACCGACGAAGCTTCTGTTATTACCGGATCAATGGGACTTTTACCATCTGCATCCATTGGCGTTCACACTTCGGTGTTTGAGCCTATCCACGGTTCATACCCGCAAGCTGCCGGAAAAAACATTGCCAATCCGAATGCCACCATACTTTCCGCTGCTATGATGTTCGAATACGCTTTCGGATTAATGGAAGAAGGAGCCTTGATTCGCGAAGCGGTTGCTAAATCAATGGCAGAAGGAATTGTTACCGAAGATTTGGTTGAAAAAGGTGACAAAGCTTGCTCTACCAGCGAAGTTGGCGACTGGGTTGAAAATTATATCAAAAACAAATAAAAATCCTTCTCTCACCTTACAGAGAGAAAGAGGGTGTCCAAAAATGGACATCCTCTTTTTTTGCCCATAAAATTCTGAAATTCAGCAAAATAAGCATGGTTTTGATTTTGTTATGTTGCTGATATTTAGTATTTTAAGGCATGAAAAACATAGCCTTTAAAGAGTACAGCCAAGGACAATCAGAGTTGTTTCCCGCAAGACTCGATGAATTTATACCAGAAGACGCTCCCGTTCGATTAGTCAGTGACATCGTGGACAAACTTGACATATCGTTTATCGTGTCGGGATACAAAGCGGGGGGCTGCAGGGGTTACCACCCCAAAATGATGATCAAGATATTGTTCTTCAGTTACCTGAGCAACGTTTACTCGTGCCGTAAGATGGAAGCCGCACTTAAGGAGAGCATACATTACATGTGGCTGTCGGGCAAGCAGTTTCCCAAGCACAGCTGCATCAACGACTTTAGGAGCAAACGATTAAAAGAGCACATCAACACATTGTTCACACAGGTCGTGCTGATGCTGGTCGATTTGGGTTATATAAGCCTGGATGTACAATACATCGACGGGACCAAGATAGAAAGTTCGGCCAACCGTTACACCTTTGTTTGGCGCAAATCGATAGAGCGCTATAAATCAAGGTTAGAAGAAAAAATAAAAGGGATCCTAGCCCAGATAGACGAAGGCATCCAAGAAGACAACAAGCCTACAGGGGAAACCATAGAGGTGATCGATTCACAAACCTTACAAGAAAAGATAGCAGAACTGAACGAGCAGAACAAAGCGGAAACAAAGGAAAAGAAGAAACTGCTAAAAGAGCTGGAGACCAAACACCTTCCCAAATTGGAGGAGTACGAACAAAAGCTGGACGACATTGGTGAAAACCGCAACTCCTGCTCAAAAACCGACAAGGAAGCCACCTTTATGCGGATGAAGGAAGATCACATGAAGAACGGCCAGTTAAAACCGGCATACAATATACAAATCAGTACAGAGAACCAATTCATCACCAACTTTGCCCCTTATCAGAACCCCACGGACACGAGAACCCTGATCCCCTTTTTAAACAGCTTTAAGGACAAGTTTGCAAAACAATCGGAAGAGGTGGTTGCCGACTCCGGTTATGGCAGCGAGGAGAATTATGATTTCATGAAAGAGGAGTCCATCGATGCATATGTCAAGTTTAATTATTATCACAAAGAACAAAAGGAGGCATTTAAAACAGATCCGCACAAAGTAGAAAACCTACATTACAACCAGGCTGGAGATTACTTTATTTGCCCCATGGGACAGCATATGCAAGTAGTTGCGGAATACGAAAAAACAAATGCTTCGGGTTATGTCAGCCAGATAAAAAAGTACCAGGCCAGGGACTGCAGCCGGTGCCATATGAGAGGCAGGTGCTTCAAAGGGGAAGGAAACAGGAGTATAGAAGTGAACCACAACCTACGAAAACACAAGCAAAAAGCCAGGGAGATGCTCAACAGCGAAGAAGGGCTCCGGCACAGGAGCAACAGGCCAATAGAACCGGAAGCGGTATTCGGCCAGATCAAACACAATAAAGGGTTCAAAAGGTTTAGCTTAAAAGGGTTAGATGGTGTCAACCTTGAATTTGGCCTGATAGCGATTGCCCTGAACATCGGAAAATGGGCAAAGAAAGAGGCCGAAAAAGCAAAAGAGGCCATTGTTTTTTCAATTGAGGCCCTTTATTGTTTTATATGGGTACTCATAGCATCAAATATTGCAATCTCAAAGAAAAATAAGCTGTTGGCAATTAAATCTTGAAAAATAGAAATTTTTATATACGAAAAGAGGGTGTCGTTTTTGGACACCCTCTTTTAATTCTCTGTTTTTATCTCTCAGGATAAAATTATATCTGGTGAGAGATTAACAATCTCCTAATTTCTTAGTAAGAACTGCGAAAATTCTGACGACGACGATTATCGCCATAACCTCCACTACGACGCTCTTCGCGTTGACGAGCTTCATTAACTTTGATCGTACGACCCATTACTTCAGCTCCGTTTAGCTCTTCAACAGCCTCACGACCAGCCTCTTCTTCAGCCATTTCAACAAATCCGAAACCTTTGCTGCGGCCAGTTTCACGGTCAGTTACAATCTTAACAGACACTACTTGTCCGTACTCTTCGAAAATACCTTTTAAATCGCCTTCACTCATCTTAAAGTGAAGATTTCCTGCGTAAATGTTCATTTTAGAAAAATTAAAAAAAATAAAAACAAGCTTTCATAAAGAAAGCTCAAAATACCAGAACAATATTTCCAATTATCGTCGTCAAGGCAGGAAAATGTTTTCCGTTCAGATTCCATCATACTCTCCCTAGACGAACAAACGATCTTCTTATCGTCCCTTTTCTCACTCTTTAAATATAAAGTAGAAATTTATGAAAGAATAAACTCATTGTCAAGGTACTTGATCAAAATATCTTTAAAAAAATTTTTAAAGAAAAAAATTCAACCCTCTTACTGAGAATACAAACAAAAATAATTATAACGTCTTTTGAACCGGAATTTTAAATAACAAAATTCAGAGAAGAAATATTATCATTAAACCACCAATTACTGTTCCTGTACAAACATACTACTTTTTTTTAGTCAACAATGATTATTCTTAAAAATGGAGTTTTTTTTACAAATTTATTCAATCAACAATTTACTCAATAAATCTCTTCCCTTCAATGTATAACATGATTCTAATACAACACAAAATCATGATTTATTATTTAATATTCATCAAAACTTATTGTCATATTCATCCCTCGTCCTGAGTTTCAAAAAAACAATTGGATTTTGGAAAAAAGACAAGAGACTACCAAACCCAAACTCCAACCGGACAAAAAACAATATGCTTTTTTTGCTTGCTCCGAATTAAGTAACTATTCATTCCTCAGAGCATCATTTATTCTTTTTTCAGAAATAAATTTATTGGAAAGCAGATATATCCAGATAAAACCATTGAGCAACAATACCAGCAAGATAAATAAAATGGTTTGAAATGAAATATCGGTATGAGGACTTAACAAAGAAGGCAAGGTGGCAATGGTTGATGTAATCACACCGGTAATGATACCGATCATCAACAATGTCAGATATTCCGTCAATAACAATTTTAAAATAAGACGATTTCCATAACCGAAAGCTCTCATCAGAGCAATTTCATTTCGGCGTTCCATGAGGCTTCGTACCAAAACAATGCCCAGCCCAACAGTTCCCAACATCAAACCTAAAGCTCCCATTACCATAAATATGGACAAATAGGTATTCTCTACTGAATTATATTCGGCAAGTTTCTGTGCTGCCGGGATCATGTCCCAGCCTAAATCGCGAAACGTACGACTTAATTCCGATTCAATGATTGCCTGTTTTTCCGGCTCTCCATCAACAAGGAAAAAATGAGCGCCGCTATTCGTTGGGAAATTGGCCAGAAAACAGGAATCGGAAATCAATACATTGCCCTGAAAAATGGAATTGGCCAATCCGCCAACCAAAACAAGTTTCATCGGTTCGCCAAACTCATTTGTATAAACCAACGTATCGCCCATCTTCATTCCAAGTCCCCATTTGATAACCGTTTGATCGGCAACAGCTGGAATTAAACCTCCCGGTAATTTCAGATTGAGAGTTGCCCATGGATCCTCTTTATTGAGAATCGAAGTTTTTGAAACAAAAGAAAAACGTCCCGATAATTTTTCAGGCAGAACACCTAAAATTCGAGGATTTGACACCCGGTTAAGATTGAAGCAGCTGGCATCATCGCCTTCCGATTTTCGAAACGATACAACCTTAAAATCTTCTTCCCAGCCATATTCGTTGCGGACCATTTTGTTGTTCAAGTCATTCAATACCGGCATTGTTGATTCGGCAAAAAATAAAAATCCACCGTTTCCTCCGGTTCTTTCCAGGGCTTTAACAAAAAGATCTTTCCGGTTAGCCCCGGTTGAAATGACTAAAAAGGTACCAATAGCAAAAATGCTGATGATGCTTAAACTACGCGTCCGGTTTCGAATGCCGTTTTTCCAACTTAAACGAACCAGATTCATAAAATTTGAAGTATGTTTCTCAATTCTCCGGATAAACAGATCAATAAAAAGCAAAAGGGAGATCAGCAGCAGCCCTCCTGCACTGAAAAAAAACCCGGGAATCACCACCTCCCTAAGAAATACCTGATACCCGATCAAAAAAATTGCGGTTAACGCGGTGAAATAAGCAAGTTTTTGTTTGAATGCAACCCATTTTTTTATCGATTGATGGATTTGGATTTTCCGTTTCTTCTCTTCTTGCTTCAAAAACCGGGATACGGAATAGTATATCGTAACAATTGCAACACAAAAGCTGATCACCCCGCCTGTCCATAGCGAGGATCCCGTAACCACCGGTTCTAATTCTCCGGTTCGCACAATATCGGTCCAAATGCTGTTTAGTGCTTTAAATACCAAATTGTTGTAACCGACTGCCAAAATCCCCCCAACCAGTGCCCCGGCAATCGCAATTACAGCACCTTCCACAAGCAATAAAATCCGGATTTTATTCACAGGAATTCCCAACGCCCTCATCGTTTGCAGTTGATCTTTCCGGCTCTCAAGGTTTAGCAAAAACAACAATACAATGAGAATAATCCCTGCAACAAGGACAAAGAAACTCAAGGCGCCAAACAGTCCGCTGAAGTCAACTCCTTCACGGGCAGCCGACAAGCTTTTTCCCCGAAGAGACTCAACCACAAATCCCAATGATGGTGGTTGAATATTGGATTTA
>Ga0180436_10003888_pt1 | contig 13588 bp, 11 predicted proteins | sample SS_ome_2_FD_132434 | JGI IMG/M metagenome (GOLD analysis project Ga0180436, IMG submission 132434) | Hypersaline lake sediment archaeal communities from the Salton Sea, California, USA - SS_3_S_2 metaG | ecosystem: Environmental > Aquatic > Non-marine Saline and Alkaline > Hypersaline >...
CCATCTCACTTTCGAACCTGTCCTGGTCCACGCCTGACGGGCGTGTCCTGTTCTCCGATCTGACGCTGGCCTTCGGGGCCGGGCGTACCGGCCTTGTCGGGCGCAACGGCACCGGCAAGACGACGCTGCTGCACCTGATCGCCGGCCGTCTTGCGCCCTCGGCCGGCCGGCTACGGGTGACCGGAACGGTCGGGCTTTTGCGCCAGGACATGACGCCGCGCCGGGGCGAGGTCGTGGCCGATCTTTTCGGGGCGCGTGCGGCGCTGGCGCTGCTCGACCGGGCCGAGGCCGGGCTGGCCGGGCCGCAGGACCTGGCCGAGGCGGACTGGACCATGCCCGCGCGGATCGCGGCGGCGCTGGCGCGCTGTGATCTTGCGGTCGACCCGATGGTGCCGGTCGCGACGCTTTCGGGCGGCCAGCGCACCCGTGCCGCGCTGGCCGCACTGGTCTTTGCCGAACCCGATATCCTGCTGCTGGATGAACCCACGAACAATCTCGACCGCGACGGTCGCCGCGCGGTGGCCGGGCTCTTGCACGGCTGGCGCGGCGCGGCGCTGGTGGTCAGCCACGATCGCGACCTGCTGGAAGAAATGGACGCGATCGTCGAGCTTTCGACGCTGGGGGCCAGCCTTCACGGCGGCAATTTCAGCGCCTACCGGGCACAGAAGGACGCCGAGCGCGAAGCGGCGGAAAACGCGCTTGCGCGGGCCGAACGCGAGGCCGGGCAGGCGGCGCGCCGCGCGCAGGCAGAAGCCGAACGCAAGGCGCGCCGCGACGGTCGGGGCCGGAAGGAACGCGGCACGGGCAGCCAGGCCAAGTCGCTTCTGGATTTCGCCAGGGAACGGTCCGAGGCGTCGGGCGGGGCAGGCGCGCGGTTGCGCGCGGCGCGACAGGCGGAAACCGACGCGGCGCTGGACAGCGCCCGCGCCCGCGTCGAGGTGCTGCAGCCCACGCGCATGGACATCGCGCCCACCGGGCTGCCCGCTGGGCGGGTGGTGCTGCGGCTGAAGGGCGTGACGGGCGGGCACGACCCGGCGCGGCCCGTGATCCGCGATCTGTCGCTGACAATCACCGGACCCGAGCGGATCGCCATCCATGGCCCAAACGGCGCGGGAAAGACCACGCTGATCCGGCTGATCACCGGGCAGATGGCCCCTGCTGCGGGAACCGTGACGCTGACGGTTCCGCATGCGCTGCTGGACCAGGACGTCGGCCTGGCCGATCCGGGTTTGACCCTGCGCGACACCTTCGCCCGGCTCAACCCCGGTGCCGACGATCACGCCGCCCATGCCGTGCTGGCGCGGTTCGGGTTTCGGGCCGATGACGCGCTGCGCCGCGCGGACGGCCTGAGCGGGGGCGAACGGCTGCGCGCGGGGCTTGCCTGCGCGCTGGGCCGTGTGCCGGTGCCGCGGCTTCTGATCCTCGACGAACCGACGAACCATCTCGACCTCGACGGTGTCGAGGCGCTGGAGGCGGCGCTGGCGGATTATGACGGCGCCGTTGTGGCGGTCAGCCACGACGCGGCGTTTCTGGAACGCCTTGCGCCCGAACGGACCGTGACGCTGGGCGGCTAGGATGACGGCGGATCACGCCCGTGGCGGCGCCCATTTATCGACCATGTCCATCAGCGCGGTCATGTTCACGGGCTTCGAGATATAATCGTTCATGCCGGCCGACAGATTCAGTGGAAAGGTCGTTCCGTCCTTCCGCCGGCCGCGCAGCTTGCGCCCGATCCCGATGATCCGGCGCGCCCGTCCGGGCATGGCGGCGCAGATGGGCGTCTTGGTTTCGATCGGGCCCCGGTTGTCGTCTGTGCCACCATCTTTGCCAGGCTCCGCAATCTTCGTTGCCTGGTCCGGCCCGAAAGGGGCCGGTCGTCATGAGTATTGCCCCTTGCTGACCGCACCGAACGGCGAAGGTCCGGCGGGCGTGCCACGCGGTGGCGCCAGGGGCCGAATCCGCGTCGGCGGGCTGCCGGTCATTTACACACCCCGAGGCTGAAAAACGGTTTGGAATTCACCTTTCCGCGACGTCTGGCGCCGGAACGCATCAACCATTTTCTAAGGTTGCGCGGCACCGATCTGCCGCGCGCGGTCGCGGTAGGCGGCGGCGGCCGCCGCAAGGGCGCGGAACAAGGCGCGCTGACGGCGGGCATAGAACAGGTGTTCCGGGTGCCATTGCACCCCAAGCGCGAAGGGTTCCGTCACCCGTTCCACCGCCTGGATCATCCCGCCGCCATCGCGGGCGGCGCAGCGCAGGCCCGCCCCAAGCCGGTCGATCGACTGGGTGTGCAGCGCGTTCACCTGCATCGGTTCGGCGCCCGCGATCCGCGCCAGCAGGCTGGCCGGATCGATCCGCACTGCCTTGCGCGGCAGGATGGTGCGGACGAAGTCGCTGCCCCGGTAATGCGCATAGGCGTCCTGGTGCAGGCTGCCGCCAAGGGCCACGTTCAGCATCTGCGCGCCGCGGCAGATGCCCAGCACCGGCTTGCCCGCCGCGATGGCCTGTTCCACCAGCCGCCGTTCCAGCGCGTCGCGGTCCGGGTCGAGCCGCGCCGCGATCCGGATGTCGCCGCCGTAAAGCGTGGGCGAGATATCGTCGCCGCCGCCCACGATCAGCCCGTCGACCGCCGCCATGTCGGCGTCGCTTCGGCTGTTCCAGCGCAGGCCGCGCGCGCCCGCCAGCCAAAGGTTGAGTGCGACCAGCGGAAAGATGCGCCAGCCCGACCGCAACGAGGTGGTGACGCCGATGCGGGGCCTCATCCGTCCCAAATCTCGGCCTGTCCGAGGATGTCGCTGACGTCATGCGCCCAGTTGGGGCGTAGGCTGGTCAGCGCGGCGCGATGGGCGGCCCAGGCCCCTGCCAGCCTGTCAAGAAGCGGCGCGTCCGCGGCGATCCGCTCGACCAGGACCCAGCGGTTCCATTCGCGTGCGAAGGACCAGCCGGGGGTTCCGATCCCGGTCTGCGGCAGGCGGTAATGCCAGGCGGGCCGGCCGCCCTTGGCCGCGCCGTCGGGCAGCGCGGCGCGCACCCGTTCGGGAAACAGATGTTCCAAGAGCGGCAGCAGGTCGAGCCCGTGATTGCGCGACCCGACAAGTTCCAGGTACGCGTCGCGAAGGTCATCCAACCCCCATTCCGCGCCCTCGTCCGCGATCCGGTCCACGAAGACGCGTGGCCAGGGGTCGATGAAGGGCAGGGCGCGGCGGGAAAGGTCGGGCGGGTCGGCGGCCCGCAGCCATTGCTCGACCAGCGCGAAAGCCCGCGCGACGGGCACCACGGCCCCGGCCGTTTCGGCGGCCAGTTCGGGGTTGAGATGCAGGCCGAAGGCCAGCAGGAGCCCGTCTTCCGACCCCTTGGCCCCTTCCTGCGCCAGCGCGGTCAGAAGCCCGTCGATTTCGGCCAGGTCGTCCGGCTGCAGCGGCGGTGTCACGATCTCGACGGGCACGACCTCTCGCGAAAGGTCCAGAAGCGTGTCGGCCAGCGGCAGATCGGCCTTGTCCTTCAGCGCGGTGTCCAGTTCGATGCCGATCTCGCCCAGCCGGGTTGCCTCGACCGCCAGCACATGCGGGCTGCGCTCCGTCACCCTGCCGCCCCAGAGCCGTGCCACCAGTTGCGCCGCGGCCGCCTCGGTCAGGCCGGAAAACTCGATTTCCACCCCCGTCCGGCGTGGTTTGCCGTCTGGCCGGGTGGTTGCAGGCAGCGGCCACAGCCGATCCCGCGGCAATCTTTCGGCCAATCTGTCGATCAGGCTCATCCGGCCCCCTTTCGCATGAAAGGCTAGCCGTATGCGCGGATTTCGCAACCGGACGATCAGCGCGCCGGGCCGGAAGGGCGGCGGCGCTGCCGGTTGGGGCGGGCCAGCCACGGGCCCACGCGCAGGCAGAACAACGCGAAACCCGCGGCCCAGAGCGTCGCGGCGAGGCCAAGCGCGGTCATCGAATGGCCTGCCGTGACCCGGACCAGGGCCGCGGCCATGACCAGCAGGAAGGCGATGGTCAGCAGCCGCCCGGCCTGAAGCGTGCGGCCGGTATGGCCCATCGCCGCGCGCATCATCACCGCGATCGTCATTCCGCCGATCCCGCCGATGCCCAGCAGGTGGTATCCCGTCGCCGGGGCAAGGGCCCCGAACGCGGCCAGCCCGGCCAGACCGAGACCCAGCGCCAGCGCGCCATAGGCGACATGCAGCATCAAGAGCAGCGGCGCACGCCAGGCCGCGAGGCCCCGCCAGCGCGCCATCCGCACCAGGTGCAACGCACCGGCGGCGATCATCGCCACCCCCGTCGCGCTGGTCCTGGGCAGGACGACCCACAGGACCAATGCCAACCCGGCCACGGCCAGGCTGGCCGCATCGAACCGGTTGAACGGCACCGGCATCCGTTCCAGCCGCTGCGCGGCCCGCCAGTTGCGGGTGAAGCTGGGCACGATCCGTCCGCCGATCAGCATCACCAGGAACAAGAGCAGGGCAAAGCCCGCCTGCCGCGGTGCCCCGGTGCCAAGGCCCGTCATCGCGCCCAGGTGGAAGGCCAGGTTCGACAGCGCCAGCAGCGTCACCGGCACCACGACCTTGAGGTTGCGCCAGTTGCGGCCAGCCACGATCTCGACCGCGATCATCGCGGCGATGGCCAGAAGAAAGCCGCCATCGACCGCCATCGCGGCCACCGGCCCCAGGCCCAGTAGCCCGGCAACGGCCAGCCGTCCTGCCAGCCACAGGGCCGCCAACGCGGCCAGCGGTGCGCCGCGGGCCGGCATCCGCCCGGTCCAGTTCGGCACGGCGGTGAACAGGAACCCGGCCAGCACGGCACCGGCATAGCCGAACAGCATTTCGTGAACATGCCAGTCGACCGGGTCGAACGGGCCGGCCAGCGTCACATGGCCGGCGAAGACCGCGATCCACAAGGGCACTGCCAGCGCACCGAACAACCCGGCCAGAAGAAAGAACGGCCGGAACCCCATCGAAAACAGGGCGGGGCCGGAATAGGTCAGGCGGGGCGGGGCGACATGTGACATGATGCGATCCTGTATAGAGGGAGCGGCACCCCGTGGGCGGGGGCGCCGCTCCGCACCGGCGGCGTGGGACGCGTCGCGCCGGCTGTCTGGTTTCCTTGACGGCCCTTCTGCGCTAGAAGCGCGCGCGCCTGTTTGCGCCGCGACAAACTTTTCGGAGGTTTCGTGCCCCAGCTCGACGAGAGCCTGCTGACCGGATTGCCGCCGTTCAGCCGCCTGGACCGCGCCCGGATTCGCGAAATCCTCGATCTCGCGGCGCCGAAGCGGCACGATCCGGGCAGCGCCGTCTTCACCGAAGGGGCCGAGGCGGACCGCTTCTACCTGTTGCTCGACGGTTTGTTTAGGGTGGCGCCGACCACCGAGACCGGCGAACAGATCATCGCCCTGCACATCTCCCCCGGTCAGCTGTTCGGCATCGCCCCGGCGCTCAAGCGCGATACCTACCCCGCCACGGCGATCGCGGCGGTGGAATGCCTGTCGCTGTCCTGGCCGGTACGGCTTTGGGATACGTTCGTGGACCGATACGAAGGCTTCGCGACCGAAACCTATCGCACGCTGGGCGAACGGCTGGGCGAGATGCATTCGCGCATCGCCGAACTGGCCACCAAGGCGGTGGAACAGCGGGTCGCCGCCGCGATCCTGCGGATGGCCAACCAGACCGGGCGCAAGACCGCCGAAGGCGTGGAAATCGCCTTTCCCGTCACAAGGCAGAACATTTCCGAGATGACCGGCACGACGCTGCACACGGTCAGCCGGCTGCTGAGCAACTGGGAAAAGGAGGGGATGGTGAAAAGTGCCCGCAAGCGGGTGGTCGTGACCGATCCGCACCGGCTGGTCCTGCTCAGCGGCGGCATGGACTAGATTCGTCAGCGGCGGCGCGAATCTCGGCCCTGAACCGCGCCTCGTCCAGCCCGTATTCCAGGCAGGCATCGACGATCGTGTGAAATGGCGCGATCGGGCAGCCGGGGCAAAGCATCCGCCGCGCCATGAAGGGCGCGATCGTGCCCGGCCAGGTGCGGAACAGGTCCGCAAGCGGCAGGTCCGGGTCGTCGATTCCGGCAAGCATCGCGGCACCTCCGGCAGGGTCGCCCGCCCCGGCCGGGCCGGGACGGGCAATTGGGGCCGTCACAACCGACCGAACCAGTCGGCGAACTTGGCCTTCACGCGCTTGGGGCCCGTGACGTCGCGGACCTCGTCGAGGTTCACCGGCGCGCCGGCCTGGATCAGCGCGACCATGCCCAGGCCGAAATGCGGCTTGCAGCGAATGCCGTAGAGCCCTTCCTCGGTCAGTTCCACGACGATCTCCTCGTTGATCTTGCCGGTGAAGGGCTCGGCCCCGTCGGGCAGGAAACCCTTGATCGTCTCGGCATTGTGGCCCTTGTCGGTGGGCACGAAGCGCACGGTGTCGCCGACCTCGGCGCGGATGAATTCCGGTTCGAAGACCATCGCGCCGGCCTCGCCGCGGTTCAGCATCTTGACGGTGATTTCCCCGGCCTCGGCCGCGGCCCCGCCCAGCGTGACGGCGGTGGCGATCACTGCGCCGGCGATGCGGTTCGGTTTCATGTCTGTCTCCTTCGTTGAAACCCGTCTCTGCCGGTGGGGATAGCGGCCCGCACCGGGCCGAAGGTTGCGCCCGCGCAAACTTCGGCGGTTTCGGCGCGCCCGCCCGGCCGGCAATCGCGCCCGACTTTGCGAATGCGCAAACTTCGCCGCCGCGAAGCCGCCTATGCCCCTGGTCCAAGGCGTCCGCAGCGACGCGGGGGCAAGAAGAGGCGACGATGAGACGACGCGACGGAACCGGCCTTCTGAAACGGCTGACGGCGGCCTGCCTGACGGCGCTGTGCCTGGCCCTGGCGGCCGCACCCGTCATGGCCGACCCGATCCTGGGGCGGTTCCTCGACGATCTCGACCCGTCCGCGATCGTGCCGGGCGCCGATGCCTTCGGCCCGGTCGCCGAAAACGGGCTCGCGCCCGCCACGAAAGATGGCGAGGTTCTGGGCTGGGCGTTCCTGACGTCGGATTTCGTGTCGACCACCGGCTATTCGGGCAAGCCCATCCATATCGTCGCGGGGATCGGGCCCGATGCCCATCTGACCGGCATCCGCATGGTCAAGCATTCCGAACCGATCGTGCTGGTCGGCATCCCCGAAGACGACATCCGCGACGTCATCCAGAAATATACCGGGCTCGATCTGCGCAAGGCCGATCAACGCGAGGCCGCCGATCTCGACATCGTGTCGGGTGCGACCGTCACCATCATGGTGATCGACGATTCGATCCTGCGCGCCGGAATCAAGGCCGCGCAGGCGCTGGGGCTGAAGGGCTTCGCCGTGCCAGAGGCGTCGGGGCCGACCCGCGTGATCGACCGCGACGCGGGCGAGATCGCCGATTGGCAGACCTTGACCGGCAACGGGGCGGTGCGCCGCCTGACGGTGGACGTGGAAACCGTCAACGCCGATTTCGCCGCACTGGGCGATCCGCGCACGGAAAAGCAGGCCGAGGCGCCGCCGCTGACCGACGCCTATGTCGATGTCCATGCCGCGCTGGTCAGCCAGCCCGCCATCGGCCGCAGCCTGCTGGGCGAACGGATGTACGCCAACCTTCAGGCCATGATGGACGAGGGCGACGAGGCGATCGCGATCTTCGGCAATGGTCGCTGGTCGTTCAAGGGGTCGGGCTATGTGCGGGGTGGCATCTTCGACCGGTTCCAGCTGATCCAGGGCGACATTTCCCACCGGTTCTTCGACAAGGAACATCGCCGGATCGTGCGCATCGCGGCCGAGGGCGCGCCCGCGATGACCGAGATGGATCTGTTCGTGATCCCGGCCGACGCGGGCTTCGACCCGGCGGCGCCGTTCCGGCTGCAGTTTCTGGTCCAGCGGGCGGTGGGGCCGATCGAGAAGCTGTTTCTGACCTACGACCTCAGCTACCGGCTGCCCGATGCCTATACCCGCACGCTGGCCCCGCCGCCCGTGCCCAGGGCCGATGCGGCACCAAGGGCGACCGGCGAACCCGCACGCAACGCGCTGTGGCGCAAGATCTGGGATGCCAAGCAGGTGCAGGTCGTGGTTCTGGGCGTGGCGCTGGCGCTGCTGACCGGCATCTTCTTCTTCCAGACCTTCGCCACCAGGAATCCGCGCGTCTTCGCGATCCTGCGCAATGCCTATCTGGTGTTCACGCTGGTCTTCGTGGGCTGGTACGCCAACGCGCAGCTTTCGGTGGTCAATCTGCTGGCACTGGTCTCGGCGCTGTTCTCGGATTTCCGCTGGGACACGTTCCTGATGGACCCGCTGATCTTCATCCTGTGGTTCGCGGTGGCCGCGGCGCTGCTGTTCTGGGCGCGCGGTGCCTATTGCGGCTGGCTGTGCCCGTTCGGCGCGCTGCAGGAGCTTTCGAACAGGATCGCGCGGCGGCTGGGCGTGCCGCAGGTCCGCCTGCCCTGGGGGCTGCACGAGCGGCTTTGGGCGCTGAAATACATGATCTTCCTGGGCCTGTTCGGCGCGTCCCTTTACTCGCTGTCGCTGGCCGAGCGCCTGGCCGAGGTCGAACCGTTCAAGACCGCGATCATCCTGAAATTCGCGCGGCCGCTGCCCTATGTGCTGATCGCGCTGGCCTTTCTTCTGCCCGGCCTGTTCATCGAGCGGTTCTATTGCCGCTATGTCTGCCCGCTGGGCGGCGGGCTGGCGATTCCGGCGCGGCTGCACATGTTCCGCTGGCTCAGGCGGTATTCCGACTGCGGCAGCCCGTGTCAGCGCTGCGCGACCGACTGCCCGGTCGAGGCCATCCACCCGACCGGCGAGATCAACCCCAACGAGTGCATCTCCTGCCTGAATTGCCAGGTGCTCTACCAGGACAAGGAGCGCTGCCCCGTCGTGATGCTGCGCGAAAAGCGCCGCGCCAAGGCATCCGCCTCGGCCGACGCCGTCGCCCGCGTCACGGGACATCCCAACACCCTGTCGACATCCAAGTGAAGGAGAAGACGATGACAGACGAAACCAAGGGCATTTCCCGCCGCACCCTGTTTCAGGGCAGCGCGGGGGCCGCGGTCCTGGCCGGCACGGCCGGCGCCGGGACACTGGGCGGCCTTGTCGGCTCGGCCCGGCCGGCGCGGGCTTCGGCGGCAGACGCCGCCGTCGCGCCGGGCGAACTGGACAGCTATTACGGCTTCTGGTCCAGCGGCCAATCGGGCGAAGTGCGGATCATGGGCGTCCCCTCGATGCGCGAATTGATGCGGATCCCGGTGTTCAACCGCTGCTCGGCCACCGGCTGGGGCCAGACCAACGAAAGCCTCAAGATCCTGACCGAGGGCCTTTTGCCCGAAACCAGGGAATTCCTCGCCAAGCGCGGGATGAAGACCTACGACAACGGCGACCTGCACCACCCGCACATGTCCTTCACCGAAGGCACCTATGACGGGCGCTTCCTGTTCGTCAACGACAAGGCCAACACCCGCGTCGCGCGTATCCGCTGCGACATCATGAAGACCGACAAGGTCATCGAGATCCCGAACACGTCGGACATTCACGGCCTGCGCCCGCAGAAATATCCGCGCACCGGCTATGTCTTCGCCAACGGCGAACACCGCATACCGCTGCCCAATGACGGTACGATCCTGGACGAGCCCGAGAAATACCATTCGCTGTTCTCGGCGATCGACGGCGACAGCATGGAGGTCGCCTGGCAGATCATCGTCGATGGCAACCTCGACAATTGCGATGCCGATTACGAGGGCAAGTGGGCCTTCTCGACCTCCTACAACTCGGAAGGCGGCGTGACGCTGGCCGACATGACCGCCAAGGAGATGGATTGGGTCGTGGTCTTCAACATCGCGAGGATCGAGGAAGGCATCCGCAACGGCGATTTCAAGGAATACCACGGCGTCAAGGTTCTGGATGGCCGCGCCGGGTCGCCCTACACCGCCTACATTCCGGTGCCGAATTCGCCGCATGGCTGCAACATGGCGCCCGACAAGGTGCATCTGTGCATCAACGGCAAGCTGTCGCCCACCGTCTCGGTGATCGACGTGCGCAAGCTTGACGCGGTGTTCGACGGCGCCGAACCGCGGTCGGCCGTGGTCGCCGAACCGGAACTGGGCCTTGGCCCGCTGCACACCGCCTTCGACGGCAAGGGCAATGCCTTCACCACCCTGTTCCTCGACAGCCAGATGGTGAAATGGAACCTCGCGGACGCGGTCCGCGCCTTCGACGGCGAGGATGTCGACCCGATCATCGAGAAGATCGACGTCGCCTATCAGCCCGGCCACAACCACACCACGATGGGCGAAACCGCCGAGGCCGACGGCCAGTTCCTCGTCTCGCTCAACAAGTTCTCGAAGGACCGGTTCCTGAATGTCGGCCCGCTGAAACCCGAGAACGATCAGCTGATCAGCATCGGCGGCGACAGGATGGAGATCGTGCATGACGGTCCGACCTTTGCCGAGCCGCATGACTGCATCCTGGTGCGGGCGGACGTGGTGAACCCCGTTTCGGTCTACGACCGGAACGACCCGCAATGGGAAGCCGCGCGCAAGCAGGCCGAGGCCGACGGCGTCGATCTCGACTGGGGCGAGGACGTGATCCGGGACGGCAACAAGGTGCGTGTCTACATGCACTCGGTCGCGCCGGCCTTCAGCCTCGACAAGTTCGAGGTCAACCAGGGCGACGAGGTGACGATCTACGTCACCAACATGGACGAGGTCGACGACCTGACCCACGGCTTCACCCTGGGCAATCACGGCGTGGCGTTCGAGGTCGGGCCACAGGCCACCGCCTCGGTCACCTTCACCGCCGACCGACCCGGCGTGCACTGGTACTATTGCCAGTGGTTCTGCCACGCGCTGCACATGGAAATGCGCGGCCGAATGCTGGTCAAGCCGGCGTAAGGGGGGCCGTGATGCGCACCCGGTCCATCCTTGCGCTGATCCTCGCGCTGGCGCCGCTTTCCGCGGCGGCGGCCGAGGTGACCCTGCGCCCCGGGCCGGGCGCGCTGGCCCGCGCGATCGCCGCGGCCATGCCCGGCGATACCCTGATCCTGGAACGGGGGCGGTATGCCGGCCCCGTTCGCATCGACAAGCCGCTTGCCCTGGTGGGGCGGGGCGCCGAGGTCGCGGGGGAGGGCACGGGCACGGTGATCGACGTCACCGCGCCCGGCGTCATCCTTCGCGGCCTCACCGTCACCGGCGCGGGCAATCGCCTCGACAAGCTCGACAGCGGGATCGCCCTGCAAAAGGGCGCGACCGGCGCGCTGGTCGAGGGCAACACGCTACTGGGCAACCTGATCGGCATCGACGTGCAGGGCGCGCGGGACGTGACCGTTCGCGGCAACACGATCGTCGGGCGCGACGACCTGCGCGTGCCCGAACGCGGCCCCGGTATCTATGTCTGGAACGCGCCGGGCCTGCTGGTCGAGGACAACCGCATCTCGAAGGGTCGCGACGGCATCTTCGTCACCACCTCGGACAAGGCGACCTACCGGCGCAACGTGCTGACCGATCTGCGCTACGGCTTCCATTCGATGCATGCCAACCAGCTTGTCGTCGAGGACAATGTCAGCCGCGGCAACACGATGGGCTTTGCGCTGATGTATTCGCGCAGGCTTCAGGTGCGGCGCAACCTGTCGCAGGGCGATACCGCGCACGGCTTCTTCATGAACTTCGCCAACCGCGCCGAACTCGACGGAAACGAGGTGCGCGACGGCGGCGAGAAGTGCCTTTTCGTGTACAATTCGAACATCAACCGGATCGTAAACAACCGGTTCCAGGGCTGCGGCATCGGCGTGCATTTCACCGCAGGGTCGGAACGCAACGTGATTTCCGGCAACGCCTTCATGGGCAACCGGCTGCAGGTGAAATACGTGGGCACCCGCTGGCTGGAATGGTCCGAGGACGGACGCGGCAATTACTGGTCCGACCATGTGGCCTTCGACATCGATGCCGACGGTCGCGCCGACAGCCCGTATCGCCCGAACACCGCGATCGACCGCGTGGTCTGGTCGCAGCCGATGGCCAAGCTCTTGATGGGCGCGCCGGCCGTGCAACTGATCCGCTGGTCGCAGCAACGCTTTCCGGGCCTCTTGCCCGGTGGCGTGATCGATAGCGCGCCGCTGGTCACGCCCGCCGGCGCGGGCCTGCCCCGGACCAAGGGAGACCAATCATGACCGATCATCCGATCCTTGCCGTCGAGGCGCTGGATCTGCGCTACGGCCGCCTTCTGGCGCTGTCCGGTGTCAGCCTGCGCGTGGCCGAGGGCGAGCGCGTGGCGCTGCTGGGCCATAACGGCGCGGGAAAGTCGACGCTGTTCAAGGCGATCCTGGGCTTTCTGCGCCCCGCCGCCGGCCGGCTGGCGGTGGCGGGCCATGCGCCGGGCACCGATGCCGCGCGCCGCGCGGTCAACTACCTGCCCGAAACGGTGGCATTTCCGCGCAGCCTGACCGGAACCGAGGTGATGCGCTATTTCTCGGGCCTGCGTGGCGCGGGGCGTGGAGACATCGCCCGATTGCTGGAACGCGTCGGCCTGGCCGAGGCCGCGCACCGCCCCGTCGGGGGGTATTCCAAGGGCATGCGGCAGCGGCTGGGCCTGGCACAGGCGCTGATCGGCGCGCCGCGGCTTCTGTTGCTCGACGAACCGACCAGCGGGCTCGATCCGATTTCGCGGGGCGAATTCTACGGCGTCGTGGCCGAGGCGGCGGGCCGGGGCTGTGCCGTTCTGTTGTCCTCGCACGGGCTGGAAGAGATCGAACATCGGACCGACCGCGTGGCGATCCTGTCGAAGGGGCGGCTGGTGGCCGACGGGCCGCTGGACGATCTGGCCAGCCGCGCCGCGCTGCCCGCAACGATCCGCGTCACCGCGCAGGACGGCCAGGCCGACCTGTTGCAGGAACGGATCGGGGGCACGCGGTTCAACGGCTGCCGGCTCGACCTGTCCTGCCCGCCCGAGGGCACGCTGAAGCTGGTCGCCGAACTGGCGGGCCTGCCGCAACTGGTCCGCGATGTCGATCTGCACCGGCCCGGCCTGGCCGATCTCTACCGCCATTATTCCGACCTTGCCGCCGAAGAGGTGAAGCCATGATCGCCCGTCTTCTGACCATCGCCGCGCAGGAATTCCGGCTGGCGCGACGCAACCTTTGGGTCGTGCTGGCCACGCTGGCGCTGGCGGCCTTCGCGCTGGCGCTGGGGTTTCTGGGCGCGGGGCAGGGCGCGGCGCTGAAGGCCGACGTGCTCAGCCTGACGGCGGCCAGCCTTTCGACGCTGTCGGTCTACCTGATCCCGCTCATCGCGCTGCTGATGAGCTATGACGCGCTGTCGGGCGAGGTGGAGCGCGGCACGCTGGCGCTGACGCTGGCGACGCCGGCCCGGCGGTGGGAACTGTTCGCGGCCAAGTTCCTGGCGCAGGCCGTCGCCGTGGGGGTGGCCATCGCGCTGGGCTTCGCCATCGCCGGGGCCGCCATCGGCGCCACCTATGGGGTCAGCGCCGCGGGGCTTGTGGCCTGGGGGCGGCTGGTCGGTTCGGGCCTGGTGCTGGGCGCGGTCTTCGTGGCGGTGGGCCTGTCGCTGTCGGCCGCGGCGGGGCGCACTGCCACGGCGGCG
>Ga0180436_10003889_pt1 | contig 13587 bp, 11 predicted proteins | sample SS_ome_2_FD_132434 | JGI IMG/M metagenome (GOLD analysis project Ga0180436, IMG submission 132434) | Hypersaline lake sediment archaeal communities from the Salton Sea, California, USA - SS_3_S_2 metaG | ecosystem: Environmental > Aquatic > Non-marine Saline and Alkaline > Hypersaline >...
TCCCACCGACGGAGATCACCGCCTGGTGCTCGAAGATGCTGAAGAAGGACCGGGTCGGCTTCATCGGCACCGACGCCCTCCAGTCACTCCGCGCTCGGTTCACCAGCTGAGTCGGCCATTCCCACCCGCCTCTCGGCAACCTTACGCCCCACGCTCGGCCCTGGCGGGATGTTTTTCACGCTTGCCGGAAGGACACGCAAAAATGCGCAGCGCGGAACTAACGGAATACCCACAGCCCCTGGATGAAACCTAGAAAGACACCCAACAATTCCATCCAGGCGACATCGTAAACGCCGCGCCTGATTCGCGGCGTTCGCGACAGTACATTTTCCCAGGCTCCACTCAGAGGGGCGGCCTTACGCAACGCAGTGGAATGAAATACACCGCAGTCCTCAAAAAGCGCGCGATCTAGGATTTGAAATCGCTACCGGTTTCGGACCGCGAGAGGATCATCGAGCGAATCGAGGTGATGGAAGACGACCTGGCCGGCGATATACGGAAACTGACCAACCGCACGGCGGAGTACCGCATGCGGTGTGGCAACTGGCGAGTTCTCTTCGAGATTGAAGGCAATAACATCATCATCTACCGCATCCTCAATCGGAAGGAGGCCTACCAATGACGATCCATCCTCAAATCATCGAGAAAGAAGGGAAGAAGGAGTTCGTCGTCCTTCCCTACGACGAGTTCATGGCGATTCAGGAGGCCCTCAAGGATTTCGAAGACCTGAAGGACCTCCGGGAAGCCAAGGCGGCGGCCGAGGGTGAACCGGGCACGCCGCTCTCCACGATCCGCGCGGAACTTCTACGAGAATAGAGCAGGACGAGGCGTCGCCGCGCAGGTGGGCCGGGGGGGGACCTCAGCCGCCCAGGATTGGCCACTGGCCCTCGCCCCGATCCGAGGCAGATGACGAGTGTTCGCGATGTCGCGCGGCCAGATCCGGGTTGACGCTGCCGTGGTTGCGGGCCAGTCGCGGTCCCACGGGATGGTACCCGTGGGCTTGCCAAGCATTCTTCCCCCTCGCTCCTCGCTCCTCGCTCCTCACTCATGCTGCTTGCTGGTCCTCGTCCTCTTGTTCTTCGTCGCTGGCGTCGATTTCCTGTTGCCGGTCGCGCTCGATGGCCTCGGGCGAGATGTGGCCGTCCTCGCTCACGTCCTCGAAGCTAACCGACACCTGCTTCGATACGCCCGACTCCTGCATTGTCACGCCGTAGAGCGTCGTGGCGCAGGTCATCGTCTTCTTCGAGTGGGTGACGATAATGAACTGCGTCCAGGCGAGGAAGTCGCGCAGCACCTGGATGAAGCGGTCGATATTGGCCTCGTCCAGCGCGGCGTCTACCTCGTCCAACACGCAGAACGGGCTGGGCCGGCTGCGGAAGATGGCCAGCAGCAGGGCCACGCAAGTGAGGGTCTTCTCGCCGCCGCTCAGCAGCGAAATACTGCGCGGCTCCTTTCCCGGTGGGCGGGCGACGATTTCGATCCCGCTTTCCAAAATGTCCGTCTCGTCGTCCAGCACGATGTCGGCCTGACCGCCACCGAACAGGTCGCGGAACAACGCCCGGAAATGGCCGCGTACCGTCTCCAAGGTTTCGGCGAACAGCCGCCGGCTGTCGACGTTGATCTTCTCGATGATTCGCTGCAGCGAGTTCTTCGCTTTGACCAGGTCGTCGTGTTGCGTGAAGAGCGACTCGTGCCGGCTCTCAAGCTGTTCGAGTTCTTCAAGCGCCTCGACGTTTACGTTGCCGAGGTTGTTGATCTTTCGTCGCAGCTCGTCGATCTCCTGTTGGACCGACTCGCGCTCGTGCTGCTCCTGTTCGTTGGGTTCGTGCTCCAGTTCGGCCAGTTCGATGCCATAGTCCTCACGGAGCCGATCGGCCAACGTGTTGCGCTGATGCCGCAATTCGCTGGCCGCCAGATCGCGCTCGTGGAGGGTTTCTTCCAGGCGGCGAATCGTCGTGCGCGCCGCGTTACCCGCCTCCGAAAGCTCGCTCTGTCGGGTTCGCAGCGACTCGCGCTCGTTGATCAGACCGACGGCATCGGCGGCGAGCGATTCCTTCCGCAGGTAGAGTTCGGCGATCTCCGATTCGGCCTGCAAAATGCCCCGCTCCGACGCGCCGGCCCGTTGGGTGGCGCGAACGAGCTGCTGCTCGGTTTCCCGCAGCGTGCGGCGTCGCTCGTTGCGGCTCTCCTCGAACTGCCGCAGTCGGGCTTGGAAGTTGCGGAGCCGCTCCTCGCTCTTGGCCAGTTCCACTTTGACTTGCGTGGCCTCCCGTTCGCGCTGCGATCGGGCGGATCCGAGTCGGGCGACCTGCTCGTCGAGTTGGACCAGTTCGGTTTCGGCCGACTGAAGCGAGGATTCCAGTTCCGCCGTTCGCTGCCGGAGTTCGGCCAACTGGACGGTGCTCGATTCGTGCCGACGCTCGACCTCCTCCAACTCTCCGACCAAGCGTTGACGCTGATCCCGAAACTGCCCCCGCCGGTCGTCAATTTGCTCGCAACGGAATTGCTGCCGCGCGAGGTCGTCGGCCGATTGCGAGCATGACTCGCGCCGCTGCTTCAGATGCATCGTGGCCCGCTCGTGCTCGACTTCGGCGTCGGCCACCTGTTGCTCGACTCCGGCGGTTTCGGCCTCGAGCCCTTGAAGCTGCTCCCGCAGCGCGCGGAGTTGGCTGCGGCGCGATATCAGTCCGGTCGACTGGTGCCGCGGGCCTGCCAGTAACACGCCGTCGGCGCGGAGAGCCTCGCCGGCGAGGGTGACGAAATGGGCCCCTGGGGCCCTGACGGCCAGCCGCGTGGCGGTGGCCAAGTCCTCGACGATCCAGGTGCTGCCCAACAGCCGCTCGGCCAATGGGCGGAACTTCGGGTCGGTCTCGACGAAGCGATCGGCCCGCCCGAGCACGCCAGCCGTCCCCTCCAGGTCGCTCCCGCCCACCGGCTCGCCGGCGCGCGGTTGCGCGGTCCCGTCCACTGACGACCTTGGCGGCTCGGCCCGGGATGATTCCGCCGTCGCTTGGCCGGGGGCCGACGGCGCGTCGCGTTCGGCTGCGAGCGTGAGAAAGCCCACTCGTCCGGAGAGTTGGGAGGCGTGCTCCCGAAGGTAGGCGACGATCGGCTCCCGCCGTTGAACGACCACATGCTCCGTGGCTGGTCCGAGGGCTACCTCCACCAGCGGCGCTACTTCCACGCTAACTCGCAGTAGGTCGGCCAACATGCCATGAACACCTTCCCATGGCCCTCCGTCGCCGCGTCGGGCGGCAGCCAGTACCTCCTTCACTCCGGCGCCGACGCCCTCTTGCCGCTGCTGAAGTTCTTCGAGCACGCCGATCCTCTCGCCCAACGCGGTACGGCGTTGCCGCAACTCGGTCAGCTGATCGCGTGCCCGTTGGAGCTGCAGCGCGGCATGGTCGCGCCGCTGTTCGGCCGACGCCACGGCGGCCTCGGCCGACTCGTGACGCTCGCTGGCCGTTCGCAACGCCTCGCCGACATCGGCGGCCTGTTTCTCCACCTCCTCAATTTGCGCTTCGACCTCGTTGAGCCGGCGGCGAACGTGTTCCCGGGCGGCGGCCGCCGAGTCGACTTGGCTGCTCAGCGCGCTGGCCTCATTGCCCAGCCGCGCGGATTGACGCATTTGGTCGACATACTGCTCGCGGCGATGCTCCGTTTCCTCGCGCAGGTGGTCCAGCCGGCGCGTGGCGTCGGTCAGCGAGCGTTCGCTCTCGGCCACGCGCCGGGTGACGTCGCGATGATGCTCGTCGGCAGCGCGAACCTCTGCTTCGGTTGCGGCGAGTTGCTGGCGAAGATCGTCGGCCCGGGTGGTAAGCCCGGCCATCTGGCGCCGGTAGCGGGCCGTCTCCTGTTCCAGATCTCCCTGACGGCGGCGTTCGTGTTCGATGGTCGATTCGGCCAGCGCGATCCGTTCGCGGGTATCGGCAATCCGCGCCTCGACGCCACGGATCTCTTCGGTCAGTTCGCTGATCCGGTGATCGACCTCCATCCGGCCCGCCTCGGCGGCCTCGGCTTCGGCCGTGGCGGCGTCGCGCTGCTGGCGGAGATCGTCGAGAACCGATTCGTGCTCGGCGAGTCGGTCGCTCAATCGCCGCCAATCGACCAGGCCGACCTGGGTGCGCAGCTCTTGCAGTCGCTCGGTATATTCCTTGTAGCGCCGGGCTTTGCCGGCCTGCATCCTCACGCCCCGAAGCCGGCCGTCCACCTCGTCAACAATATCCGAAAGCCGCAGCAGATTCTGCTCCACGCGGTCCAGCCGTCGCAAGGCTTCCAGCTTGCGGGCCTTGAACCGGCTGATACCGGCCGCTTCCTCGAAAATCACCCGGCGATCGCGCGGCGACGCTTGCAAAAGCACATCCACCTTGCCCTGCTCGATCACGCTGTAGGCCTGACTACCCAAGCCGGTGCCGGACAGCAGATCGCGGATGTCGCGCAGCCGGGCCGGCTGACGGTTGATCAGGTATTCGCCCTCGCCACTGCGGTAGACGCGGCGCGTGATGTGGACCTCGGGCGTGTCGACTGCCAGCAAGTGGTGGGCGTTGTCGAACGTGAGCGTCACTTCAGCGGCGTTCATCGGGCGGCGCGAGCCGGAGCCGTTGAAGATTACGTCGGCCATTTCCTTGCCGCGAAGACTCTTGACGCTCTGCTCGCCCAGCACCCACTTGATGGCATCAACCACATTCGACTTACCCGAACCGTTCGGCCCCACCACCGACGTGATCCCGGCCGGAAAGAGAAACCGGGTTTTGTCGGCGAAGCTCTTGAAGCCAGAGATTTCGAGGGCTTTGAGCATTGGTCGGGTGCGGGAAGGTTGGAACGCTACGCTCGAACGGGGCGATCTGCTGGGTTACGACCCAAGGGTGACCCGGCTGCATGGGTATCCGGGTAATACCTACCGGAGACAACGCCGCGGGAAGGCTCCGCCAGCCGACACCCAGGCTCGGCTGGCTCAAACGGTCGCGGTACGACCACTATTCTAACAACGAAAGGCCGCCCAGGGGCGGCCCGTTGAATCGCTTTTCCCGAAAAACCTCGCAAATCTCGCGACAAACGCGATGCCGAGGGCCATCGCCCCCTCCAGGGAGCTACCCGAGCCTAGTCGCCCCCTGAGCTTTCGTCGTTGGAACCCTTGGCGCCGGTCGCCGTCGCCCGGGCGTCATTTTCGCCAGGCTCCGATGCCTCTCCCCCGCCGACGGTCGATGCGTCGGGACCGTTCGGCCGGCGTTTGAACTTCCGGCCAGCCTCGGGCAAAGCGTCGACCTCGAAGCGTCCCAGCAGCGCGCCGCTCGCCTGGGCTTCCTGAAGGGCTTGGACCACGTCGGGATAGGTGCCGTCGAGTTCCACGATTGCCCGGATCATGTCATCGAGACGGGCCGGGACAACCCGCTTCTGGTCGGCTTCGCCCACGCTGAACCGGGCAACCGACAATTCGCCACCGGGGGTGCCGGTGACCATGATCTTGTTGCCGGCATTGATCGCCAGCGGCGTCAGCACAACCTGATCGTTGCCAAAGACAACCACCTCGGGCCGTCGGCTGCGCGTCACGTGGACCAGCGGAGGCCCGTCAGTGCTGAGCACATGATAGCTAAATTCCTCGCCCAAGTTTTCGCCGCGGATGAGCGGGTCGTTGGGGTTGATCGTCCATAGGGCGCGGAATGCTCCATAGCGGGTTTCCGCGCTCGGGACCGAGAGCAACTCGCGGAGGGCGTCGGTGGCCGCCAGATCGTCCATCACGCTGAGCGCAGCCAGGGCGAAAACGCGGAAAGCCGGCTCGTCCCGCGCGACCCGGGCCAGCGGATCGGCCGCCTCGCGCCGATCGAGAAACGCCAGGGCCTCGGCGGCATGAAAGCGGACCTCGACCCTCGGTGAGTCCAGCGCGGACACCAGGATGTCGGCCCCGTTCCGGCCGATAGCCTCCAATTGCAGCGCCGCCTGAGCCGTCGTGGCCGGATCGTTGAGTTCCTCCTTGAGGCGAATCGTCCGGGCGTCGCGTTCCTGGGTGGACTCGCGGAGGGCAATCGCGCGAATCACGCGGATGTACCGCATGATGTTGTCTTTGTAGCGCGGATGGATGAGCAGCCGGATGGATTTGTCGGTCTGCGCCTCCGCCACCCCCACTTTGATACCCCGATCGAAGGTGTGGAAACGGCGGTTGATGGCGTTTGCCACGCGTGAGCTGTTGAACACGGACTCATAGCCACTCCGCAGACGGAGGCCCAGCGGCCGCGACTTCAGCGCCCGGCCACCACCCAGCACGCGACCGCGCGAGGCGCGCACGCTGTTCTGCCCCGGCTCGGCCGTCGGGTCGATCATCACCGGTCCCTTGGCCAGGGCCAAGAGGTGTCCCTGGTGAACCTGCCCACCGAGCACCCGCAGCTCAGTCATCCGGGTTTCCAGCAGTCGACCGCCGCGCAGACTGGTCGTTTCGCTTTGCGAGGGCACGCGGAGTTCAACGTCGAAGCGGTCGCCCTTCTGGACTCCGGGACGAAGGAAGCCGCGGACGATCACCAGCGAGGTACTGGGCGATTGGAGCACGCGATTGGGATTCTCCACCTGCCGAGTCTGCATCTCGTCGAGCAGCACGGCGCGCTGTGGCGAGGGTGGCGGATCGCTGCCCGTCCCATCCAACCCCACCACCAGCCCGATCGCCTCGACCTGCACCGGCGCCGTGTTGAACGGGACGGCCATGTCGCCAACCATCTTCGGCTGGTTCGGTTCGTCCTCAACCTCCGCGTCGTCCGGCACGTCGAGCGAGCCGGGCATGATCGCCAAGTCACCCCAGGAAGTGCAGCCGACGGCCGCCGCGAGAAGGCAACTCGCAAACAGAAACAGAATCCTCGGCGAAAGGTGGCGAGCGGACATGCTTCCTTGCACTCCTACCGGATTGATGGCGAGTAGACGGACGAGCGCTAATAGCCGGACCGACGACGAGGTTGTTTCGCCACCGTCTTCACGACCACGGGACCACGCGCCCACGAATTGGCGGTCGGACGATAGCGTTTCCGGCCGCATGAATCAAGGCGGATCGTACCCCCCGGGATGCCACGGGTGGCAGCGGCCGATCCGGGCAACCCCCTTCAGCCCGCCACGCAACACGCCGTACTTGCGCACCGCTTCGATGAAGTACTGGCTGCAACTAGGCTCAAACCGGCAGTGGGCCCCAAGCAAAGGGCTGATCAGCCACTGATAGCACCGCACCACGGCGATCAACGCAAGCCCGGGAAATCGGGCAAGACGGGCAACGCAGGAGGCCAGGGTACTCATGGATCGTCCTCGCGCCAATCCTCGCTATTCGCGACTGTTCTTCCGCCCCGCCTTCTGGCCCGCCTTCTGGCCCGCCTTTCGGCCGGCTATCCGCGACAGCGTCACTAGCGAGGCGGCGATCTCGGCCAGCGGAGGCGGCCCGGCATCGCCCGCTGATTCAACGCCTGGCCCCTTCCCGGCAGCTTGACCATCCTTGCCCTTCTTCCTTCCGGGCATTCGCGGGATGACCACGAAATCCATCCCCACGGGCAACTGCTCGCGGTTGAGCCGAAACGCCTCGCGGATCAGTCGCTTCCAGCGATTTCGCCGCACGGCGGAGCCCACCTTCCGCGAAACCGACATCCCTAGGCGGGGGTAATCCAGCCCGTTGGGATGGGCGAAGATCACCAGCCGGCGGTCGGCGGCCGATGCCCTCAGGCCATACGCCCGTTGGAAGTCGGCCCCGCGCCGCACATGGTGCCGCGGCAGGAAGCGTTCGTCTGTCATGGATTCGGCGACGCTGAACAGCTTGGGGGGGCCACTGGCGTTCGACCAGTGCGGTAGTATGCCGGGTGCCAGCGGCGTCTGGCCAGTGCTCGGCCGGGTTCGCCGGCAAAGTGCCACTGAAATCGACAAATCATTCCACTGTCGCCCCCGAGTTCACCAGCGGAGACCGGCGCGGGGGTCTTCGGTGTATCGCTTGCCCATTTCGACCAGCGCCGACTTATCCTCCTCGGTGAGCTTCCCGGGCAGCACGATTTGAGCCTCGGCCAGCAGGTCGCCGGGCGGGCCGTCGCGCTGGGGTACGCCCTGCCCTTTCACCCGCAGCTTGGTACCGCTGGAGGTGGCCGGCGGAATGGTCAGCGTGACGGTGCCACCGGGGGTGGGCACATCGACCTTGGCCCCCAGGGCGGCTTCGGCCACGGTGAGCGGCACCCGGACCAGCAGGTTCTTCCCCCGCCGCTGGAAATGCGGATGCGGGGCGACGCGAACCGTAATCAGGATATCACCCGGCGGACCGCCGCGGGCACCCGGCTCGCCCTGGCCGCGGACGCGAATCTTCTTGCCGTCGTCCACGCCGGGCGGGATCTTGACGGTGATCCGCTCGCTCTTGCCGGACGCCCGCTGCACGGCGATCTCGACTTGGCCGCCGGTGACGGCCGTATTGAAGGGGATTTGCAACTCGTGGGCGAGATCGGCGCCGCGTCGCGGAGTGGATCGGGCCGCGCGGGGTCCGGCCGCCCCGCCACCGGTAAATTGGGTGAAGAAGTCGGCGAATCCGCCCCCGCCGCCGCGCGTGCCGCCGGCCCGTCCTCGGAAGAAGTCACCCAGGTCGACTTCGTCGAACTGGAACCCCTCGGGCCCGGCTCCCGGGCCGCCGCCAAATCCGCCGAACCCGCCTGGCCCCCCCGGTCCGCCGGCGCCGGGGCCCGCCCCCATCGTCTCGAACGAGCTGCCGTAACGGTCGTAGAGTTCGCGTTTCTCCGGGTTGCTGAGCACGTCGAAGGCGGATTGGACCTTCTGGAACTTCTCCTTGGCCGACTTGTCGTCGGGGTTCATGTCGGGATGGTACTTCCGCGCCAGGTCGCGATAGGCCTTCTGGATGTCGGCCTGCGACGCACCGCGACTGACGCCCAACGTCTTGTAATAGTCCTCGGCCATGGTGGCTCAGGTGGTTTGTCGTGGGGTAACGTTCAGAGCCCGGCGGGTAACGTTCAGAGCCCGACCGGGGGCTGGTCCGTCTTCCGGTCAACACGGGGCTTTTTCAGCCGAGAGCGACGGCCGAACCCCCGGATCCGTCCCCTCGCCGGGCGGCTCGCGGCGGGGGGGAGGCTTGAACCTCGCCGCGGCCAAAGCCCTATTCTAGCGACGCGGGCCCCATTCCTTCAAGCGGGCGGCCGGGAGAACCGTGAAGTCCGCTTGTTCGCACTCCGCGGCGTACTTCTCGGGCAAGGAAGGACCCAGGCCAAGCCATGAAGACGCAAGGTAACGAAGGTCAAGAGTACGAATCGGTAGACAAGCCGACCGGACCATCCTCGCGCCTTGGCCTCTTTGCGCGAGGCCTCTCGAATTTGCAGTTCCCCCGCCTCTCGCTTCGCGATGGTTGCCTTTCAGCCCGCAAACTGCTAAAAGAGGGGGGCGGGCGACGACCCAAGCGGCTGGATTCAGGGCACGGTGCGAATCTGGGGGGCGCCAGGGCGAGGAATGCCCAGCTCAACGCGGTTCGCGGGATCCGATTGGCGTTATCCAGACCTTGATATCCACTCGCGCGGGACGCCGAATTCGCCCCAGCCACACGGGCGCGATCAAGTGATGAGACATTTGGACCAGGATGTCATCCCGCGGGCTTATGGCCGAGAGGTTTTGTCCGGATGCTCGGATACACTCGCTACTCCACTTCGAGAAACATCCTACGCCAATGACTGAAAACCACGACGACAAGCTTGCCCAGGAATGGTACGTCACAAAGACTGCGATGATGGTCGCCATTCTTGGCGATGAACATGACCTCGTGATGCACGCCGTCATCCCCTATCAAATCGGTGGCGGGCTTGACCTTTACTATTTTCCCAACGGTATCACCGGCACTGCGATCGCAACCAAAGAACTCTGTGAAACACCCGGCGAAGGACCATCGAACACCGTTTTTGACACGTACGAACTCGTCATGTTCAAACGGCACGCGACATCACTCGATGATATCAAAGACGAATCAACGCCATTCGGCCGTGCCCATCACGCGATGAACGCGATTCTCAATTGCGTTGGTCCGTATAGTGAAGAGGCAACACTGAACCCACATGAAACATGCGAATTTCCCGAAGGCATGGAAATCGTTGGGGGCAAATGCCTGATTTTCGATGCGTACGGTTTTGATGGGGATCATGCAGGATTCGGTTTGCTCGCAATCATTGAGATTCATCGGTCCGAAATGGACTATGCCCGAAGACGTGGCGGCAAGAAGCTAATCGCCAAACTGAAGAAGGCTGGCTACTATCCTTACTCTGACATGGAACGTCCCGCCGTGGCGTAGAACCAACGAACACACGGTTGAACGCGAGCGTCGGATCGCGTCGTTCCCGAAGTCAACGGTTCTCGGCCGCCGCCGCATGAACTTGGTCGTTAGCCGATGTACACTAACCGAATGAACAGACCCATCCGCAACGGCTTCGAGGCCGAACGAAAGCTGACGCTCGATCAGGAAGACGACCGGGGCATTATCCTCGACGCCACCCCGGCCGAACGTTTGGCCATGGTCTGGCCCATCACGGAAAGCTGCTGGGCACTCGTACCGCGAGCGAGGGAAAATGCTCAACAAGAATTTCAGAGACATGTTGTCCACGTTCGGCGAGGCCGGGGTTGAAATCGACGTTCCTCGATGCCATTCCCGCCGGGCTGGCTTGGTCGCTGCCGTAGGATAACGACATGGACACCGTCTACATCGAGACTTCAATCGTCAGCCACGCAACGGCTCGCCCGTCTTCAGATACGACGACGGCCGCAATGCAGGATCAGGCACGTCGCTGGATGGCGGAGCAGCGGCCGAGATATGCGGTGGTGACGTCCCAGCTCGTGTTGGTGGAGGCCGCCAGGGGCGACGCTGACGCCGCGGCTCGCCGACTCGCGATGCTGGCCGATATCCCCATCCTGGGCGAAAACCCGGAAGTCGACCAGGTGGCTGACGAACTGATCAGCCGGTCGCTCATTCCCGCACATGCACGAGTCGACGCCCTGCATCTGGCCATCGCGGCGTTGGGGGGTGTAGAATACCTGTTGACGCTGAATTGCCGGCACATCGCAAATGCGACGGTCCTGCCGGGAGTATACGGGCTGCTCGGTGATCTCGGGTTGTCTGGGCTTCTCGTCTGCACGCCGATGGAATTCCTCGGAGGATCATCCGATGCCTAAGAACCCCATCCTCGAGGAACTATACGCAGTTCGGTCACGGATCCAGGCGGAGCACGGCGATCATCTCTCGGCCTACCTGCACAGGGAATTCGAGCGACTCAAGGCGGCCGGCCATCCCGTTGCCCAGACCAAGCAACGAACAATCCGATGCACCGGAGCGGCCAAGTCAGGTACATCGGCAGCGGTAGATGGCCCGTCGCAACCCGGTGATCGGTAGTCGTTCTCTGCTCGTTTTGTTTGGTCTGCCTACTAAGATTGACAAGGACCACTTCAATGAACTCACCCGCTTCCATTGCCCTGTTCACCGCGATTCTGCTGACGCCGCTGGCCGGCCGCGCCGCCGACTGGCCGCAATGGGGCGCGCGGCACTCCCGCAATATGGTCTCGGCGGAAACCGGACTCCCCAGCGATTTCGACCCAACGACCGGGCGGAACGTCAAGTGGACGGCCGCGCTGGGGACGCGATGCTTCTCGTCGCCGGTGGTTGCCCAAGGACGCGTCTTGATCGGCACGAACAACGGGCAACCCCGCGACCCTCGTCACCAGGGCGACCGTGGCGTGCTGATGTGCTTCGACGCCGCCGACGGCAGCTTCCGCTGGCAGCTTGTCGTGCCGAAACTCGACAGCGACCCGTATCTCGATTGGCCGCGGGCCGGGATCTGCTCGCCGCCGACGGTCGAGGGCGATCGTGTCTACACGGTAACCAATCGCGACGAAGTGGTCTGTCTGGACCTCAACGGACTGGCCGACGGCAACGACGGCCCGTTCCAGGACGAAGGCCGGCACATGACACCCGCAGGCGACGCGGCCCTCGCCCCCGGTCCGCGCGACGCCGACATCATCTGGTTGCTCGACTTGCGCACGGCCGCCGGCGTTCGCCCGCACGACTCGGCCCACGCCTCGATCCTGATCGACGGGCCGAACCTGTACGTCAATACGAGCAACGGGCTGAACAGCCGGCACGAGGGGATCGAACGGCCCGAGGCGCCGAGCCTGGTGGTGCTCGACAAACGCACCGGCCGGCTGATCGCGCGGGAGGACGAAGGCATCAGCCCACGGATCTTCCACGCGGCATGGTCCTCACCTAGCTTGGGCGAGGTCGACCGACGACGGCTGATCTTCCATGGCGGCGGCGACGGAGTCTGCTATGCCTTCGAAGCGCTGCCCACCGATCGCCTCGCGCTGCCCGATCGCCCGACGAAACTTACTTGCGTCTGGCGGTTCGACTGCGACCCGACGGCTCCCAAACAGGACGTCCACCAGTACATCCGCAACCGCCGCGAAAGCCCCAGCGTGATCATGGGCATGCCCGTGTTCCACGACGGAAGGGTTTATCTGACCGTGGGCGGCGACTTGTGGTGGGGGAAGCGGCAATGCTGGGCCCAGTGCATCGACCCGCGCGGCGAAGGCGACATCACCGACGCCGGGCTCGTTTGGGCCAGCGAACTGAACCGCCACTGCTGCGTCACGCCGGCAGTCCACGACGGGCTGGTGTTTGTCGCCGACTGTAAGGGCATCGTCCACTGCCTCGACGCCAACGCCGGCACTCCGTACTGGACGCACGAGACCCGTGGCGAAATCTGGGCCTCACCGTTGGTGGCCGACGGCAAAGTCTACGTCGGGAACCGCCGCGGCGAGTTCTGCATCCTCGCCGCGTCGAAGGAGAAAGAATTGCTGTCCTCCACCCGTCTCGGCGGCGCGATTCACGGCACCGTGGCGGCGGCGGACGGGACGGTGTTCATTGCCACCGACGAGAAATTGCTCGCACTCGAAGAGCGACCGGTGGAGAAGCGAGGGCAGCACTGACAGCGCCACGCCAGCGTGACCGGGTCCACCTCGCGTGTGACCTAAGCGTCAGAGCATGGTGCAGGCAATTCTTGCAAGGCTTATTGAGGGTTGCATTGCTAATGATCGGCTGAGCGGGAGCGGGACAGGTAGATTCAGCGGAAGTTGCCGGATGTTATTGCCCAATCGTGTCAGTCTGTTCTCGGAAGCGCGAACATTGGCTGCGCCGGCATCGATCAACCTCTGTCGGCCCCTCCATCATCCAGATTGAAGGGGTGCTGCATGCAGTTCGAGCCCCAGCGCATGGACGACTTTGAGGATCGTGTCCAAGGTGGGCGCGCGTTCGCCGGAAGGGCCTTGTACAAACTCTCGCGGGATAGACCGGCATCACGCGCGACTTGTGTCATGCCTTTTGCCCGCGCGATATCGCCCGTTCACGCGGGACTGTCCCAATTTTCGCGGCGGCGAAGGCGTTTGGCCTTTGGTCATGCTCTTTCGCCGCGAAAATGGGACTGTCCCCTTCGCCCGGTAAGGGTCGCGGTAGGGACGGCCCTTTCGGGCCGCCCCCCGCACAGATCCGTACGTGAGGAATTACCTCATACGGCTCCTACTTTGGGTTTGGTAACGATCAGTCGCTGTTCGGGA
>Ga0180436_10003891_pt1 | contig 13585 bp, 10 predicted proteins | sample SS_ome_2_FD_132434 | JGI IMG/M metagenome (GOLD analysis project Ga0180436, IMG submission 132434) | Hypersaline lake sediment archaeal communities from the Salton Sea, California, USA - SS_3_S_2 metaG | ecosystem: Environmental > Aquatic > Non-marine Saline and Alkaline > Hypersaline >...
CCGCGCTTTGTCTCTCATTCTGCACGGCTTCTGCATCTCTCCGGCTCAAGCGGTCCGGTGGCGTTTTACCGGCGTCCGCCGTTTTTTTTTACCGGCCGGGGTGAAGTAGCGGCGGTGAATGAACCAGCCGGCGAGCAGCCCGGGGACCAGGCCCAGGTTGATGCGCAGCACCAGCCCGGTGGTCAGCTGCAGGACACCGAAATCGGGGCTCACTGCGGGCAGCAGGGTCAGCGGTATACCGTGGAAGAGAACTGGCGGCAGGTGTTCCTGCCCGTCGATGAGCAACCCCAGCACCCGGAAGAGCGCCATGCCCAGAATACTGCAGAGCAGCAACAGGGCGACGAGGTGCAGGGTACGGCGAATCCGTTCGCCGGCGCTCACCGTGCGCGGGCGGACGGCCGATTTCTTCCGGGTCGGGCGCCGTGCCGGCGTCCTAGAAGCCGACCTTGCGCTCGTCCGAGTCCGCGATCCCGTGGATCTCGCCGAAGTTTTTCTCGTACTGGCCAATGTTCCGCTTCAACGCCTCCAGGAGCTGCCGGGCGTGAAAGGGTGAAATGATGATGCGGGAGTGGACGGTGAAGTCCTGGCGGCCGGGAACCACCCGGCCGAAGTCGATAACGAACTCGGACTGGTTGTGCATCACGTTGGCCAGGTTGACGTAGACGCCCTCGGCCACTTTTTCGTCGATCTTCGCCCTGAGCTGGATTTCGCCGGGTTTCTTTGCCGGTTGTTGCTGGTTCATCGCTGTTGTCCTGACATGGTTCCGATACGTGTCGCTGATGCTTCGATTCTTCCGAATCAGTCTAGTTCCCGGGGATCGGTGAAGTCAATCCTGCGGTCTCCAGGTTGCCCGGGCGTGTCAATTCATGGACAATAGCCATGCCTGATCATGACGGATACCTTCGATCACCTCAATCGAGTTGCCGAAGATGAGAAAACTGCTGGCGTACGGCGTTCTGATCGTCCTGACCCTCCTTTCCGGCGGTCCGGCTTGCGGGGATCCGTTCGAGGGCTACACCCTCTTTTCGCCGAAACAGGGCAGCACCGCCTTCCTGATCAATATGGACGGCCAGGTGGTGCACTACTGGGCGACGCCTCACCTGGCCGGGTCCTCCGGCTACCTCCTGGAAGACGGGACGCTGCTGCGCCCGTACTATGTGAACAACCCGGTGTTCCCCGGCACGCACGGCGGTCACGTTCAGCGATTGGCCTGGGATGGCAGCGTTCTCTGGGAGTTCGACTATTCCAGCGAAACCCGCATGCAGCATCATGACATCGAGCCGCTGCCCAATGGCAACATCCTCATGGTGGCCTACGAATACAAGTCCATGGAGCAGTGCATCGCCGCCGGCCGCGACCCGTCGCTTCTGAACCAGGGGTACCTCGTCCCGGATACCATCGTCGAAGTCGAGCCGTCGGGCCCCGATGGCGGAACCATCGTCTGGGAGTGGCACATCTGGGATCACCTGGTGCAGGATTTCGACCCGACAAGGGAAAACTACGGGGTGGTGGCCGAGCATCCCGAACTGGTGGACATCAATTATGCCTTCAGCGGCAACGCCGACTGGACCCACTGCAACTCGGTGGCCTACAACGAGGTGCTGGACCAGATCGTCATCAGTGCCTACGGCATGTGCGAGATCTACGTCGTTGACCACAGCACCACCACGGAGGAGGCCGCCGGTCACAGCGGGGGGAACAGCGGGAAGGGCGGCGATATCCTCTATCGCTGGGGCAACCCGCAGGTCTACCGTGCCGGGACTTCGGACGAGCAGAAATTCTGGTTCCAGCACGACGCCGAGTGGATCGAGGAGGGCTGCCCCGGGGCGGGGAACATCCTGGTCTTCAACAATGGCCTGGGGCGCCCCGGCGGAAACTACTCCAGCGTGGAGGAGATCGTGCCCCCCGTGGATTCCGGCGGTGCCTACAGTCTTACACCCGGGGAGGCGTACGGGCCCGCCGAGCCGTTGTGGATCTACGCCGACCCTGAAAACTTCATGTCCGGCTTCATGGCGGGCTCCCAGCGGCTGCCCAACGGCGACACCCTGATCTGCGAGGCCGGGTCCGGCCACTTCTTCGAGGTGACCCTGTCCGGCGAGACCGTCTGGGAGTACACCAACCTCTACCCGATGAACTACTGGAACACCGTGTTCAAGATCGAACGTTACGCCCCGGGATACCCGGGCCTGGTCAACCTCACCGGGACCGTGGGGGCAAAGCTGACCTGCCGGCCCGTCATGGGAACGGTGCCCTTCAGCACGAGCATAACGGTGATGCTGGCCAATCGCTGCAGCGGCCTGTCCCGCCGCTGCTCGGGGCGGATTGATATCGGCACTGCCGGCGGCGCCAGTTACACCGGCTGGCGTTCCGGTTGGGCCAACGTGGCCGCCGGCGGCAGCCATCTCACGTCCTGGGCCCAGATTATTCCGGCACTGGGATCGTTCATCGGGGACAGCACCTTCACCCTCGTTGTCGAGGATGTCACGCCGCCGCCCTACAACCTGCCGCCCTATCCGCCGGCGGGGGACACCGCGGGGTCGGCCTGCACGGTGACGGGCGTTGCGCCGTAGCAAGGGCGAAGGGGATCGTAATTTCTTGACGCCGGAAACCGAACCCCCTATCCTCTGATCGAGTCGGACCGCATCACGCCGCAGACCATTGCCCGAAGCCGAGGGGAACCGATGCCCCGCGTACTCCACGTGATCACCTCGCTCGACGCCGACGGCGCCCAGACGCTGCTCATGGATTTTGCCGCCCGCTGTCCCGTTGAGCGGTGCGAGAACGTAGTGGCCTATCTTCTCGGGGCCGGGCCACTGGCCGACGAACCGCGCTACGCCGGGGTGCAGACGGTGGACCTCACCCGTGGCGGGGCCTTTCACTGGCCTTCGCTGTTCCGGCTGGCACGGCTGGTACGGTCGCAATGTTTCGATCTCGTGCACACCCACCTGGTGCACGGGGGCATTATCGGCCGCCTTGCCGCCCGCCTGGGCGGCGGGGTGCCCACGGTGACCACCCGGCACTACGGCACCGAGTTGAAGGAGCGCACGCTGCTCTATCGCTGGGAGGACCGTATGACCCGGGGCACCGGCCGCGTGGTGGCGATATCCGCCGCGGTGCGTGAACACCTGGTGGGGCGGGGGATCGCCCGGCCGGAACGGGTCAGCGTGATCCACAACGCCCTCGACCCGAAGTTGTTCGGTGGTGAACCGGTGGCGGAATCCGACTCGAGTCGTCCGCCGGTGCTGGGCAGCATCGGGCGGCTCCGGCCGCAGAAAGGCTACCATCACCTGCTCGAGGCCTTCCGCCAGGTCCGCGAGCGCCACCCCGGCGCCTCACTGGAGATCGTGGGGGAGGGGCCGCTGCGCGGAGAGCTTGAAGCCCGCTGCCGGGAACTGGGGGTCGACGGGGCGGTGCGCTTTCTCGGTCGCGTGCCCCACCACGAGGTGCCCTGCCTGCTCGACGGGTGGGATCTCTTTCTTCTCGCCTCCGAATGGGAGGGCTTCGGCATGGTGCTCATCGAGGCCATGGCCCGGGCCCGGCCGGTGGTGGCCACCCGGGTGGAGGGCGTGCTGGAAGTGGTTGAGGAAGGCGTGAGCGGTGTGCTGGTGCCCCCGGCGGACCCCGCGGCGCTGGCTGACGCCGCGGCAGCCCTGCTCGACGATCCGGTTCGTCGGGAGGCCCTGGGACGGGCCGGGAGGGAACGGGCGCTGCAGCGCTTTTCCATCGCGACCTTTATTGAACGAACCCTCGCCGTGTATGACGAGCTGCTGGAGGGGGGGCGATGAACGACGGACGGCGACGTGCCTTCACCCCCATCGGCGACCTGCTGGACGATCTTGTCCAGGAGGCCCTGCCCGGGGACCCCGCGATCCAGGCCCGTCAGGCTGCCGAGGCCTTCTGCCGGGTGGTGGGGCCCGCCGTGGCCCGGCGCTGCCGGGTCGACGGGTTGGTGGACGGCATTCTGCAGGTGGCGGTTGAAACTCCGCGCTGGCAGCTGGAACTGCAGCGCATGGCCGCGGACTGCCTGCGCAAGGTCAACGAGGATCTGCCGGAATCGCTGAACATTGCCGGAATCCGGTTCATCCCTCACTAAAAAAGCGGGAGCCGGTTGGCTCCCGCTATCGGTGTCTGGTGGGCGATACGTGATTTGAACACGTGACTTCTGCCGTGTGAGGACAGCACTCTACCGCTGAGTTAATCGCCCGTTCCGGCGGCCTCCAGCGTCGGTCGTTCCGGAGACCGGGCCAGAAATATAATGGAAACCTTCCGGGGTGTCAATGGACATCAGATGGTTTCCACGTGCTCCGTGGCCCCGAGGCAGATCAGGGTGTCCCCCTTGCGCAATACCTGGTCCGGACGAGGGTTGATCTGCAGCGGCCCGTCCGCCGGTTTGATGGCCAGGATCATCGCCCCCAGCTGCTGGCGGATGTTCGACTTGTTGAGGGCCAGATCACCGTAGGGCGAGTTGGCCCCCACCTTGATCTCGTCCAGCATCAGGTCCTGGGCCCGGCCGCCGCTCACCTGGTCGATGAACTCGAGGATCGTCGGTCGCAGGATGGCTTGGGCGATCTTCATCCCCCCGATGTTGTAGGGCATGATCACCCGGTCGGCCCCGGCCCGCTTCAGCTTCCCCCCCGAGTTCTCGTCGGCGGCCCGGGAAACGATGAACAGGCCGGGATTCATGCCCCTGGCGCTGAGGGTGACATAGACGTTGTCGGCATCGCGGTTGAGCACCGCCACCAGGCCTCTGGCCCGCTGGATGCCGCAGTTTTCCAGTATGGCGTCGTCGGTGGCGTCGCCCATCAGGCCCAGCAGGCCGTCCTGGATCAGGTTGTCCACCAGGGACGCATCCTTTTCCAGCACCACGAAGGGCACATCGTGCCGTTTCAGTTCGGCGGCGATCAGCGTGCCCATACGGCCGTAGCCGCAAATGATGTAGTGATCACGGAGACGGCTGACACTCTTCTCCATCTTCTTCCTCCCCAGCACGTCCCTCAGGCTGCCCTCGGTGATAAATCGGGTGGCACTGGACCAGACCACGGCCAGCGTGCCCACGCCGAAGAGGATCAGCGCGATGGTGAATACCCGCCCGGTGTCGGAGAGCGGGTGGGCCTCCTTGAACCCGATGGTGGTCAGGGTGATCAGGGTCATATAGAAGCTGTCCACGGGACCCCACCCCTCGATCAGGTGGTAGCCCAACGTCCCCGCCACCAGCAGCAGCAGGATCACCAGGCTTCCCATGATCAGCACGCGCATCGACCGGGCCCCGTGTCGCCCGGTGCCCTCGTTGAGCGCTGCCGGGCGGTATGCTATAACTTCAAGCTGTCGCGTCGGTATCAATGCGCATGGTACGAAAATTCGCAAGGGCATTCAAGCGGCTTGTGGCTGTGGCCGTCAGCGCCGGGGAGGCACGCGGTGACCCCTGAAACCGAAGGTAATGCATTGGCCCCTGCGGGGGCCGGGCCGCCGTCGCCGGGGCGGGGGCCATCTTCATTTCTTGCCCGGGAGTGGCTCTCCCTCTTTCTCGTCGGGCTGGCCCTGCTCGTGCTGGCGATGATGATTTTCGCCCCGGCGGAAACACCTGAGCCGGCAATGGACGCGCTGGAAACCGCGCCGAACACCATGGAGATCATGGCCCGCCTGGACGAACGGCCCGAGCTGAAGTTCATGCTTTTCGGTTTTGCCGGTGGCGGTCTGCTGCTCTTTCTCGCCGGGCTGCCCCTGCTCGGCTGGTTCCTCTGGCAGCGGGCGGAGGGCGTACCGCTGATGGGCCGGCGGGACGAGGCCCCGGTGGGGTGGGGCCTGTGGGATGTGATCAAGAGCGCCGCCATCTATTTCCTCATCCTCGCCCTCTTCGGCACGCTGGCGCAGAAACTGTTCCCGGAGGGGGCCGCGGGAGACCCGTCGCTGGTCATCGTTTTCGTGAGCAACCTGCTGCTCACCCTGTTCATCGTCGTTCTGGCCATGCGCCGCGGCCCCGGCTGGCGTCAGGCGCTGGGGCTGGCTGCCGGCGGGTTCTGGCGCCGCGTGCGGGATGGCCTGGTGGGGTATGTCGCGTTCTTCCCGCTGCTCATCGCCACGGCCCTGGTGGCAGTGCTGGCCACCCACCTGGCCGGCCTGGAACCGGAACAGAATCCGCTGGTACCCATGGTGCTGGGTTCTGATTCGATCTGGTTTCTGGTTTTCCTGATGGTGTTCGGGGGACTTGTGGGCCCGATCACCGAGGAGATCTTCTTTCGCGGCTTCTTCTACCCCGCACTGCGCCGGCGAGCGGGGCGGACAGCGGCGGTGCTGATCAATGCCTTCTGCTTCGCCGCCCTGCATGGCAACCTGGTTCAGCTGGCGCCGCTCTTCGGGCTGGGATTGATCCTCGCCCTGCTGCGGGAGCGCACCGGGTCGATCCTCGCCTCCACCGCCCTGCACTGTGCGCACAACACCATGGTGCTCCTGCTGCTGCTCACGCTGAAACCGGTGCTCCTGTAAGGCGGGTCGTATCGGCCGTGGGGGGAGGGCTCAGATGTCCCTGCCGGTCAGTTCGCTGAGCGCGGCACGGATCTGGTCCATCACGATCGGCTTGGGCAGCACCTGGTCCACACCGGCCTGCTGCAGTTTTTCATCCTCTTTCTCCACGCGCCACCCGGTGAAGAGCAGGACTTTCGTTTCGGCGTGCCGGGCCTTGATCGCCCTGGACAGTTCGAGGCCGTTCATGCCCGGGATATCGAGGTCGGTGAAAACGATACCGAAAGGCTCTTTATCCATGCAGCGCAGGGCCTGCTGGCCATTCTCCGCGGCGGTTACGTCGAAGCCGAACTCGCGCAGGATCTCGGTGAGCACTTCGCGCACGCCCAGCTCGTCGTCGACGATGAGGATCTTCTGCATCGCCGCCGCCGCGTCCTCGGGGTGCTCCCCGGGCTCGGACGCGGTTTCGCTCTCCGGCAGCCGGGGCAGGCTGATCGTGAACTCGGTTCCCCGTCCCGGGGCGCTCTTCACGTCGATCTCGCCGCTGTGGCGGGTGACGATGCCGTAGACGACACTGAGGCCCAGCCCCGTACCCCGCTTGCCTTTGGTGGTGAAGAAGGGGTTGAACACGCACTTCCTCACCTCGTCGGTCATCCCTGTTCCGCTGTCGCTCACCGTGCAGAAGATGCGGTCGCCGGCGTTCCAACTGCGAATGCGGATCGTTCCGCCGTTGGGCATGGCGTCCACGGCATTGAAGATGATATTGGTGAACATCTCCCGCAATTCGGATTCGCATCCGCTCATCCGTCCGTCGGCGCGCAGATCGATCTTGACCTCGTGCAGCGTGGTTGGTGATTCGGCGCTGGCGCTCCGTCCCCAGACGGGCCTGGTGAACTCCACCGACTCCATGGCGATACGGTTCAGGTCGACTTCGCTGAGCTGGTCGCTGGGTTGCTCGGTGCGCGTGAAATTGCGGATGCGCTTGACGATCTCTTCGCCGTCGCGGGCGGCCCTGGTCACCGTGCCGATGTCGCGAAGACACTTTTCATCGCTGAGCCGGGAGGTAATCATCTCCAGTCGCGGGATCATCACCCCGAGAATGTTGTTGAAATCATGGGCCACGCCGCCGGCCAGCTCGCCCAGGGCCCGCAGTTTCTCTCCCTGGCTCATCTTCCAGTACATTTCCCGCTGGGCGGTGACGTCGCGAATGATGCCCTGTACGCCGCGCAGCTTCCCCGAAGCGCCGTTGCGCAGCGGCTGCAGGAAGAGGGAGAGCCAGCGGGTGGAGCCGTCGCTGTGAATGCCGCGGAACTCCACGTCCCGGGCCGGACGGCCCTCAAGCGCATCGCGGAAGCGGGAGCGCAGACGGCTCCGGTCGTCGGAGTGGACCCAGGAGAGTTTTCCATTGAGCGAGCCCAGCTCGTCGACGCCCAACCCCAGGACCTGCCTGAGGGCCGGGTTGACATAGGCCACCCGTCCCTTGGGGTCGACACTGAGAATGATGTCCGCCGCCGATTCCACCAGGGTGCGGTATTTCTCCTCTGATCGTTGGGATTCGCGGTAGAGCCGCGCATTCTCGATGGCCACTGCCGCCTGGCTGGCGAAGAGCCGCAACAGGTCGAGCTTTCGTTCATTGAACGTACTCACCCGGGTCTGGCTGTCGGCGTAGATCACGCCGATGGTCCGTTCCCCGAGCCGCAGGGGGGCACAGATGATCGTGCGCAGGGCCAGGTGGTAGATGCTTTCGTGCATCTTGAACCGCTGGTCGCGGAGCGCGTCATCCATGTAGAGGATGCGGCGGCTGCGCAGTGTCTTCTGCACGAAGCCCTGGCTGATGTTGAACTGTTCGCCGGCCAGGGTCTGTTTGTGCTTGTCCCGGGCAACGATGAACTTCAGCTTGCCCCGGGGGCCCACCTTGAGCATGAGGAAGCCGCGGTCGGTGCCGGTGAGCTGGATGATGCCGTCGAGCACCAGGCGGATCACATCGTCAAGCGGCCTTGTGGTGGTGATGGCGCGGTTGATCTCGAGGAGCAGAGCTTCCACTTCCCGGGGGCGGACCAGCCCGTCCTCGGCCGCCCCGTCCGCCGGCGCCTCACGCAACCCGGAATCGGTCCCGGCGCTCCGCAGGGGGAAGCGGGGTTTGATCTTGTCCAGGTTTCGTGATGTCTCCTCGAACAACTCAAGGATGCTCATCTGCCGCCCCATAAAGCCGCAATCCCCCGGAGGCACGGTGTTGCGTATTTCCGTTTGGCCCGGCCGTTGCCGGACGCCGCCCGGGGGTGAAAAAAATCGTGCGGGAAGGAATGGACCTGAGCAGACCGCTCCTTGCTACCCGCTTATTTCACTCATCCTATCGGTCATTTTTCGTGCCGGCTTGAATCGCGGGGCGGATTTTTTTTACTCCATTCGGCCAGGGACCGCACCACGTCCGAGCGGTGCGGGGCCGAGAGGTAGGCCGATTTCCATGAGGTGTGCGCCGAATCGAACCGTCCGGCCACACCGCGGAGCAGCTCGAAAGCCCTGCTCCAGGCGGCCATCGCCTCCTCGGTGAGCCCCAGGGCCAGCAGGTGGCGGCCCAGGGCACCCCAGAGGGACTGCAGGAAATCCGGGTCCTCCAGTTCGGCAAGCTCGTCGAGCAGGGTGCGGCAACGCTCGGCGCAGGCCTCGTGGGATGGTCCGAGCCCGGATCGGCAGCGCAGGTCGGAGGCGGCAAGCAACAGCTCCGCATGCAGGCGCGGGGCGTCGATGTTCACGGTCAGCGTTCGGGCGCGATCCAGCGCCGCCGATGATGCTGCGGCCCGTTCCCGGATCGCGAGGCAGCGGGCGAGCAGCATGGCGGTGCGTGCCTCCTGGCGGGCGTCGCCCAGGGCGGTGAACAGTTCCCGGGCGCGGCCGCAGCTTTGGGCGGCCTCCTCCTCGCTGCCGGTGCGCAGCAGCCGCTCGGCTTCCAGCAGCAGCCGGTCGGCGGCACTGTACCCGGTATCTCCTGGCGGCAGGACGTCCATGGCCTCTCGCAGCCGGCGGTCCGCCTCGTCGGGAATATCGAGAGTAAGAAAGAGTTCGGCCTCCATATTCAGGCTCTGGGCCAGGCCCTGCACGTCGCCGACGTACTCGTGGATGCCGCGCGAGGCGCGCAGGTGCTCCATGGCTTCGGTGTAACGGCCGCGGTGGAAATCACAGACGCCGAGGTTGTACTGGCTGCGCGCCTGGCCATAGCGGTTGCCCATCCGTTCATGGGCTCGCAGGCAGTCGAGGTTGTAGCGTCCGGCCACCGAGAACCGGCCCTGCTCGAAATGCATCGCCCCACGGTTGGCCAGGGTGATCGCGGCAAGGCTCTGCTCCCCGTGGGCGGTAAAGATCTCCATGGCCCGGGCGAAGAGCCGGTCGGCTTCGGCGAAACGGTTCTGGTGGTAGAGCAGGTCGCCCAGCTGTACGTTGAGCCGCCCGGCCATCACCGTGTCCGCTGTCTGCCCCTCCGGGGAGGAGAGCCAGCGTTCGAGAAGCTCGATCGCTTCGTCCGGACGCTGGCGGCTCTTGATGATCGAGGACTGGAGGAACAGGCCGGTGGGGTCGGGGCCTTCCTCCCCGGCCTCTTTCCCGGCCCGAAGGAGCGCCTCGAGGCACTGCTCGGCCTCCTCCGGCCGCTCCCGCCAGACGGCGTTGATGCCGAGCCGGAAAAGGGCTTCGGTGCGCATGGCGGTATCTCCGGCCGCCGGCCCTTCCAGTTCCCTGCGGTAGAGTTCCGCCGCCTGCTCCAGGTCACCCTGTTTCTCGAGAAGGTAGCCCTGGTCCAGGCGCACCCGGGCCAACAGGAGTGTAAGCCCTGCTTCGGCAGCGTACTCCTCCGCCTGTTCGAGGTTCGTCCTGGCGTCGTCCGTCCGTCCGGCGGTTCGGTGCAGGACGGCCGAGGACCACAGCAGCTCCACTACGCAGTCCACCGGGACATCGGTGGGGGGGCCGTGATTGATCAGGGATTCGAAGACCTGCCCGGCCTCCTCGAAGCGGAGCTCTGATTCCAGCCGCCTGCCGTGGTCCAGTCCCCGCCTCCATGCGCCGGCCCGGTCACCGGCCAGCAGCAGGTGACGCCAGATCAGCGTTTCCGGATCGAGGTCGGGTATGGCCCCGGCCTGCTCGAGGGCGGCGGCGGCCTGCCGGTGAAATTCCGGGAGCCGCTTCGGGGGCACGGTGCCCCGGACCATGTTCCGCGTCAGTATCGATGCGAAATGGTAATACGTCCCGCTCCTGGAGCGGATTGCCGAGAGCAGGCTGCCGGTCTCGCGGGAGAGGACCGCCTCCACGTCGGCCTCGGGCATGTCAATAAGCCCGGCAACCATGGCGGCGGTGGCCGGGGCGCCGATCACGGCGAGCGCCACAAACGGTTCATCGACGGCGCCGGAAGACCGTCGACGGTGGTGGTCCCGCAGGTGACCGGTCGGTTCACTGAAATCGTAACGGTGCTGCCGGGCATCGAATTCCGCGCCGGACAGGGTGAGGCGCAGGGCGCCGGATGCCCGGAGCCGGGAAACCGTTTCCTCGGCCAGCAGGGGGATGCCGTCCGATTCTTCGAGCACACAGTCGACCAGTTGATCGTCCGGGGCGACCTGGCTGCCCAGCAGCTGGGAGAGGAGGTTGGCCAGTCCGTCACTGTCCAGGGGTCGGAGGGGGATCTCCTCCGGCGCGTCCTCGCCGGCAGCGGCCGCCAACAATTGCCCGGTGGCCGGTTCATCCGGGTTGGCGGTGATCAGGAGACACGTGTATTCACCTGCTGGCCCGCGGGTCAGCAGGCGGAGTACCTCCATGGTCACGTCGGCGCCCTGCTCGTCGAGATCGAGCACCACGGCCACACCGCTGCCCGAAAAACGGCGGGTCCGGTCGATGCGGTCCATGAGACGGCCAGCCGTGTCCGCTGTCGTTCCCTGGTCAGGGGCCGGGGCGATGAAGAAGCCGGCGCCCGAGGTTTGTGCGATGCGGCGCAGCTCCATCACCAGGTGGGTTTTTCCCGCTCCGGGTCGGCCGATGATCACTGCGGGACGGCAACGCTCTTCCATCCCGGCACCCACCCGGGCCAGCCGGTCCCGCAGGCCATCCAGGGCCATGGGGGAGATGGTGAGCACGGTGTCGGACACCGCCGAACTGGCGCCCACCGAGCCGGGCTCCAGGGGCCAGGGCGTTCCGGTGTGCAGGCGCAGGTCGCGGATCACGTCATTGGCCGTCTGGTAGCGATCGTTCGGGTCGGCTTCGAGCAGGCGGCCCACGAGATCCTCGAGAAAGGCAGGCACCGGTTCGCCGTTGCGCCGGCGGAGCTGTGGTGCCGTGTCGCTCTCGGTGCCCGGGCGGCGCCCGTCGGGGAAGGGGAACTGCCCGGAGAGGCCCACGTAGAGCAGGACGCCGAGGGAATAGAGGTCGCAGCGGTGGTCTTTCGAGCGTCCGGCCAGCATCTCCGGGGCCATGTATTCGGGCGTGCCGCGGAGGTATCCATCGTCGGCATCTTCGAACGATGTGGAGAGGCCGAAATCGGTGAGCTTGATCGCCGTTTCATCGAGTGTGCCGTAAATGCGGCCCGCAGCGGAGACGATGAGGTTCCCCGATTTCAGGTCGTGGTGGATCAGCCCCCTGGTATGGATGTGGTGCAGGGCCCGGCAGGTGCCCACGGCCAGGGGGAGGAGGTCGAGCGGCTCCAACCCGGGGACGGCCTCGAGAAAGTCGACGCCCCGTAAAAGCTCCATCGTGAAATAGGAACGGCTGGTTTCGGTGTCCACGCCGTAGTCATAGACCCGGGCCAGGTTGGGGTGGCGCAGCCGCGAGAGCATGCGGAATTCGAGGCTGGAGAGGGCCCGCTCCTGGGCCGGGCCGCGGTCGATCGTGCGGAAGAGCTTGAAGGCCACTTCCGTCGGGCCGTCCCCCGGATCGTCGTCCCTGGCGAGGTAGACGTCGCTGAAGTTGCCGCTGCCCAGCCGTTCAACGAGTTCGAACCGGTCGTTCACGCGGTGTGGCGTGCTGATCATCGAGGCCCTCCGCCGGCGGCCGGATGGCCGCGGGACACGCTCTCGTACGCTGTCATCGGTATCATTCGCTGCAGTCTTGAGTATACGACAGTGTGGCAGATCGGGATCGGTGATTCAGCCCATGGGCGGTATGGTTGTTTTCATTGAATCTTGTTAATTGTTTTTTTTTGCTTTTTCCGCTATTCCACTTGACAAATATTGAATTCGTCTTATTATTTGGGTTGAAGTGTCGGAGTTTTTGACAGGTGGGAGATCCGACGCTTTTTTTAAGCCGTTATTATTGATTGGGATAGCACGGCGGTTGTGCCGTTTTTTGACACAAGCTTTCCTCACCGGCCATCCTGTCCTCTTATGTTCCTGAACACCGTTTGATGATGCAGCAGTGGCCGACCGGCACTTCCCGGGGGGATACGGGACGGTGGCCGAAGAAGCGAAGGGGGATGTGATGAAGAGACTGCACTACTACATTTCAGGTTCGGCACTGGCCATGCTCCTGGTGCTGATGCTCACCACACCGGGCTGCTCCTCGATTTCGGACAACAGTCCCACCAGCCCGGGCGAGACCGGATCCGCTTCCATGTCCAGTGATTCCTACGCCGAGGCGTTCATCAGGGCGGACCAGGGCGGCTGGTTGCGGATGGGCAGCAACCGTGTCTACTTCCCGCCCGGGGCGTTGGCGGAGGATACCCTGGTCAGCATCGTGCGCGTGGACGATACCGCTGTCTTCGATCTCGCGCCGGACGGTATCCTCTTTCAGGCGCCGGTGAACCTGACCCTGGAGATGCCGCCTCCCGTCGGGTTCGGTGCCCGCCGTCAGTTCAGCATCCCGGCCATCTACTATTTCAACGAAGACAACGAGCAGTGGGAAAATATCGGCGGCATCCCGGACTACAGCAAGCGGGTGGTCACGACCCAGATCGAGCATTTTTCCCGCTACGGGACGATCAGCCCCATCTTTCACTGAAAACTGCTGATCGGTGAACCAGCGACCCGCCTTCTTCGGCGGGTCGTTGTCTGTACGACCGTCGGTCATCCGCGGTATACTGGTGACGCCAGTTGCCAAATCCTGCCCCGCCCCGTCGCCCGGGGCAACAGCGGACCGGCCGATGAACGATCGATCA
>Ga0180436_10003892_pt1 | contig 13583 bp, 15 predicted proteins | sample SS_ome_2_FD_132434 | JGI IMG/M metagenome (GOLD analysis project Ga0180436, IMG submission 132434) | Hypersaline lake sediment archaeal communities from the Salton Sea, California, USA - SS_3_S_2 metaG | ecosystem: Environmental > Aquatic > Non-marine Saline and Alkaline > Hypersaline >...
CGGTATATCAACGGAACCAAGGGACGCTAAGGGCCTCAGACAGTCACCCGCATTGAAATCCGAAACGGGACCGCCGCTTATGCAAAAGGCTTGTAGGTCAGGTTACGCCGCCAGGCGTTACCTGACTAATCCGGGATCAAGTTCGTTGCCGACAGGAAGCCGCGGCGCGGCTCAACCCAGCTTCCAGCGAGGTGACGAGGATCGTGTCTAGGGCGGGCGGCCGCGCTTTGGCATCTCAAGGAGGAGACTGTGGAAACGAAGATCGGATCATCAAAGATCCAGTTGGTTCAAGGCGACATCACTCAGCAAGACACAGATGCCATCGTGAATGCCGCCAACAAGACGTTGCTGGGCGGAGGCGGTGTGGACGGTGCCATCCATCGGGCGGCGGGGCCGGAATTGCTGGCCGAGTGTCGCACACTGGGTGGCTGTGAAACCGGTGATGCCGTGATCACCAAAGGCTACAACCTCAAGGCCCGGTATGTGATCCACACCGTGGGGCCGGTTTATGGACATGGGGGGCCCGCGGTGAGACACCTTCTGGAAAGTGCTTACCGGAACGCCCTGTCCCTGGCCGTGAAAAAGGGACTGCAGTCGATCGCCTTTCCCTCTATCAGCACGGGGGCCTACGGTTACCCGCTGGACGAAGCGGCGGAAACAGCATTGCGTACCGTCATGGCTTCGCTCAGGGAGCAGGACCGGATTGAACGGGTACGGTTTGTCCTGTTTAGCACCAAGGCCCTCCACGCTTTTGAAGTCGCGCTTCAGAAGTTGTCCGACGTATTCTAGACGCCTGTCGGAGAACTCCCATCCTTACCGTTTGTCGGATCGGCGTATTCGCCCAATCGGCGCATTGGTCGGGCGGTATAACATTTTGGCCTTGAAAAAACTGTTTTCTATGGTAATTGAGAATCCGAGGGTATTCCCCAACCACGGGTACCCTTTTTCTAAATACGGCGGCATGAGGAGTCTGCAAAGAGATGAAAACGTTTGAATTGAAGGTGGGCGGAAAAGACTATAAGGTGGATATCGACCGATACAATGGCCGGCAGGCGGCCGTAAAGGTCAACGGACAGCCATACGAAGTCGAGGTCAAACACGGCCTGCCAACCGGCGGCTCGAGCCCCCATATCGCTCCGCGTCCCACTCCGGTATCGGCCCCGCCACCGTCACCGTCTGCCCCCGAGGCCCCGGTGGTTCCCACGGCGTCCGTTCCTGTTGGCGGGCAAGTCATCGCCCCCATGCCCGGGTTAATACTTGAGATCATGGTCTCCCCTGGAGATCAGGTCACTGCGGGATTGCCCATAATGAAGATCGAGGCGATGAAGATGGAGAATATCATCCCCGCCCCCTGCAATGGGGTGGTGAAAGAAATACGGGTCAAGAAAGGCGATACCGTTGCCACGGACGATGTCCTGCTGATCGTAGATGAGGGATAGGGAACACTTTTCCAAAGTTCCGACCCGGATGCCGATGGCGGGAAGGGGTCCCAACATTTTCAGCAACCTGTACATTTGCTCCCTGTACATTTGCTCTTGGAGAGATGAGACTATGTCAAATGATGAAAAGATCCAAGCGTTGATCGACAGAAATGCCGAGGCCGAATTGGGTGGCGGTCAGGACAGAATCGACACCCAGCACCAGAAGGGCAAATGGACGGCCCGTGAGCGGATTCAGAGTTTGCTCGACGAGGGCACTTTCGAAGAACTCGATAAGTTTGTCCTACACCAGGCCACCGATTTCGGTTTGGACAAGAAACGGTTTCCCGGGGACGGTGTGGTCACCGGGTATGGTCGCATCAATGACAGGCCCGTCTACGTCTATGCCCAGGATTTCACCGTTCTGGGTGGATCCCTAAGCCTGGCGGTGAGTGATAAAATCTGCAAAGTAATGGATATGGCCAGAAAAAACGGGGCGCCGTTTATCGGCATTAATGATTCCGGAGGCGCCCGCATTCAAGAGGGGGTGTCCAGCCTCGCCGGATACGGCAATATATTCATGCGAAATGTGCTGGCCAGTGGATTGATCCCTCAGATTTCGGTGATCATGGGCCCTTGCGCAGGCGGCGCCGTTTACTCACCGGCCCTTACGGACTTCATTTTCATGGTGGAACATACGAGTTATATGTTTATCACGGGACCTCAAGTTATCAAGACGGTCACCCATGAAGAAGTAACCGCCGAAAAGCTTGGCGGTGCCACCACCCACAACACCACCAGCGGGGTAGCCCATTTCTCCGGAGAAAACGACGAACAAGTTTTGGCCATGATCCGGGAGCTGCTGACCTTTCTGCCTCAAAACTGTGGAGAGATGCCCCCGGAAGTACCCCCCACGGATGACCCCCATCGCATCGACATGTCATTGCGTGACATCATACCGGAAAGCCCCAGACAACCCTACGACATGCGACAGATCGTCTCCTCGGTTGTAGACAACGGGTATTTCTTTGAAGTTCAAGGCCGGTACGCACCCAACATCATGATCGGCTTTGGTAGACTCAACGGAAAGACTGTAGGGATCGTGGCGAATCAGCCGGCCTTTTACGCCGGGTGTTTGGACATCAATGCGTCCATAAAAGGCGCCCGGTTTGTCCGGTTTTGTGATGCTTACAATATTCCCTTGGTCACGTTTTGTGATGTGCCGGGCTTTTTGCCGGGCACCGCCCAAGAGTACGGGGGAATTATCAAACATGGGGCCAAGCTCATTTACGCATACTGCGAGGCCGTGGTACCCAAGATTACGGTGATTACCCGAAAGGCTTACGGGGGCGCCTATATCGTGATGTCCAGTAAGCACTTGTGGGGAGATCTGAACTTCGCCTATCCGTCCGCGGAAATAGCCGTGATGGGGCCTGAAGGCGCGGTGAATGTCGTATTCAAGAAAGAAATCAAGGCCTCGGAAGATCCCGAAAAGAAAGAAGCGGAGATGATCGAGGAGTATCGTCAGACCTTTGCCAGCCCCTATCGGGCTGCGGAGCGGGGATTCATTGACGAGATCATCCTGCCCGAGGAAACCCGGCCTAAGCTGATTAAGGCCCTCGAATCACTGAAGCATAAAAAGGACCGGATGCCCAAGAAAAAGCACGACAACCTTCCCCTCTAAACAAAGGCCGCATCACAGGCCCGGGATATTTAACCATGAATGACCCAAAGGAACCGAAGGCACTTGAAACAGCCCACGCGGATTGGGCCGAACGAACGGCAAAACTGGTTGCCAAGCGTCCGGAACGTAAGGACCGATTTCACAGCCTTTCCGATATTCCCCTGGAGCGCGTTTATACGCCACTCGACGGATCCGAACGGGACTACCTGCAGGACCTGGCGTTTCCCGGAGATTACCCCTACACCCGAGGGGTTCAACCCACCATGTATCGCGGCCGGTTGTGGACCATGCGCCAATATGCCGGATTCGCCAGCGCCGCCGAGTCAAACCGGCGATACAAATACCTTCTGGAGCAAGGACAGACCGGTCTCAGTGTCGCCTTCGACCTGCCCACCCAGATCGGCTATGATTCGGATCATCCGCTGGCCGAAGGAGAGGTCGGTAAGGTCGGTGTCCCGATCGACTCCCTACGGGATGTGGAAACCCTGTTCGAAGGTATCCCGCTGGACAAGGTCAGTACATCCATGACCATCAACGCCCCGGCGGCCATTGTCTTGGCCATGTATGTAGAAACCGCCGCCAAGCAGGGAATCGCCGCGGACAAACTGCGAGGAACGATCCAAAATGATATTCTGAAGGAATACACCGCTCGCGGGACGTATATCTTTCCCCCCGCCCCATCGATGCGCATCATTACGGACATTTTTGCCTTTTGTTCTCAGCATGTACCCTCCTGGAACACCATCAGCATAAGCGGCTACCATATCCGGGAAGCCGGTTCCACGGCGGTACAAGAGGTGGCGTTCACGCTTGCCAACGGTATCGCCTATGTGGAAGCCGCCATCAATGCCGGCCTGGAGGTGGATGCCTTTGCCCCCCGACTTTCCTTCTTCTTCAACGCCCACATGGACTTCTTTGAGGAAGTCGCCAAATTTCGTGCGGCCCGCAGGCTTTGGGCTCGGATAATGAAGAGTCGGTTTGGTGCCCGGTCACCCAAGTCGCTTATGCTGCGCTTCCACACGCAAACGGCCGGCTGTACGCTGACCGCCCAGCAACCGCAGAACAACGTCATGCGGGTGACATTACAGGCCCTGTCCGCCATCCTGGGCGGCACGCAGTCGTTACATACCAATTCGATGGACGAAGCATTTTCGTTGCCCTCCGAAGGGGCCGTACAAACGGCACTTCGGACGCAGCAGGTCATCGCTTATGAATCGGGGGTGGGGGACACGGTCGATCCGCTGGGGGGGTCGTTTTTCCTGGAACACCTCACCGATGAAATCGAACAACGTGCCCAGGCCTATCTGGACCGTATCGATGACAGCGGCGGTGCGGTCGCCGCTATCGAACGGGGCTTTATTCAAAAAGAAATTCAGGAAAGCGCATACGACTACCAGCGATCCGTGGAGACCGGAGACCAGATCGTGGTCGGGTTGAACAAGTTTCAGCAAGAGGAGGCGCCCCCCACCGACCTGTTGCGGGTGGATCCCGGCGTCCGGGATGCCCAGGTGAAAGACCTTCAGACATTGAAGGCGGACAGAGATGGTACCGCGGTAAAAGGTGCCCTTGCCGCCCTCAGGACCTGTGCCCAGGGGTCAGACAATCTCATGCCGCCCATCATGAAAGCCGTCCAGTGCTATGCCACCTTGGGGGAAATCTGTGACACCTTGCGCGAGGTGTTTGGGGAATATCGGGCGGCGTCCACGCTCTAGCAGCCTGTCGGAGAACTCGCATTAGAGCGACTTTGAGCGTTTTTGATAGCAGTTCTTAGTGAAGCGGAGCCGTCAAGAAACGCCAACTGTTTGAGGCCTTTAGCCAAGTTTTGGCGTTTCAGCGAAGCGAACTTAGAAATGCTCCAAAAACGCTCACCCAGAGCGAAAATGCGAGTTCTCCGATAGGCCCTAGGAGCGGTGGGATTTGCCTGCCCAACGGTTACTTGTAGTCGGCAACCAAGAAGGGAACTTCACAATCATGAGCGAAAGAAAGATTCGTGTGCTGGCCGCCAAGCCGGGGCTCGATGGACATGACCGAGGCATAAAGGTCATCTGTCACGCTTTGCGGGATGCAGGGATGGAAGTTATCTACACAGGGTTGCGCCAGACCCCGGAACAGATCGTCCAGGCCGCCCTTCAGGAAGATGTGGACGTCATCGCCTTGAGCGTTTTGTCCGGTGCCCATGATCACCTCTTCCCCCGGGTAATGGAACTCTTGAAACAGGCGCAGGCCTCGGATATCCTGGTCATCGGCGGGGGAATCATTCCCCAATCGGACATACCGATGCTAAAAGAGGCGGGAATCAAGGCCATATTCGGACCCGGCACCCCAACGAGCGAAACGGTTCGGTTTATCCAAGAAAATGTCGCTGCATAGACCTGAAGCCAGACACGATCTCTTTGAGATAATAGCGTGACCAAAATAGCACCTACCTTCCCCGTTTTGGCCCTACTCTGCGGTCTGCTCGCCTTTCTCGCCAACTGTGCCGGGCCGGAACCGAAGCCGCCCCAACGCCCCGGGCATGCCCGCCCGTACAAGATCGGCCGCAAATGGTATCAACCCATGAAGCATGCCCACGGCTTTCAACAAAAGGGCATCGCCTCCTGGTACGGAAAGAAATTTCACGGCCGAAAGACCTCCAACGGAGAAATCTACAACATGTATGCCATGACGGGAGCCCACAAAACGCTCCCGTTGGGCACCTATGTTCGGGTGCGCAATCTGAATAACGGCAAAGACGTGGTGGTGCGAATCAATGATCGGGGACCGTTTGTCGACGGTCGTATCGTGGATCTGTCCTACACCGCCGCCAAGAAAATCGGCTTGGTGGGTCCGGGCACCGCGCCGGTGACACTGGTTGCCCTGGGCGTTCCCCGGGAAACCATAGGCAAAGGGACCCCCAAACGGACTTTCGTGCCGGCGAATTACTATGTCGGTGATTTCGTGGTTCAAGTGGGGGCATTCCAACAACGGGACAACGCCGTCGCCCTCAAGAACCGGTTGGCCGAAAAATACGACGATGCATACATCGCCGTCTATGAAGGCATAAAGGGAACATTTTACCGGGTCCGTGTGGCCCGGTGTCGTACCTTGGCCGACGCCCGGCGCTATGAAAAGATGCTGGAAGCGGACGGCTTCCCCCAAGCCATCGTCGTGGCCCGGTAAAAAGCCGGTTTCAGCCGCACCGCGAAATGTTGTCGGTAACGAACTTCATCACCGATTTGTCAGGTCCCGCCTGGTGGCCTAACCTGACCTACAAGCGTTGGGGCCACTTCAAATTTCAAGGCACCTAACTGTCTGAGGCCCTTAGAGACCCTTGATGCCGTTGGCGAGGTGGAAGTCAAATGCACCACGGACGTTGGAAGACTTATATAACAAATTCAGAAAAGACAGCCCCAACGGAATTTAGGGTCTCTTGGGGCCGAGTTTTAGGGACATTGAAATTTGAAGCGGCCCCAACGCACGACCTTCTCAAACAGGACAAGTCAAGTTCGTTGGAAGCCCTCTTCCACAAGGAAGGAACCGGTACATGAAGGTGGTGTTTGTGGACAGAGACGGGGTCATCAATGAGGATCGGGCGGACTACGTCAAAGATTGGTCCGAATTTCGCCCGATTCCGGGAAGCCTGGCGGCGCTCAACCGGTTGACCGATTCCGGATATGCGGTCATCGTGATTACCAATCAATCGGTGATCAACCGCCGCATGGTCACCCCGTCCGGACTGGAAACCATCCACGACAACATGACCACCATGGTGAAGGCCCACGGCGGAGCGATAACGGCGATATACTACTGTCCCCACCGACCTGAAGACCGCTGCACTTGTCGAAAACCCGAGCCCGGACTGATCCGGCGAGCGCAAGCCGATTTCGGACTCACCCTGTCGGAAACATACATGATCGGAGACAGCCTGAAGGACCTGGAATGCGCCCGAAACGCGGGCTGCGGCACCCGGATCCTGGTTCGCACCGGGCACGGAAGGAAAACGGAACAGCTCTGCCGGGAAACGGGCATAAAACCGGCCCATGTGGCCGACGATCTGGCTGCAGCGGTCACCTGGTTGCTCGGCATGCCGTAAAAAATCCCCACCGGAAGGACGGGCCTTCAAGCGAACCGACTTGAGGGTAATCTTAGGATCCAAGGCCTCGACTACTCCCCGGCGTTCCTTTCTCGGCAGGCCAGTGCGTTGATCAATGCGGCCACATATCCGCCCCCGAACCCATTGTCGATATTGACGACCGACACATTTGATGCACAGCTGTTGAGCATGGCCAGCAAGGCCGTGACCCCACCGAAGCTGGCACCATACCCCACACTGGTAGGAACGGCGATCACCGGCTTGTCCACCAGCCCGCCGACCACACTGGGCAATGTGCCTTCCATGCCTGCGACCACGACGAAGACCTGCGCCTTGGCCAGAAGGGATGCGTAATTCAACAGGCGATGAATGCCTGAAACACCGACATCATAGAGGGTGTCCACATGGTGCCCCATTGTCCGTGCCGTGACCACCGCCTCTTCGGCAACCGGCATATCCGACGTCCCCGCCGCAATCACCAGAATGCCGCCGATTTGGCTGTTTGCTGCACCCTCCTTTTCGTGGACCCATATACGGGCGGTTTCGTGATAGGCGGCCTCCGGATATTCTGCCGTTAAACGCGCGGCCTTTTCAGGAGAGATTCGTGTAACCATCACGGTATCTCCGTGGGAAACCATCGCCTTAGTGATACCGAAAATCTGATCTGCCGTCTTTCCCTCCCCGAAAATTACTTCCGGGAACCCTTTTCGTAGCGGTCGGTGGTGATCCACATGGGCGTAGCTCAAGTTTTCGTAAGGAAGCCGTTTCAGGAGGTCGACCGCTTCCTCGACGGCCACTTCACCGGAGGCAACCGACTCCAGGAGCGTTTTCAATGCAGGGGCATCCATTGACGTCTATTCCGTTTGTCGTTTTCCTTTTCTTTGATATCCATCCACCGGCCCGGTCCCTTCCACATGACGGCCATCAACATCTTCCTTGAAAAGGGCAACGTTTCGGCTATTATACCATGAATCGGAAGAACCACGTAAAGACCAGGCCCGCCGAGGAACATGACGGCCGGACGGGTGAACAATACCGTGATCCGTGCTGTCAGGTCAATTTCTTTCAGCCGCTTTCCGTATACGGTTGCTCGTCTGTCACCGGCTCCGGATTTTGGCGGCACAAGACGTTTGGCAATGTAACCATGCCTGATCCACCACACAATCCCGTGCCGGCCGTAGGAGCGATTGTCCGGCATGAAGGCCGGGTCCTTCTGGTACGGCGGCGGCGGTCTCCCGGAAAAGGCTTATGGGCGATCCCCGGGGGCCGCATTCAGCTGGGGGAAACGCTCCGGGAGGCAGCCCAAAGAGAGGTTTTTGAAGAAACAGGAATCGTTGTCGAAGCCGGTTCCCCCGTCTATTCTTTCGATCTCATCGAGCGCGATCCCAAGGGGGCCGTTCTATTTCATTACGTCATCGTCGATGTTCTGGCTGAATACCGGGGAGGACACCTGATGGCCGGGGACGATGCCGCCGACGCCCGATGGGTGACGCTCGAGGATATGGCCCGCATGTCGGTTGCCCGGGAAACCCGACAGATTTTGAATGAGCTCTGTCAGCACCGGCAGGCCGAGCGCCAACCCTAACCGTAACGATCGACCAGAGCGAAAAAGGGAGTTCTCCAACAGGCTCCTAGTGAACTGTCCCAGAAATAGCTGCAATAAGTACGAACTCAGTGGGACGTTGGGGCGTAGCGCCGTCCAAAGCCGTTTGTTCGCTCCGTGACCATTTTGGGGACGTCTGCCGAACAGCGCTAAATCACAGAAACTCGGGCCCTTGGGCCCTCAAACAGGTCTGTGATTTTTTTACGCGCCGTTCGACATCCGTCTCATTCCCAAAATGCTCAATGTCACTCACAAAAGACTTTGGACGCCTTTCGATTGCTTCAAGGTATTTTGCTGGGACAGTAGACTAGGCCGCCCGTTGGGGATAATAGGTAGCGCAGGCATCGTCGGATTCCCAGGCGGTCACCCGACTGACGGACACACCGGTGTCTTTCAACCGCGGATCGAGTTGCTCGGCAATGTACTTGGCGATATTTTCCGAAGACGGATTTTGGTCCCGAAAGGCCGGGACGTCATTCAAAAATCGGTGATCCAGCTCTTTCAGGATTTCTTTGACCTGAGTCTTGAGCACCTTGAAATCGATTACCAAGCCGGTGGGGTCCACCTTTTGGCCCACCACATAGACTTCAATTTTCCAGTTGTGACCATGCAAGCGCTCACAGTCCCCCTTGAACTCCCTCAGCTGATGGGCAGCGCAAAAGTCCGTTATAATCTTGAGTTCAAACATCAGATCTCCCCAACGCAGTCCTCACTCGGTCTCCCGGTTTTTCACAAAGGGTTTTCCGCACTCACTACATACCCCGTCTTTATTGATCACCCCAATACAACTTCCATCACTGCACAGGATACGATCCGAGAAGTCGTCCGGACCGGTATCGAGGTCCTCTGGGGATTCCTCAGGGAGTCTGCCGCCACACCAGCAACAGAACCGGCCGAAGGTAGGTGTTTTCTCCATACACTCCGGACATTCCCGAGAAGGTAATTCACCGTGACATGTCGGACATTCCATAAGCACGCTATCCTCCTATCGCTGACATACATCTCTCTGATTCAAACCCACCATCCACACCCAAGCGGTGTCCCTTCGGCTTGGCCTGAATGGCCGCTCGGAAAAGGGCTTGAAGTTCTTCCCGAGACGCTCCTTTTCGCATCGCTCTTTTTATGTTCACCTCTACATTGGAAAAAAGGCAAGGACGAAGGCGCCCGTCTGCAGTGAGCCGCAAGCGGTTACAGGACGAACACATATGATGGCTGATCGGCGAGATCAGACCGATTTCCCCCTTGGCCCCTTCATACCGGAACCGCTCGGCCGGCCCGTCGATATCCGATCGGTCCACCGGCTTCAAGGGACCCCGGCTTTCCAGTAATGCCCGGATCCGGTCGGACGGCACATACCGTTCAGCAAACCACCGGCTCGTACGATCAAAGGGCATGCACTCTATAAACCGGATATGATAGGCCCGTTCAAATGAGAGTTCGGCAAACCGGGCCACTTCGTCGACATTGACGCCCCTCATGACAACGACATTCAATTTGATGGGAGCGAATCCTACGGCTTCCGCCGCCTGAAGCCCTTCCCAGACGTCGTCAAAATGATCCCGCCCGGTGATTTCAATATAACGGCTACGCAGCAAGGTGTCCAGACTAACGTTGATACGGCGTAAACCGGCCTCATATAAGGGTGCCGCCATTTTTTTCAAAAAGACCCCGTTGGTGGTGACAGCCACATCTTCGAGTGCCGGGATACGGCAAACCGAAGAGACAAAACCCGTGAACCCCCGCCGAAACAAGGGTTCACCCCCGGTAAGCCGGACCTTTTTGATCCCCAGCGGGGTGGCGGCGGTAATCGCCTTCAGACATTCTTCATAACTTAAGATATCTGTGTGTTTGAGTGGGGTAAAGGCCTTCACTGCCCGGCAATAGACGCAACGCAGATTGCAACGGTCGGTCACCGAGATTCGAAGATACGTCATAGACCGATGGAATCGATCAGAGTTGTCGGGCATAGGAATCACAACACCCTGTAGCACGGTGTCTCGTCGTGTAAACGACCAATGGTTTCAGGAACATCATCGCATATAACATAAAAGGGGAGAAGGTGAAATCCCCTTCTCCCCTTCCCGCATCCGCCACGTGGCGAAGTCGGTTGGAATTCGATCTTCCTTTCCGTAACCGTCAGATCCTATCCCCGTTGATCGGTTTAACCACCAGGAGAAAAACCCCCTTGATGTGATCCAAAGACCCCACGGTAATTCGGCTCCGCTTCATATTACCATCCTGCCCAATCAGATCGGCTTCGTAATCGGTCGCCCCCTGCGCCGGCATGCCCGGCCGGGTGTACGCCAGCCCTGCCAACCGGTCTACAGCCCTCTTGTCCATGACCGACGCCACATCCACGCCGATAAGGCCCAACTGACTGTATCCCAACAAGTCACACAACGCCCGATTAGCGCCTAAAACCGCCTTTGGAGTGCAAGCCAGCGCCGGATCCTCGATTTCCTCCACCACCAACAGCTTCTTCAAGATGGAGGAGTTCATACCTTTTTGGGCAAAAAATCGAAACTGTTTGGTGCTGTTTCCGTTATTCGCCTCATAGCGCTGAAGGCATTCGGGCAAAGGGATCTCGTAATGGTTCAGCACCCGGACAGCTTCCTCAATGGGAATTTTATAGTTTCTTCCAACCCGTATGCCCTTGATTTTACCCTGTTCAATCCAGCGCCTGGCGGTGGTATGAAACACCCCCAGCCAAGCGGCCATTTCCGTCGTAGAAAACAGTGTCTTTTCCATATGCGTTCACCCTTTTGTTGACGTTGCCTTTTGTCCCCCCATAGTCATTGATGGGTTTGGATTATCTTGCCGGCCCATGGATGCTTAGCAGCAAGCCGTATCCGGCCTCGCTTCGCGAATTTCGTATTCCTTCATCTTATTGAGTATCGTTCGGTAGCTGGTCCGTAATAAGGCCGCCGCTTTTTTCCGGTTCCAGTTGGTCAAAGAAAGCGCTTCGGTGATGGCCTGTCTCTCGGCCTGCTGCACGGCTTTCCGGGAGGCATCTTTAAGCGAAGCGCCGGTCATCCGGGGGCGGGGTTCCCGCCGGGTAGGCAGGGTTTCTTTGCCTACAGCGACCATATATCGCACGGCATTTTCCAGCTCACGGATGTTTCCGGGCCAATCATACCGATTGAATTCTTGAAGCGTCTCCTCGGAAAGAGACCAACATTTCTTACCGTAATGGGTCGTATATTTGTCCAAGAAATACTCACACAGCGCCGGGATATCCGCCTTACGCTCCCGTAGCGGGGGCACGGTTATCGTGGCCACACTCAATCGGTAATAGAGGTCCGACCGAAACTTCTGCTTGAAAATCAATTGATTGAGGTTAGCATTCGTGGCCGCCACCACGCGGGCGTCGATTCTTCTGTTCACCGTGCTCCCCAATGGAGAGACTTCATGATCTTCCAGGACCTGCAACAGCTTGGCCTGCATGGACAAAGGGATCTCTCCGATTTCATCCAAGAAAAAGGTGCCGCGCTGGGCCAATTCGAACTTACCCGGTTTTTTCTTCAGTGCGCCTGTAAAAGCGCCCTTTTCAAACCCGAAGAGTTCGCTTTCAAACAGGTGATGGGGAACACAGGCACTGTTCACCTTCACAAACGGGTTGTTCTTCCGGGGAGAATACTGATGGACGGCCTGAGCCACCAATTCCTTGCCTGTACCACTTTCGCCGGTAATCAGAACGGACAAATCGGAATCGGCCAAACGCAATATGTGTTGCTTCATCCGAAGGGTCGAGGGGGTACGCCCCACAATGGCCTTGTCCAGCGCCTTCAGACGAGGGGTGCGAATTCGCACAATCAGACTCTCGATAGCTTCTCTCAACTCAGGCGGCTGGAAATTGTGCAACAGTTCGCATACCGTGTCGGGAAGTTCCCCATCCTGGCGGGTCTCTCGCCTGTTTTTGATGAACAATATCGGCAAATGTTTATCCCCACGGATGGCCATTTCAGCCAGTCGACTCCGGTCCCGTTCCGCAATACTGGAACCGAACAAAAGCAAATCCGGGGCCTGTTGGTCCAGATAGGACTGGCCGCCCTTTCCGTCCACCGAGTCCGACTCCAATCCGATGGTCTTCACCATGTCACTCAGGTATCCCCTCATGGTGGCAGAATTTTCGACAATCAATACCCGTTTATCTTCCATAACCGATGCCTGTTTATCCAGATCTATCGATGTCATTGCTCATTATCGTGGCAGTCCGGCAGCACCGAAAGATCCCGTACCGGGATACATCTCGACCTTGCCACGCCTCAACTATCTGTTATTATGTATGTTTGAAGGAAGTCCGCCGTTGGGCCTTCCCGCTGGGTTACTGATAAAAACCATCTACGGGCGATTCTTTATAAGAGCAAATAGAGTGCCAACAGCACAGGCAAGCGATAAGTAGTCGATTTTCAAGGAATGGTTCTGATGCTTTGAATAAAGCAATCTGTCGACGAAACAAAAATGAGACACAAGTTGTTTCATTTTGTGTCTCACATGTCTCATCTGTCTCTTTGTTGAAACGATCTTATGAATTGATATCAAGGTGGGCCAGGCGCCGATACAATGTGGCTCGGCTCATGCCGAGTTCTCGGGCAGCCACGGTACGGTTCCCGTCGGCGGCCTCCAACGCCTCAACAATTCGTTGTTTTTCATTTCTATGAGAGGCCCCACCCGTTTGGGGATGGGTAGCGTGGATGATTTCCGGCGGCAGGTCCTCGGCCGTGATCACGGACGGCTTACAATGTAGCGTGGCAAAATCAATGGCACTTTTGAGTTCGCGAACATTTCCCGGCCACGCATACCCCA
>Ga0180436_10003894_pt1 | contig 13578 bp, 10 predicted proteins | sample SS_ome_2_FD_132434 | JGI IMG/M metagenome (GOLD analysis project Ga0180436, IMG submission 132434) | Hypersaline lake sediment archaeal communities from the Salton Sea, California, USA - SS_3_S_2 metaG | ecosystem: Environmental > Aquatic > Non-marine Saline and Alkaline > Hypersaline >...
ACGTCCTCGAACCGGGCGAACCGGGCCAGCGCGGTATCGGGCGCGCGGGCCGGTGCCGTCGCCGCGCCCGAGGACAGAACCGGCCCCCGCGCGTGGCTTGTCGCGCCGGTGGTCGCAACCGGCCCGTTTCCGCCTGGCGCCGGCGGGCGCGGCGGGGCCTGCCCGGCCTCGGCCATGTCGCCCAGTTCGCCCAGCCGGCGCATCAGGCGTTCGGGGTCGGGCAGGTCGGCCACATGGGTCAGCCGGATCACCGCCATCTCGGCCGCCATCATCGCGTTCGGCGCGGTCGAGACCTCTTCCAGCGCCTTCAGCAGCATCTGCCACATCCGCGACAGCACCCGCATCGGCAGCGCCTCGGCCATCGACAGGCCGCGGGCGCGTTCGTCGGGCGCCACGGTCGGGTCTTCGGCCGCCGCGGGCGTGATCTTGAGCATGGAAATCCAGTGCGTGATCTCGGCCAGGTCGCGCAGCACCGCCACCGGGTCGGCGCCGTCGGCATATTGCGCGGCCAGTTCCGACAGCGCGCCGCCCGCATCGCCCTTCATGATCAGGTCGAACAGGTCCAGAACCCGCGCGCGGTCGGCAAGGCCCAGCATCGCGCGCACCTGTTCGGCACCGGTTTCCCCGGCGCCATGCGCGATCGCCTGGTCCATCAGGCTCATCGCGTCGCGGACCGATCCTTCGGCGGCGCGGGTGATCAGCGCCAGCGCATCCTCGGCGATCTCTGCCCCCTCCTTGCCGGCGATCCGGGCGAGATGCCCGATCATCACCTCGGGTTCGATCCGGCGCAGGTCGAAGCGCTGGCAGCGTGACAGGACGGTGACGGGCACCTTGCGGATCTCGGTGGTGGCGAAGATGAATTTCACATGCGCGGGCGGTTCCTCCAGCGTCTTGAGCAGCGCGTTGAACGCGCTGGTCGACAGCATGTGGACCTCGTCGATGATGTAGACCTTGTAGCGCGCGGATGCCGCACGGTAGTGGACGCTGTCGATGATCTCGCGGATGTCGTTCACGCCGGTCCGGCTGGCCGCGTCCATCTCCATCACGTCGACATGCCGGCCTTCTGTGATGGCGCGGCAATGTTCGCATTTCAGGCAGGGGTCGGTCGTGGGCCCGCCCGCGCCATCCGTCCCGACGCAGTTCAGACCCTTGGCAACGATCCGCGCGGTGGTGGTCTTGCCGACCCCGCGCACGCCGGTCAGGATGAAGGCATGCGCGATCCGGTCCGCCGCGAAGGCGTTCTTCAGGGTGCGGACCATCGCCTCCTGTCCGATCAGATCGGCGAAGGTCTGCGGGCGGTACTTGCGGGCCAGGACCTGGTAGCCCTGTTCGGTGGCGCCGGTTTCTGACATGGTCTCCGGATCGCTTCTGCTCTGACCTTCTGAGTAGAACGGCGGGCGGCAAAAGGCGAGTCCCGGCAAGGGGGAACGGTGGCTTTCGGCATAGAAACACTCAGGCTCGACAATTGCGCGCGGCTGGGCATTGCGCCGCTGCCGGGTCGCTGGGGCAACGCGCCGGGCGACATGGCGGCGATCCGGGCCTGGGCACCCGACATCGTCGTGTCGATGACCGAGGCCGGCGAGATGGCGCGGCACCGGATGGCCGACCTTGCCGGGCTTCTTGCGCGCGACGGGATCGATCACGCCGCCTTCCCGATTCGCGATTTCGGTACGCCCGAGGTGGCGGGCGACTGGCCCGCGCTTGCCGCGCGGTTGCACCGCATCCTCGATGATGGCGGCGCGGTCCTGGCGCATTGTTACGGTGGGCGCGGCCGGTCGGGAATGGTGCTCATGCGGCTCATGGTGGAACGCGGCTATCCGCCCGCCGACGCGCTGGACGCGATCCGCGAGGTGCGACCGGGCGCGGTGGAAACCGCCGCCCAGCAGGAATGGGGCGCGGGACGGGCCGGCTAGGCCGCCCCGCGCCACCTGTCAGCGGCCCTTGAGGCCCAGATCGCGTTTCTCGCGCATCAGCCCCTTGACCATCTTTCCGAACTTCCGGTCGCGCTCATGCGCCTCGGCCAGGGTTTCGCTGTTGCGGCGGTCTTCGCGACGCAACTTCTCCCAACGTGCCAACCTTTCGGCGTCGATCGTGCCATCCGCAAGCGCGGCCCGGACCGCGCAGCCCGGTTCGGTTTCGTGCCGGCAATCGGAAAAACGGCAGCCTGCCTCCAGTTCCGCCAGATCGGCAAAGACCGTGTCGATCCCTTCGGCGGCTTCGGCCAGCGCCAGTTCGCGCATGCCGGGCGTGTCGACGATCCAGCCGCCCGCCGTGGCGCGCCTCAGCGCCCTTTGGGTGGTGGTGTGGCGGCCCTTGGCATCGTCTTCGCGGATGCCCTGCGTCGCCTCCGCCGCGCCGGTCAGGGTGTTCAGAAGCGTGGTCTTGCCGGTGCCCGACGAACCGGTCAGCGCCAGCGTCTGCCCCGGCCCGGCCCAGGCGGCCAGCCGCGCGGCCGCGTCCGCGTCACGCGCGTCGACGGTCAGCGCCGTGACCAGCGGCGACAAGCGTTCCGCCCGCCGCGCCCAGGCGCGGGGATCATCGACCAGATCGGCCTTGGTCAGCACGACGAGCGGCAGGCAACCCGCCGCCTCGGCCAGGGCCAGGTAGCGTTCCAGTCGCGATTCGTTGAAATCGGCGTTGCAGGAGGTGACGATGCCGAGCGTATCGACATTGGCGGCGATCAGCTGCCGCCCCGTGCCGGTGCCGGCCGCCTTGCGGGCGATCTCGGTTCCGGGGGCAAGGCGCTGAAGCGCGCGCGTGCCGTCATGCAGCACGAAATCGCCGACTGCATAGTTACCGGTCGCCATGGCCGGAAGCAGGGCAAGCGGACCCTCGGGCGAGAGCGCCGAAAGCCGGTCGCGATGCACGGCCGATATCCGCGCGGCACGGGCAGAGGGCCCGCATTGACGGGCGAAATGATCCGACCATCCAAGGTCGGAAAGCGAAGGATGTGTCACTGGAGGATGTCCCGAAAAAGAAGCGTTGCCCCGGTGGGGCGGTTCGCGGCGGGCGCGCGCGGCGTCAATGCCGGGCGAGGGCCCGGAGGGTGACGACAACATCCATGCTTCGGCCCTCCTCTTCGTGTTTCGGGTGAGAGGCTGGACAACGACCCAGACGGGGCTCGTTACGGCTGCTTCCTTCCGGACCTGACCGGGTTGGCGAGGCGCCTGCCCGCGCCAACCTCTCGCCCCGTCATATAGGGGTCATGGCCGCGTGGCGCAAGCGGGGGCCGAAGGCGGGGGGCTGTCTGCCCCCCGGCGGCCTGCGGCCGCTCCCCCCGAGGATATTTCCGGACCGAAAATGGTGGCGTGTCAGTGCGCCGGGCGTTCGGCCCAGCCCGCGAAGATGCGTTCTAGGAACACGACGGCGTAATAGAGCAGGATGCCAAGCGCGGCGAGCGCGATCAGGACGGCGAACATCAGGGGATAGTCGCCGTTGGTTTCGCCGGACTTGAACAGCGCGCCCAGGCCGCGGCCATGCGGCGAGACGATCTCGACCAGGTTGGTGCCGATGAAGGCCAGCGTGGCCGAAACCTTCAGCGCGCCGAAGAATTCCGGCAGCGTCTTGGGCAATGCGATCTTCCAGAAGATCGTGACCTTGCTGGCCCCGAGCGCGCGCAGGATGTCGCGATATTCGGGTTCGAGTGTCGACAACCCGATGCCGACCGACACCGCGATCGGGAAGAACGAGATCAGGAAGGCCATCAGCACCGTGTTGAAATCGTGCTGACCGATGAAGATCAGCGCGATGACGGGAACCAGCGTTGCCTTGGGGATCGCGTTGAAGCCGACCAGCAGCGGATAGAGCGCGTCGCGGGCGACGCGGGAAAACCCCATCGCCATGCCCAGAAGCGTGCCGACGACAACGGCCAGGCCAAGCCCGGCGACGGTGCGCCACAGCGTCTGCCAGGACATTTCGAGGAAGAACCAGCGGTATTTCCAGAACGCGGGCGGCAGGTCCGAGGGCGAGGCCATCTTGTAGTTCGGCCAGTCGTTGACCCAGACAAGCGCCTCCCAGAAGGCGAGGAAGGCGAGAATCGCGGCAAGCGGCACCGCGGCGGATTTCAGCCCCTTCATGCGGCATCCTCCGTGGCGTCCTGCCGGCCCTGGGCGATCTTGATCTGGTCGCGCAGGAGGTGGAGCATGTCGGTGATTTCGGGCGTATAGAGCCCGTCGAGCTGCCGTTCGCCGGGATAATCGACGTCGAGCACGTATTGCGTGGTCGCGGGACGGCCCGAGAGCACGATGACCTGGTCGCCCAGAAACACCGCCTCGCGCAGGTCATGCGTGATCAGGACGCAGGTGAAGGGTTCCTTGGCGCGCAAATCGTGCATGGTCAGCCACAGATCCTCGCGCGTGAAGGCGTCGAGCGCGCCGAAGGGTTCGTCCATGATCAGCACGTCGGGCTTGTGCACGATCGCCCGGCACAGCGAGGCGCGCTGCCGCATCCCGCCCGACAGTTCCGAGGGACGCTTGTGTTCGAAACCTTCGAGGCCGACGAGTGACAGCAGATCCGCCGCTCGGGTCTCGCGCTCGGCCTTCGGCATGCGCGGGGCGACGATTTCCAGCGGCAGCATGACGTTTTCGAGGATCGTGCGCCATTCCAGCATCACGGGGTTCTGGAACGCCATGCCGACGGTCTTGCGCGGACCGGTGACGCGCTGGCCGTGCAGCCAGACCTCGCCCCGGTCGGGTTTCATCAGCCCGGCGACAAGCCGCGTGAGCGTGGACTTGCCGCAGCCCGAAGGGCCGACGACGGCGCAGAATTCGCCCTCGGGAACCGAGATGTTCAGGTCGTCGAGCACCGGCAGGGGGCCGTGCGCCGTCTGATAGGCGTGGGTCACGCCCTTGATGTCGATGAGATTTGTCATGGGAACCTGCCGGAAAGGGCCCGGCCCCGGGCGGTGCCGGGGCCGGGTTGCATCACTTCAGCATCCGGGCATCGGCCGGGGGAAGATAGCTGGCATCGAAGAAGGTCGCCGCGTCGGGTTCCGTCTGGAAATCGTAGACCGATCTGGTCTGTTCGATCGCGGTCGCCATGCGGGCGGAATCGACGCCGCCCATGCCGTTTTCCTGCACGTAATCGGTCAGCACGTTGGCATCGATCGCCATCTGCAGCCGCTCGGTTTCCAGCGCCGGGTCGGCGGCCGGGTTGCGCTTGATCAGTGCCTCGATGGCCATCGCGGGGTCGGCGATGGCGTCTTTCCAGCCCATGGCGATGGCGGTCAGGAAACCGGTGACCGCCTCGGGGTTCGCGGCGGCGAAATCGGTGTTGACGATGATCGCGTTGCCGTAAAGCGCGACGCCGTGGTCGGCCATCAGGATGACCGAGATGTCATCGGCCGGAACGCCGAGGCGCTTGAGGTTGAGCGTCGAGGAGAACGAGAACCCGGTGACCGACGCCACCTTGCCTTCGGCCAGCATCGGTTCGCGGGTCGGAAAGCCCACCGGTTCGACCGGGATCGCATCCATGTCCAGCTCGTTTTCGGCCGCGAAGATCGGGAATTGCGCCCATGCGCCGTCGGGCGGCGGGGCGCCGAGGATCTTGCCGGGCAGATCGGAGGGGGCCGAAACGCCAAGCGACTTGCGGCCCACGACCGCGAAGGGCGGCTTGTCGTAGACCATCATCACCGCGGTGACCGGGGCGCCGGGGTTCTGGTCGAGAAACCGCATCAGGCTGTTGATGTCGGCGAAACCCACCGGGAAGGCACCGGTGGCGACCTTCGGGATCGCGTCGAGCGAACCGGCGCCTTCCGAGATTTCGACATCAAGGCCCTGGGCCTCGAAATGGCCATTGTCGATCGCGGCGAAATACGGGGCCGAGGGCCCTTCGAATTTCCAGTCGAGCGCGAAGGGCATGCTGGTCTGTGCCGCGGCCGGCGCGGCGAGCGCGGCGGCGGCCGCCAGCGCGGTGATGGTACGATGGAACACTGTCGTTTCTCCCTGTTGTAACGAGTCGCTTCGTTCGACATGCGATCACGTCGTCCGGCTGGAAACGATGCTGCACTGCCGCATCCGGCCGGGCTTCGGGGCTGCCGATGGCGCTCTGCCGAAATCGTAAGCAGCAAGCGGCGGATCGCACAAGTCCTGAGCGTTCCGTGACCGGTTTCGGACTAGAGGTGCAGCCGAAACAGCAGGAACCCGTCCTCGGTCTCGCCCGCCGGTTCGGGCGCGAGGCCATTGAGCGCGTCGAGATGGGCCAACGCACCCGGGCCGGTTTCGAACAGGACCGAGGTGCCCGGCAGCGGGCTGAAGCGCCAGGCGGGCGCACCGGTCGGGTCGACTTCGGCGCAGCCGGCGATGTGGCGCAAGAGCACGTCGCGATTGGTGTCGGGGCCTTCGAGGATGACGTTGTCGCCCCCGGTGCCGGGAAAATTGCCGCCGCCCGCCGCGCGGTAGCTGTTGGTGGCCACGGCGAAGACATCGTCGTCGGCCACCGGACGACCGCCATGCAGAAGCGTGCCGATCCGGCGTGCGCCGGGGTTCAAGAGTTCGCCCGCCGGGCCGTATTTCGCCGGTTGCGACAGGTCGATCTCGTAGCTGAGGCCGGCGACCACGTCGAAATTGTAGCTGGCGAAATCGGGGTTCAGAAGCGGTTGGTCGGCCCGGCCGGGCACCACCTGGCGAAACAGGCCGACGGCGCGTTCCAGCCAGTCGCGCAGATCGGCGCCGGTCACCCGGACGGCGCGGATCTTGTTGGGATAGATATAGAGGTCTGCCACGTTGCGGATGGCCAGCGGCCCGGCCGCGACATCGGTGAAGTTTTCGGGCCCGGCCCGGCCCCCGGTCTTGAACGGGGCGGCGGCGGACAGGACGGGCAGCGCGGCGTGATCGGTCTCGGCCAGCATCGCTGCCACGTAGTCGCGCTGCGCCTCGGCCACGATGCGGACCGACGGGTCGTCGGTGATCAGCGCGAAATAGGATTGCAGCGGCACGCGGCTGCGCCCCACCGGGCGGCGGACATAATCCAGCGCCTCTTCATGGTGGGCGCGGGCGGCGTCCAGCACGCGGGGCAGCGGGTCGCTGGCGGGTGCGGGGTGGTAATGCGGGGGCGGGCCGCAGATCGGCCGCGCCTCGACCCCGTGCGACAGGATTTGCCAGCCATCCTCGTCCCGCGCCACGAGCAGGTCGACCAGCCCCAGGTGAGACCCCCAGAAACCGGGCATCACGGCGGGTTTGCCGCAGATCGTGCCGGCTGTCGGATCGACCTCGGGCGTGGCGGGGTGCGCGGGGCCGGGAAACACCAGGTGGGAATGGCCCAGTACCAGCGCGTCGATCTCGGGCAGACGCGCCAGCGGCACCGCGGCATGTTCCATTCCCGGATAATGCTCCGCCCCGCCGATGCCGCAATGGGCCAGCGCCACGATCAGGTCGCAGCCCTCTTCGCGCATCCGTGGCAGCCAGGCGGCGGCGGCCTCGACCATGTCGCGGGCCGCGATCCGGCCGTCCAGATGCGCGCGGTCCCAGATTGTGACCTGTGGCGGCGCAAGGCCGATCACGCCGATCCGAAGGTCATGGAACGCGCCCGCGCCGTCGGTGACCTGGCGGTCGAGGATCGTGTAGGGCGGCAGCAGCGTGCGGTCGGAACAGGGCGTGGGGCCGCGTTCTGTCACCAGGTTCGCCGAAACCAGCGGAAACCGCGCCCCCGCGAGCGCGGTCAGCAGGTAATCCAGCCCGTAGTTGAATTCGTGGTTGCCGATCGTGCCGGCATCGATCCCGGCGGCGTTCATCGCCGCGATGATCGGGTGCTCCTCGTCCGGTCGAAGGCCACGTTCATTGGCGATGAAATCGCCAAGCGGATTGCCCTGCAGAAAATCGCCATTGTCGAAGAACACCGTGTTCGCCGCCTCGGCCCGCGCCGCGCTTGCCAGCGCCGCGGTGCGCGCCAGGCCGACCGTCGGACAGGCATGATCGGCGTAGTAATCCCAGGGAAAGACGTGAACATGCAGATCGGTCGTGGCCATGATCCGCAAATGCACCTGACCCGGTGCGGCCCGACGCGTGAAAGGATGCAATTCGACCACGATGGCCCCGTCCGCAATCTCCGCCCTGGCGGCGGCATTCTAATTCTTCGGTTCGCGGGCCGGACCTGCCGACCCCGGCCCAGGGCCGCCTGCCCAAGACACCCTGCCGCGGAGAGTTATCCACATGATCGCGACCGGTCCAACCCGGCAGACGGCGAAAAAAGCCGTTGTACAACGAAGGGTTGCCGATCGGCCACGGGCGGGGCCTAGGCAAGGCGGCGCGGGCATGGCAAGGGAGGCGGGGCAGAGGGAGGGGCGGATATGCGGCATGGCGAAAGCGTGACCTTCGGCGGGTCGGGCCTTGACCGCGCGGCGGAGCTTCGCGGTGATCCGGCGGCGCTGACGGCGCTTCTGGCGCGGGACGATGCGCGCGTGCTGCCGCTGTGGCGCGGCAAGCCGCTGCTTGGCGAGGAGCGGGGCCTTGGCTGGGTCGCGCCGGACCATGCCGTCCTGTCCGACGCGGCCGAGGCGCCGCTGTTCATGGGGCGCGACGAAACCGGCCCGCGCTTTTGCGCCGATATCTCGGCGTTTCGGCCGCAAGAGGCCGAGCTGCCGCAGCCGGGGGCGTTCTTCGACCCCAGCGAACAGCGGCACCCCGACCTGCCGGACGACTGGCGATTTGCCGAATTGCGCGGCGTCATGGCGGACCTGACAGCGCGCGAGGCCGAACTGGCGGCGACGGCGCGCGCGATCCTGGGATGGCATCGCAGCCACCGGTTCTGTTCGGCCTGTGGCAAGCCGTCGGACCTGGTTCAGGGCGGCTGGCAGCGCCGGTGCCCGGATTGTGGCACCAATCATTTTCCGCGCACCGACCCGGTGGTGATCATGCTGGTCCTGCGTGGCAACAAGCTGTTGCTGGGCCGTTCGCCGGGCTGGCCCGAGGGGATGTTCTCGGCCCTGGCCGGCTTTGTCGAGCCGGGCGAGACGATGGAGGCCGCGGTGCGCCGCGAAGTGGCCGAGGAAACCGGCATCCGGATCGGTCGCGTGCGCTACCTGGCCAGCCAGCCCTGGCCCTATCCCTCGTCGCTGATGCTGGGCTGTGCGGGCGAGGCCGAAAACGAGGCGATCACGCTCGACCCGAACGAGTTGGACGATGCGCGCTGGTTCACCCGCGAAGAGGTGGCCGATATCGTTGCCGGGCGGCACCCGGAAATCAGCCCGCCGCGACGCGGGGCCATCGCCGGGTTCCTTGTGCGGGCCTGGCTGGCCGACCGGCTGGACTGACGCCTAGCGCCGCTGGGGATCGGCCGGGTAAACCCCGAGGAGCGACATCTGAGAGGTGAAATAGGCCAGTTCCTCCAGCGCAAGCTGGACGTTCCGGTCATCGGGATGGCCCTCGATATCGGCATAGAACTGCGTGGCCGAGAACGAGCCGTCGACCATGTAGCTTTCCAGCTTGGTCATGTTCACGCCGTTCGTGGCGAACCCGCCCATCGCCTTGTAAAGGGCCGCCGGGATGTTGCGGACGCGGAAGACGAAGGTCGTCATCATCTGCCCGGGCCCGCGGCGCGTGAGGTCGGCCTCGCGCGCCATGATCAGAAAACGGGTGGTGTTGTTCGACTTGTCCTCGATATGCCGGCCCAGCACGTCGAGGCCATAGATCTCGCCCGCGAGTTCTGACGCAAGCGCGGCAAGGGTCGGGTCGGCCTCGGCCGCCACCTGGCGGGCTGACCCGGCGGTGTCGGCACCGGTCACGGGGTGGATGCCGTGCTGGCGCAGGAACCCGCGGCACTGACCCAGAAGCACGGTATGGCTCATCGCCCGTTCGATCTTGTCCAGCGGCGTGCCGGGCACGGCCAGCAGGTTGATATGCACCCGCACGAAGGCTTCGTCGATGATGTGCAGCCCGCTTTCCGGCAAGAGATGGTGGATGTCGGCCACCCGCCCGTAGGTGGAATTTTCGACCGGCAGCATGGCCAGGTCGGCCTCGCCCCGGCGCACGGCCTCGATCGCGTCCTCGAAGGTGCGGCAGGGCAGCGCCTCCATGTCGGGCCGTGCCTCGTGGCAGGCCTGGTGCGAATAGGCGCCTGGTTCCCCCTGGAAGGCGATCCGTCCGGTCATTTTTCGGTCCCCCAACGGTGCCCGATCTGCCACGGGCCAATTCGCCGCGCTAACTATACCTTGAAACCGGGCAGGGGAAGCGGATAGATACCGCGCGAATGGGGAAGCCAGGTTCGGGACGCGACATGTTCGACACGATGACCATCACGAAGGCGGGCGGCGCCCTTTGCGGTTCGCTTCTGATCTATCTTCTCGTCCAGTGGGCGGGGGAATCGCTTTATCACGTCTCGGCCGGCGGACACGGCTACGGCGAAGAGGAGGTGGCACAGGCCTATTCCATCGACACCGGGTCGGATGATGCCGTCGAGGAAGTGGCCGAAGAGGGCCCGACCTTCGAAGAGGTCTTTGCCTCGGCCGATGCCGGCAAGGGCGAACGTGTCTGGGGCAAGTGCCGCGCCTGCCACAAGCTTGACGGATCGAACGGCACCGGACCTCATCTGGATGGCGTCGTGGGTCGCGAAATCGCCGCGGTCGGCGATTTCGGCTATTCGAACGCGATGGCAGAATTTGGCGGCGCCTGGACGCCGGCGGAACTGGACGCCTTCCTCGAAGACCCGAAAGGCTACATGCCGGGCACCAAGATGAGCTTTGCCGGCCTGCGGGATATCGAGGACCGGGCGAACCTGATCGCCTATCTGGAAACGACCGGCGGCTGAGGCCGCACAATCGCGACGGATGCAGGGGGCGCCTTCGGGCGCCCTTTTCATGCGCATCGCGCCCCGATCACGGAATCTTTTTGCGCGTCCAGCCTTGATGGCGCGCGCGGCCGCGCTTTAGCTTACATCGACAAAGATGGCCCCCATGGTGGAGGATTGCATGCAGGCGCGGCGCGCAACGGAACGGATTGCGACGATGACGGCCGAGGCGACGGCACCGGCCCGGTGGCTTGCGGCGCTTCTGGCGGCTGGGTCGATCCTGCTGGCGGCACAGGTGGCGCGCGCGCAGGACGACGTGATCACGGCGCATGGCATCTCGACCTTCGGCGAACTGAAATATCCCGCCGATTTCGAGTATCTCGACTACGTCAATCCGGACGCGCCCAAGGGCGGCGAGATTTCGCAATGGGCCTTCGGCGGCTTCGACAGCCTCAACCCCTACACGATCAAGGGCCGCGCTGCGGCGCTGTCGACGGTAATGCTGGAAAGCCTTCTTGAAGGTACCGCCGACGAGGTCGACGCGGTCTATTGCCTGTTGTGTTCGACCATCGAATATCCCGAAAGCCGGGATTGGGTGATCTTCAACATCCGGCCCGAGGCGCGGTTTTCCGACGGAAGCCCGGTGACGGCCGAGGATGTGCTGTTCAGCTACCAGACCTTTCTGGAAAAGGGGCTGACCAGTTTTCGCGCGGTGCTGTCGCAGCAGGTCGAAGGCGCCGAGGTTCTGGATACGCTCAGGATCAAGTTCACCTTCAAGCCGGATTTCCCCAAGCGCGACCTGATCCAGTCCGTCGGCGGGTTGCCGATCTTCTCGAAGGCCGATTTCGAAACCAACGGGCGCGACCTCGAGGCCACCAGCAACGAACCCTTCCTGGGATCGGGCCCCTACCTGCTGGACGACATGGATATCGGCAAGGACATCACCTGGAAGCGCAACCCCGATTACTGGGGTGCCGACCTGCCGATCAATCGCGGCCGGCACAATTTCGACCGCCTGCGGATCGAGTATTTCGGCGATTACGAGGCCGCCTTCGAAGGGTTCAAGGCCGGTGCCTACACGTTCCGCAACGAGGCGTCTTCGCTGATCTGGGCCACGCGCTACGACTTTCCTGCGCTGGAAAAGGGCTGGGTCGTCAAGGCCACCCCCGAGGACGGGACAATCGCCACGGGGCAATCCTTCGTGATGAACCTGCGGCGCGAGAAGTTTCAGGACCCGCGCGTGCGCGAGGCGATCGCGCTGATGTTCAACTTCGAATGGTCGAACGAAACCCTGTTCTACGGCCTTTACGAACGGATCAATTCGTTCTGGGAAAACAGCGACATGGCCGCGACCGGTCTGCCCAGCGAGGCGGAACTTGCGATCCTCGAGCCGCTGGCCGACCAACTGCCCCCCGGCACGCTGACCGAGGAGGCGGTGATGGCGCCCGTGTCGGGCGACCGGCAGCTTGACCGGCGCAACCTGCGCCGCGCCTCGGCGCTTCTGGACGAGGCCGGCTGGGTCGTGGGCGATGACGGGATACGGCGGAACGCCGCCGGCGAAACGCTGGTCGTCGATTTCCTCAACGACAGCCAGACCTTCGACCGAGTGATCAACCCCTATGTCGAGAACCTGAGCCGGCTGGGCGTGGATGCGCGCCATAACCGGGTGGACAACGCGCAGGCCGTGAACCGCGAACGCAGCCACGATTTCGATATCATGACGCACCAGTTCCCGATGGGTTACACGCCGGGGTCGGGCCTGCAGCAATATTTCGGTTCGGGCGGCGTGGATGATGCGTTCAACGCGATGGGTCTGGCCGATCCGGCCGTCGATGCGATCATCTCGCAGATCGAGCAGGCCGAAACGCGCGAGGAACTGACGGTGCGCGTCAAGGCGCTGGACCGGGTGCTGCGCGCGCATCGCTTCTGGGTGCCGCAATGGTTCAAGGACGTGCATACGATCGCCTATTACGACATGTACGAACATCCCGAACCGCTGCCGCCCTATGCGCTGGGCCAGATGGATTTCTGGTGGTACAACGCCGAAAAGGGCGAGAAGCTGAAGGCCGCGGGCGCGTTCTGACCGGCGCGGCAAGGGCAGGCAAAGGGCAGGGGTAGCGCAGGGCATGGGCGCCTATATCCTCAGGCGACTCCTTTTGATGATCCCGACGCTGATCGGGATCATGGTGATCAATTTCACCCTGACGCAATTCGTGCCCGGCGGGCCGATCGAGCAGATCATCGCGCAGATGGAAGGCCAGGGCGACGTCTTCCAGACCATCGCCGGCGGCGGTGATGCCGGCAGCCAGGGCCAGAACGGCGCCGGCGGCAGCGGCGAGGACGGCTATCTGGGCGCCCGAGGCCTGCCGCCGGAATTCATCGAGCAGCTGGAAAAGGAATTCGGCTTCGACAAGCCGCCGGTGCAGCGGTTCCTCGACATGATGTGGGGTTATCTGCGCTTCGATTTCGGGGAAAGCTGGTTCCGCTCGATTTCGGTCGTGGACCTGGTGATCGAAAAGATGCCGGTCTCGATCACGCTGGGCCTGTGGTCGACGCTGATCGCCTATCTGATCTCGATCCCGCTGGGCATCCGCAAGGCGGTGAAGGACGGCACGCAATTCGACACCTGGACCTCTGGCGTGATCATCGTGGCCTATGCGATTCCGGGCTTCCTGTTCGCGGTGCTTTTGATGGTGCTGTTCGCGGGCGGGTCGTACTGGAAGATCTTTCCGTTGCGCGGCCTGACCTCGGACGGTTGGGAAACCTTCACGCTGTGGGGCAAGATCGTCGACTACCTGTGGCACATCACGTTGCCGGTCATCGCCTCGACCATTTCCTCCTTCGACACGCTGACGCTGC
>Ga0180436_10003897_pt1 | contig 13574 bp, 14 predicted proteins | sample SS_ome_2_FD_132434 | JGI IMG/M metagenome (GOLD analysis project Ga0180436, IMG submission 132434) | Hypersaline lake sediment archaeal communities from the Salton Sea, California, USA - SS_3_S_2 metaG | ecosystem: Environmental > Aquatic > Non-marine Saline and Alkaline > Hypersaline >...
ATCGGTGCATCTGGTATAGCATGTGACGATGAAACACTGACTATACATTATGATGACCTGCTTATCTACTCTCATGAATATAGAGAGTTAGATAAGGCACGTGAAGAAAAAGCGTATGAAATCATGAGACAAGAGCAGTTCAAAGTCACTTGTGACATTGGATTAGGTGATGCAAATTACACTTCTTATGGCTGTGATCTGAGCTACGAATATGTAAAAATAAATGCGGAATACCGAACGTAAAAATAATAATTTTAACTCACTACTAACCACAAAAAAGTTATAATTACAGTATATATTAATACGAGGAAATAAAATGTTACACGAATACAGAGATGAAATACATGATCTTAAACAAAGTGATGCACACTTTGCTAAGATCTTTGAAAAACACAATGAGCTTGACCAACAGGTAGAAGATGCTGAGGCAGGTCGTACACTTTTAACAGATATGGAGCTCGAAGTATTGAAAAAAGAGAAGCTTCTTTTAAAAGATGAAGCGTATAAAATGATCTTAGACTATAAAAAGTCAAAAGCATAATCATCCTCTTTTGATCTATGGGCCTATGCCCGTAGATCGACCTTCCATTTTAACCACTTCTTTATGACACTAAATTCACTTTTACCTATCCTATCAGGAATATAATACTATGACAGCATTTGAGAATATAGGAGCACTTCCAAAAACACTTTTGGAGAGACTTCATAAACTAAATTTTACCACAATGACAGAGATACAAGAAAAGGCCATCAGACCTATTTTGGACGGTAAAGATATCTTGGCACAATCCAAGACAGGTTCAGGAAAAACTTTGGCCTTTGGGTTACCTTGTATCGTACGAACCAATGTAGAAAAGAACAGACCTCAAACACTTATCATTACACCTACTCGTGAACTTTCCGATCAGATAGCTGTTGAACTGAGAAAAGTAGCATCCTATAAACCCAACCTAAAAATACTCACTCTCTATGGTGGTGTACCGCTCCGTACTCAGGCTGATTCACTTGCCAAAGGTGCCCATATACTCATAGGGACACCTGGACGGATTCAAGACCATTTAGCAAAAGGAACACTGGTACTTGACACTATCGAGACGCTAGTACTGGATGAAGCGGATCGCATGCTTGATATGGGTTTTTATGATGAGATAGTCAAGATAGGCTCCAATATATCACATACAAAACAATCCTTGCTCTTTTCAGCTACATTCCCACCGAAGATAGAGAAACTTGCCAAGACCCTGCTAAAACAACCGCTTACAATAAAAGTGGATACGATCCAAGAGCGTGATAAGATAGATGAAATAGTCTATGAGACTTCTGATAAATTTAAAACACTCATCGCACTGATACAATCCTATAAACCAGAGTCACTGCTGATCTTTTGTAATACCAAAGTAGATGTGATCGCTTTGACCGATAAGCTGCATCAAAATGGTCACTCAGTGATCGATATCCATGGAGATCTTGATCAAAAAGAGCGTAACGAATCCGTGATCGTTTTTTCCAATAGATCCAAACGTATCTTAGTGGCAACCGACGTTGCTTCAAGAGGTTTGGATATTAAAGATATAGCGCTTGTTATCAATTATGATCTTCCTTTTGACAAAGAGGTCTATACACACCGTATAGGACGTACAGGACGTTCAGATGCAAGTGGTACAGCCATTTCACTCTATACTCCTAATGACAGTGAGAAGTGCAGTTATATCACCTCACAGGCACGTAGCGCACATATGAAAGACCTACGTGTAGATGCATCCTTTAAAATGACCTCCGACTACGATACCCTCTGTATCAACGGTGGAAAGAAAACGAAACTTCGAGCTGGAGATATCTTGGGTACTTTCTGTAAAGAGATCGGGATAGAGAACACCATGATCGGGAAGATCACGATCACTGATACAAAGTCCTATATTGCGTTGCATCACAGTGTGATAGGCAAGATTTTTAAAGCGTTAAAAAAAGTGAAGATCAAAAAGAAAAAGTATGTTGCTTGGATCTTGGACTGATCTTCCCACCTACCGATAGATCAACCATAGTACAAGTACCAAACCTACCATAATCCAGCCGATCATATCCATATAGTCGTGGAGCTTCTTCTCCATAGGTTCACCACCCCATGCCATAAGACCGGCTACCATAAAGAATCGTAGTCCTCGCCCCACCAATGAAGCGATCACGAATGGTAAAAAAGCCATACCGACCACTCCAGAAGCTATGGTGAATACCTTGTAAGGGATCGGTGAGAATCCAGCTAAAAAAATAGCCCAAAATCCCCATGACTCAAACCAGTTCTTCGCCAACTCATATCGGTCATAATATCCATGATCATGCAATATCGGCTCTATGACATCAAATGCAAAAACACCTATAAAATAACCCAGTATACCACCTAGAACCGATGTCACTGTTGTGATAAAAGCATAGTGCCAAGCCTTGTGTGGATTTGCCAGGCTCATTGGAGCCAACATCACATCTGGCGGTACAGGGAAGAAAGAGGACTCGGCAAAGCTTAATCCACCTAAGTACCATGGGGCCTTAGGATGCCTTGCCCAATTCATCGCTTTTGCATAAAGTGTAGAGAAAATTTTCATTGATAGATAGGATATTGTAGTAATAAGAGATTTAGCGATGAAATTACTCGCTAAATGCTCCTACTGCGGTAAGTCTTTTATAACGTTGATCAAGTAGTTCATCTACTGAAAGCTCTCTAAGTGATTGAACACTCTCTAAAAAATACTTCTTGATCACATCTGCTGCTGTTTGTTTATCACGGTGTGCACCGATCAAAGGTTCATCAAGCACATCATCAACCAAACCATGCTCAAGCAGGTCATTTGGCGTGATCTTCAACGCTTTTGTTGCAGATTCTACCTTACTTGGATCACTCCACAAGATCGCAGAACATCCTTCTGGCGATATAACAGCAAAAACAGAATATCTCATCATCGCAAGCTTGTCTGCAACTCCAATTGCAAGTGCTCCACCTGAACCACCTTCACCGATTACCACTGAAATCATAGGTACTTTCACTGCAGCAAACTCAAAAAGGTTTTTAGCAATCGCCTCACTCTGACCTCTCTCTTCAGCACCCAACCCTGGATATGCACCCGGAGTGTCTATAAGCATCAATACAGGGATATCAAACTTCTCTGCCATTCTTACAGCACGCAGTGCTTTTCTGTAACCTTCAGGGTTAGGCATACCAAAGTTTCTCTTGATCTTATTTTTAACGCCACGCCCTTTTTGCTCACCGATCACCATCGTCTTCTGACCATTGATCCAACCGATGTAACATAAGATAGCAGGGTCATCTCTAAAGGCACGATCTCCATGGATCTCATACGCATCGTGCATCAAAAGCTTGATGTAATCTAACGCATAAGGTCTATCAGGGTGACGTGCTAATTGAAGTTTCTGAAAGTCACTCAGTGCTCCAAAAGTCTTTTGTACTTCTTTTTCCAACTCATCCTGATACTTGTTTACTGCCTCAAAATTTGCAATGGCATGAGCAGATACTATCTCTTCTTGTATCTTTTCAATTTTGTTCTCAAAATCTAAATAAGTTGCCATGGATGAACCCTTATACTTTTTTAAAGATGACTACACCGTTTGTACCACCAAAACCAAATGAGTTACTCATAGCAACATTGATATCCGCTTTTCTAGACTCATTTGGTACATAATCCAGATCACAGTTCTCATCCGGTGTTGTATAGTTGATCGTCGGAGGAAGTACGCCATCTCTCATAGCCATAAGACATACAACTGCCTCTATCGCTCCAGCTGCACCAAGACAGTGTCCTACTTGTCCTTTAATAGAACTGACCGGAGGACAGTTCTCTTTACCGCCAAAGAGTTCTTTAAGTGCTGCTGTTTCATTTTTATCATTGATAGGTGTTGATGTTCCATGTGCGTTTACATAGTCCACTTTTGGCTCACCTGCCATTTTGTACGCACCCTTCATCGCTCGAAGAGGTCCATCCATCGTCGGTGTAGTAATGTGGTTCGCATCACCACTCTCGCCAAACCCGATCAACTCACCATAGATAGTTGCACCACGTGCAACAGCATCTTCATATGATTCTAGCACCAATGCAGCGGCACCTTCACCCATGACAAAACCATCACGGTCTGTATCAAATGGTCTAGAAGCTGTTTGAGGATCTTCATTTCTTGTAGAGAGCGCTTTCATTGCAGCAAATCCACCGATTCCCACTTCACATATAGCAGACTCAGCCCCAACAACCAACATTTTATCTGCAGTACCTACCATGATAGACTTTGCTGCCTCACCGATAGCGTGTGTACCTGCAGCACAAGCAGTTACTGAAGAAAGATTTGGGCCTTTAAGACCTTGATAGATCGAGATGAAACCACCCAGCATGTTTACAAGAGAAGAAGGGATGAAGAAAGGAGAGATTCTTCTAGGTCCCCTCGTTGCACAAACGACTGAGTTTTTTTCGATGTTTGGCAAACCACCGATACCTGAAGCAGAAGCCACACCAAATCTGTCCATATCTGTATCTTCCGGAAGTGAAGCATCATTGATTGCTTCAAGTGCAGCTTTTAATCCAAGCTGTATAAATCTATCTGCCTTTTTTGCCTCTTTCGCATCAAGTACAGAGAGTGGATCAAAATCTGTTATCTCACCAGCAATACTTACCGAATGCTTAGATGTATCAAATGATTCGATAGTTTTAATACCGCACTTCCCGTCTACTATCGCGGAAAATGCACTTTCTTTATCTAGCCCTAGAGCATTTATCATCCCTAAACCTGTAACTACAACTCTTTTCACTGGCTCTCCTATCCACTTATATAAAATATATATTAATATTTCAAAAAATACTAATAGATACTTTATTAAATTCCCCAGAAAGGGGAATTCAACTTATACGTTTTCGATAAACTTGATCGCATCACCAACAGTAGCGATAGCTTCTGCTTGGTCATCAGGGATTTCGATATCGAACTTCTCTTCAAGTGCCATTACCAATTCAACAACATCAAGACTATCAGCCCCAAGATCTTCTACGAATTTAGACTCTTCCTTAACCTCATCCGGGCTCACATTTAGCTGCTCAACAACTACTTCTTTTACATCATCAAATAATGCCATTGACTTCTCCTTAAGTTTGTTAAAAATACCACTAATTATATCAAAAAAAGTATAAAAAGCATTTATTTCCAATGAAATCGCACTTTGGGAGTATATAAATGATTGTTTTGTGTAAAAAAAGAAGTAAGAAAGCAGAGAATGATCTTGCATAACACTCTTATTATGCAATATGGAATACTGAAACATGGGGATTTGCCATGTTTCAGTGCGTCATAGTTTGACTAGAATTTATACTTTAAATTAGTATACACATAACGTCCCGGCTCGTTAAGAAGCATGATATTCGTATCAACACCTGTTGTAGGAAGCAGCGTAATATCTTTATAAGTGTTTGTCACAGCATAGGTTGAATCAAAGAGGTTATCTACACCAACAACCAGTTCAAAACTGTCACCGAACTTCTTTGTACCCTTAAGGTTAAGTACTGCATAAGCATCAAGTTCTTGTTCACCGTTATCCGCATCAAAGTGCGTCCAATCATCTGAAGCGATCACTTCAGCTTTGAATGCCAATGAGTCATCATAGTCATAATTTACTGCACCATTGAACTTAAATGGCGGTATCTCCGGCATATCGGTATCTGTCTGACCTGTTAGTGGATCATCTTTTTTACCTCTTTGGTAAGACATTCCGTAATCAAAATAAAGCGAATCTGTCGCAACATAGCTACCACTCAACTCAAATCCGTAGATCGTCGCATCTACGTTTTCAAGGGCATTTGTCATCTTGTTGGCATTATACGCAATAAAGTCATCCAGCATACTGTAAAATGCTTTTACCTTGATTGTTGCATTCTCATACTTTTTCTCTGCACCGATATCAAACTCATAGTTGACTGTATTGTCCAGGTCCGGCGTACCTACAATTCTTGGTGGCATTCCCGGCATTACAAGGTAGAGCTCTCTTGCATCCGGTACTCTTGAAGACTTACCGAAACCTGCAAAATATTTGGTATTTTCATCTACACTATACGTTCCCAACACAAAACCGTTGAGTTCATTGTAGTCATTGCTTGGCTGCATAGGATTTTCAGATGTGATCTCTGTATCATCATATCTTAGTCCCAGATCCAAAACGAATTTATCCATTGTGATCTTGTCTTTTAAGAACAATGCAATATTCTTCGTATCTACATCGGCGATACTTGTCATCATGAACATACCGTTTCTATAGAACTCACCATCCCAGTTTCTCTTGCTGTAATCCAAACCTGCAGTGATAAAATGATTACCCATGTCAAAACTATTGATAAGTTTTGCACCCTGCACCTGTGAAGTCAATGCATGTGTCACTTCATTAGGCATCCCTGGCATCATAGGGTTGTTTAACGAAGAGTTTCTATACATATTGGACATCGGGTGATCAACCTCTGACTGATAGAATTGAACATTAAGCTCTTTTGAATATGCTCCCAGATCCTTAGCGATGTACTCGACATTGAAAATGTCTGAATCATCATAAAGCGCGTCCATAGGTGTAGACGGATAAAGCACGTCATCACTTCTATTACCTATATAACTGAGTCTTAACTCCTGGTTATCTGTAATATCCCAAAAAAGTTTACCCATCAATGTTTTTTTGGAAAATGCATCCAGGTTTTGATATCTTGGCTGATATTGTGCACCCATGAGCACATTTCCGGCATCGATCTCTCTTTGGATCTGACCTACAAAATCATTCCCGTCACCATCTTCATACTGCTCACCCTCTTCCATAGAACCTGTAAGCAAAACCCTTACATTCTCTGTGATGCCTCCGCTAAGCTCAAATGAGCCTTTTTTATATCCCCAGCTTCCAAAACCAAGGTTCACTTCTCCCTGAAACTCTTCAGACGGTTTAATCGTATGTACTTTTACATCTGCACTTAACGCACCGAAATCTTCAACATTGTAAGGGCCTTCTTCAATCTCAATATAATCAACATTATTGGTGAGTATATGTGAGATCGGCGGGTCCATTCTGTTTGGACATGCACCGCATACTTTTGCACCGTCGATCGTTACATTGATATTGTCTTTTCTTTGTCCTCTTACAACAATATCATTTGAGATACCTGATCTTCTGCTCAGTGCTACACTTGGAGATTGCTTAAAGAGAGCATCTGCCAAATCTCCTGACACAATATCTTCTCCGCTAACATCTTTAATGACTTCTGTGTCTACTTTCGTATCTACATTTATCGTTTCCAACTCTACTTCGGCTGCCGTTATCCATAAGGAACATGCCAGAGAGAGGACTATTGCTTTTTTCATAACTAAACTCCCTAAAATTATTTGCGTAATCCTAGCAAAGTTGTGTTAATTTTGTGTTAAACTTATCTGATCTGATAGCGAAGTTTGATGTTGATACTTTTTGGCAAGGCAATAGGCGCATTCTTTACATTGATTGGGAAAGCACTCTTCACCGCATTACGTGCCGACTTATGAAATACCTTAGCTCCGCTTACTGAAATATTACCCACTTTTCCACTGCTTAGGATCGTAAACTTAACATTTACCGTACCCTGCATTCCTCTTTTTCTTGCAACCCTTGGATAGGATTTGTGTTTATTGATCTTCGTCCTGATGTTTGCTAAAAATTGGTTTTTTTGCGCAGGTGAGCTCTTTGATTTTCTTGATGAGGCCTTTTGTCTTACCTGCTTCTTCTTTGCCGTTTTCTTTTTGACGACTTTTTTCTTCGGCTTTTTCTTTACTTCAGGTTTCTTTTTTTCTTTCTTTACTTCCGGCTTAGGAACTGGTTTTGGCACAATTGGTTCAGGAACAACCTCTTCTTTTATCTCAGGCTTTGTCTCTTCAATTGGCTCATTGATCACTTCAGGTTCAACAACTGGCTCTTCTTTAATAACAGGGTTTTTCTCAACCACAGGCTCTTCTTCAACGACAGGTTCCTCTTTTTCTTTTACCTCTTCCACCTCTTCTTGTTCCACTTGTTCTACAGCTGCAGCTGCCTCTGGTTGAAAAGCGGACATGCAGAGCTGTATCGATTTTTCTTCTAATTTTTTTGAAGAGATAAGGTTATGGGTTTGTGCATAAAAAAAGAGACTGATTCCCGTTATATAGATGATGACAGTGCTAAAGTAAGAGATAAAATGGCGATTTCTTAGCATTGAAGAGTCTTTTTTGGGATGTATTATGACGGAAAAACGTTAAGGAAATGTTAAAAAGAGCAGAAGTGCTATGTATATCAATACAGGAGAACTTCTGAGCTTACATATTTCGACAATATGAAGTATGACAAAGTAGTGTTAACTTAGTGTTAAACCAAATCAACACCCCGAGTAAATTTTTTTTATTTTTGAGGATAATCCGGCTGACAAAAATCAAAACCAAGTGCAGGTTCAACTGCACAACATCCTTCCGTTACCCCAATATCTTTAAGTCCTTTATGAAATGCCCAGTAATGACTATAACTTCCATTACGTAAAGAGGTAAATACTTTTGAAACATCCGATGCATTCGATTCATCCGCTTTCTCTATAAATTCATTTAAATCGACAATATCCACAACTTCAACCATACAACCCACTTCCAAAGCATCTCGTTCTGATTGAATTCCTTTATCATACAATAGATCATAAAGCTCCTGAATATGTTCGATCGGATAATGACCATCACCAATTCCTTCTATACTGTAGGATACATCTGTATCAGGATACTGGGTCATATTCAGATCATATTTCATTGCAAGCTTATTGACTGCCTCTATGTGCTCTTGCTCTGAACCTAATGCGATCTGGTCAAGCTGGTTGATAGGCTGTATTTTATAGATATTGCTATAGACATCATATGCCAGACTCTCTTCACTATACATATGAGCAATAGCATCTTTTACCTCATGCGTAAGTATAGATTTTGGTGAGTTTATAGCATCATTTAAAACTTCACTTAAATTTTCATCTCCAACTATTTCATTCAAGTTTGCATCTTCTATAATCTCACTAGCAGTATCACTACCACACCCTATGATACTAAAAGCTGCTATTAGAAAAACAGACCCGCCTACTATCAAACCTTTTCGTAGAACATTCTTCATGGACTTTTCCACCTTTTTTTATTACTTCATTATAGCAAAATATACTTCTAAACTATAATTATGACAAGATAAGTCAATTTGATATAAAGTGACACAGTATCAATCATTCTTTATTACATTAGTATGCGTTGCTACCATCACTTTTGAGAGATTGAAACTTACACATGTGCCTACACCCTTTTCAGATTTAATATGTATCTCCAATCCTTCATCTTCACAATAGTCTTTCACCAAGCTCAAACCTATCCCTTCACCATCTTTTTGGTTATCTGCCTGATAATATCGTTCATGTACACGTAAAAGCTCAGTTGCGCTCATACCTACACCTTTATCTTCTATACTCAATATATTTTCATTTAGTTTCACATAGATAGGCGTATCTTTGGGTGAATACTTCATCGCATTGGAAACAATATTGTCAAACATCTGTTCAAAACCTATCTTGTCCACTTCTATCTCGTAGGATTCTAAAATAAGGTCAAAAGGGTTGCGTTTCTGCTCTTTAAATATTTCGATACGCTCTTCAAGCAATGTCTTTAGATCAAAACGCTCTTTCTCTATGGTATGCATCTCTTTATGAATACTATAGACCAACTCATCATAAAGCTTTTTGAGTCTCACACTGGCATCTTCTATACGCTTGATACGCTTTAGTGATTTCTCATCTTCCATTGTTTTTTTTAACATAGCGGTATTTGCTTTGATCGTTGAAAGCGGGATGTTGAGTTCATGCACGATATCATTGGTCAAAGAGGTAAGTGTATCTTCCATCTGTTTTTTAGGCGCAAAGATGAGAGCAGTCAGTACATACCCCCATCCAATGGCGATAAGCAGGACCAAAGCGCCTGCTATAAAAAAATTAAATGTGCTAAGATGCCAATTCTCCAAAAAGCGATAGACAACTGTCAACAGAGTGAACATCGTCACAAAATAGATCACTGCAGCAAAAATGAGTTCTTTTCTTCGAACTGTCATTTCAAACTCAATTGATATCCAACACCGCGTACATTTTGTATCTGTGTAGGGAAATATTTTTTAAGTTGTGCGATATAGACCCTTAATGATCCATCACTCGCTTCTTCAGCAGAACTCCATAAGCGCTCTTTGATCTGATCAAGTGGGACCACTCTTCCCTGTCCTTCCAAAAGAACCAAAAGAAGTTCACTTCCTTTGAGACTCAACTCCACGGATCTCTCATTAAGATAAAGTGTTTTGCTTGAGATATCAAACTGGTACATATCGATCTCTACAATCTCTCTACGTACTTGTCTACGAAGTACTGCCTGAATACGCAGTGAGAGTTCATCCAGGTCTACAGGCTTATGGATATAGTCATCACCGCCTTTTTCAAACCCCTCTTTCAGTGATGCTTTATCTTCTCTGGAGGTGATAAAGATACAAGGTGTTTTATCTCCGCTTTGGCGTAGTTTCTCTAAAAGTTCAAAACCATTTTCATACGGTAGATTGACATCAAAAAGATAGATGTCAAATACATGTTCATAGGTGAGATCAAGGGCTGTATATGGATCAAGGGCACAATAAAGTGTATGCTCTTCCTCTTCTAAAAAGTCTTCAAGGGTTTCATTAAATAGTTTATCATCTTCTACTACAAGTATCTTTGCCAATACTATTCCCTCTCTTTTTTAAATTATATGTATGATTATACCTCAAATTTATTTACATGATAGGAAAATATCATGTTATACTTCCACTCATAGACTACACAGAGGGCAAATTGTTGAAATTCGATTTTTCATATTTAAAACATAAAGAGGGACAGATCTTACTTTTGGGACTCCTTCTGCTGGGGTGCTACTTTATCCTTCTTGTACTTTGCGGTATTTTTTATTCTGATTATTTCCAACAGCTGCTCAGTATCACCATCACCAATGTCATCTTTGGTCGAATGGCAGGTCTCTCCATTGGTGTTGCTTCACAAATGGATATGACCTTTCTTGTATTGTTTAACTTTTTTATTGAATCGATCATGGTCCTCATCCTTTATCCGCTTTTCGTCTTTAGCTGGAACAAACTTGAGTTTGTCTCCTATGCCCCGCTCAGTCGTTACCTTGAACGTTCTAAAGACAATGCCCATAAATATCAACCCCTCATACAGCGTTATGGCATCATTGGTCTCATCCTGTTTGTATTGACCCCATTTGCAATGACAGGTCCGGTAGTAGGGAGTTTTGTAGGATTTTTGATCGGTTTTCGTCATCGCGTAACACTGATCATCGTACTCTTAAGTACATTTATCGCTATTATCATTTGGATCTATCTGATAAAGAATTTTGAAGAGCAGTTGGTTGCATACAGTGATATGCTTATGATCGGTTTATCCGCTGCGATCGCTCTATTGTTGGTGTGGTACTTTATAAAGAGAACTTTTCGTTAAAAAAGTTCTCTTTCACACTACATGAACATTCCGCCGTTTACTTTGAGTGTTTCACCTGTAATGTAAGAAGAGTGGTCAGAGAGTAAGAACGCTACTGCTTCAGCCACCTCTTTTGGTTCACCAAATCTGGCCATTGGTATCTTTGATGTGAAGGCATCTTTGACCTCATCTTTCAGTACATCCGTCATCTCAGTAGCGATGAATCCCGGAGTGATCGTATTGTAACGAATGCTTCTAGGTGCTGCTTCTATGGCAAAACTTTTTGTCATCGCTATCGTTCCACCTTTACTTGCAGAGTAGTTTGTCTGTCCGGCATTTCCTGTTTCACCTACGATAGAAGCGATGTTCACTACAGAACCAAAACGCTTTTTACCCATTACTTTAAGTGCTTCACGACACCCTATAAATGTAGAGGTCAAGTTTGCATTGATCACATCCATGAACTCATCTGTTTTCATACGCATTGCCAATTTGTCTTTTGTGATACCGGCATTATTTACCAGGTATGAAAGCTCTCCATCAGCTTCTACAATACTTTTCATCGCTGCGACAAAAGCTTCATCATCACTCACATCGAAACCGATCACTTCAGCTGCACCGCCTTCAGCTTCTATAGCTGCTTTCACTGCATTGGCCTCAGCTTCTCCAGAACGATAATTTACCCATACCTTCAAACCAAAAGCAGCAAGACTTTTTGCTATTTCTGCACCTATTCCTCTACTTGCTCCAGTGACTAATACATTGTTACCTGAAAATTTCATTTCGACCCTTTTTTTATACATTTGATAAAATTGTACCATGTTTTATGTTACAATGGCAGAAAGGAAAGATAAAGCTATGGAAAAGAAAATTAAAAAATCAGTAGCTACCTTACTTGCACATATCATTAAAATTGACAACAGAGATATCGCAAAGGAAGCACCACTTTTTTGTAAACTGATGGAAATGGATTTTGATTGTGATTCTGAGGAAGCCAAAAAATTTCTTATGGAAACGCTAGAAGAAGAGTATGATCTTGATGAGCATATTGCGATCATCAATGATGCTTTATGTGATGACAAACTCAGTAAAATGCATATCCTCGAACAGCTCAATCATATCATCTATTCCGATACGATCACACCTAAAGATTATCAAGAGTTTGAAAGGATCAAAGAGGCCCTTTTCTCCTGTGACCCAGAATAGGGTCAAATCAGAGGTTCATCCATCTCTTCAGGTATATCCAATCCCATAAGTGTCAGTACTGTAGGCGCAACATTATTTAAACCACACCCCTCTTTGACCTTGCTTACACCCTCGGCCATGACAAAACACCACACTTCACCAACGGTGTGATTTGTCAGTACATGCCCTTCACTGTCTCTCATCTCTTCACAGTTTCCATGATCAGAGGTAAGCACCACCGCATAACCATCTTCTTTTGCCTTGTCAATGATCAATCCAAGTTCTTTGTCTACTGCATTGACTGCAACACATGCCGCCTCATAATTACCCGTATGTCCTACCATATCTCCGTTGGCAAAATTGACCACGATGAAATCATAAGATTCATCCATCGCCGTACGTACTGCTTCTCCAACCTGAGGTGCTGACATCTCAGGCTTCATATCATAGGTTTTCACATCAGGGCTCGGTATAAGTACTCTGCTCTCACCTAACACAGGCTCTTCTACTCCACCATTCAAAAAGAAAGTCACGTGTGCATATTTTTCAGTCTCTGCTGTGTGAAGCTGTCTTAGCCCAGCCTCGGATATCACTTCTGCCAGAGTATTTTTCGGTGTCTCTTTGGGAAAGAGTATCGGATAAGGAAAATTAGCATCATATTTTGTCATTGTTGCAATGTTCAGTGGCGTAGACTTGCATGTAAATTGATCAAAGTGGTCATCTCCTAATGCAGTAGTGATCTCTCTCACTCTGTCTGAACGGAAATTCGTTACAAGCACAACATCATCCTCCTGCATCTCTTCATACCCTTCAAAAGCGACAGGCTCGATAAACTCATCTGTCTCATTTTTGGCATAA
>Ga0180436_10003898_pt1 | contig 13569 bp, 11 predicted proteins | sample SS_ome_2_FD_132434 | JGI IMG/M metagenome (GOLD analysis project Ga0180436, IMG submission 132434) | Hypersaline lake sediment archaeal communities from the Salton Sea, California, USA - SS_3_S_2 metaG | ecosystem: Environmental > Aquatic > Non-marine Saline and Alkaline > Hypersaline >...
GCATCGAGACCGACAAGGGCATTCACGGGATTGGCGAGGGCAGCCTGCAGTACAAGGATGTGGCCCTGGCCGCCGAGATTGAGAACTTTGGCGGATTTCTGCGTGGCAAGGACCCTTTTCGGATCGAGCATATCTGGACATCGCTGCACCGGCGCGTGACCTGGTCGGGCGGGGCAGTGACCATGAGCGCCATCAGTGCCATCGATCAGGCGCTTTGGGACATCAAGGCCAAGGCGCTGAACGTGCCGGTCTATGAGTTGCTGGGCGGCAAGGTGCGCGACCGCGTGTCGGTCTATGCCAATGGTTGGTTTATGGGCAGTGTGCCCGGCGCCCACGGCCCAAAGGCACGCACCGAGGCAGAGGCTGCCTGGTACGGCGAGCGCGCCCAACAGGTCGTGCGCCAGGGCTACCGCTGCTTGAAGCTCTACCCCTTTGGCGGCGCGCAGACGATCACGCCTGAGCGCATGGCCCATGGCTTGGCCGTGGTCCAGGCAGTGAGAGAGGCGGTCGGACCCGAGGTCGATGTGGCCATCGATATCCGAGCGCGACTGAACAGGGGCAGCGCGCAGCGTGTCGCCCACAAGCTCGAGCCGCTCGACATCGCCTGGATCGAAGAGCCGATCCTGTATGACAACGCCGCGGCAATGGGGGCGTTCGCCCGCTCGACGCGTATCCCGGTGGCCACCGGCGAGCAACTCTACTCGCGCTGGGAATTCCGCCCGTTGTTGGAGGAGAATGCCGTAGCGATCATCCAGCCCGACATCTGCCATGCCGGCGGACCGTCCGAACTGAAACGGATCGCGGCCATGGCCGAGGCCTACTGTGTCAGTCTGGCGCCGCACAACTCGAACGGTCCCATCTCGACCGTCGCCAGTTTGCATCTCGACATGAGCATCAACAACTGTCACATGCAAGAGCTGTTCACCAGTTCACTCGACCTGTACCAAGAGGTGCTGACAGTGCCACTGCAGGTGGCCGATGGTTTCGCCGCGCCGCCCGAGGGCCCCGGGTGGGGTACCGACCTGGACCTCGGCGCCATACGGCGATATCCTCCGGTCGCATTCACGCCGGTCGAGTCAGAGCCCTATGGCGAGTTCTAGCATGCCGCGCCAAGGCAGAGTGACGGGGCTGCGGAACGTGGCGGGGAGGTGCGCGTGGTAAAGCGATACGCCTTGGTGGGGGTCGGGTCGCGCGGCTATTCCATGTTCATGGAGCCGTTGTTGCGCGACTATGCTGACGTGGCTCAACTGGTTGGTCTGTGCGACACCAACCCGGCTCGCATGCGTCTGGCCAACGCACGTTGCGGCTCTGCGATTCCCTGCTATGCGGACGTGGAAGCCCTGGTGGCGGCCCAGCAGCCGGACGTGGTCATTGTGGCCTCGGTGGACGCGACGCACGCGGAGATCACCTGCATGGCGCTCGAGCTGGGCTGCGATGTGATTGCGGAAAAGCCGATGGCGACCACCGCGGAGCAAGTGCGCGACATCCTCGATGCCGAGCGACGTAGCGGACAGTCCCTGCGGGTGTCCTTCAACGCGCGCTATGGCGCTCCCACCGAGCGCCTCAAAGAGCTGCTCAACGAAAGGCGGGTGGGACGAATCGCTTCGGTCGATTTCACCGAGTTTCTCGATACCCGCCACGGCGCCGACTATTTCCGGCGCTGGCACCGCAACAAGGCCAACTCGGGCGGACTGCTGGTCCACAAAGCGACGCACCATTTCGATCAGATCAACTGGTGGATCGACAGCGATCCCGAGACCGTGTTCGCCATGGGTGCGCGTCAGTTCTATGGACCGCAGCGAGATGAGCGGGGCGAGCGCTGCCTGACTTGCGGCTATGCTGACAGTTGCCCGTTCTATGTCGACCTGCGCTCTGACGAGGCACTGAGTGCGCTGTACCTGCGGGCCGAGAGCGAGGACGGCTATTGGCGCGATCGTTGCGTCTTTGCGCCCGAGATCGATATCGAGGACACGCTGCACGTCACGGTGCGGTATGCCAACGGTGTGCTCCTCAACTATGCGCTCTATGCCTTTGCGCCCTTTGAGGGGCAACGCATCGGTTTCACCGGGAGCGCGGGGCGGATGGAGGTCGACTGGGTCGACCGCTATCATGGTCTCGATGTGGCCGGCGGCTGCTCAGTTCGTCCGCTGGACGTTTCGCCCGATGTGCGCACAAGCCCGCACTTTGGTCGAGCCTATATCGAGCCAGTGGTGCAACGAACTGGGGCGCACGGCGGGGCAGATGCCCGCATTCGCAAACACCTGTTTCGCAAGGGGGTACCCGATCCGCTGCGGCAGCAAGCCGGATCGAGGGCCGGAGCCATGTCGGTGCTCGTGGGCTGCGCCGCCAATCAGGCGCTGGTCACGGGGCATCCCGTGCGAATCTCAGATCTGATAAAACCCGAACAGACAACAAGGGAGAACGAGCAAGCATGACATCAGAGAACAAGGAATACGAGACGCGACGCTACGGCGCGCTCGAAACGCGCATCTTTGACGGGCAGGCGTCGCTGGGCGCTTGGGCGGCGGAGGACCTGGCCGAGATTCTCAAGTCAGCCATCGCGGCCAAGGGGTGCGCCAACATCATCGTGGCTACGGGAAACTCGCAGCTGGCCCTTATGCAGGCGCTCAGAAAGCGGGATGACATCGCCTGGGACCGCATCTCGGTGTTTCACATGGACGAGTATGCGGGCATGAGCGACGAGCATCCAGCCAGCTTCAGACGGTATATCCGCGAGAATCTGACCGATGTCGTCAAACCCAAGGCATTCTATGGGGTCGATGGCGATGCAGACGACCTCGAGGCGGCGATGGTTGCCTATGCCGCGCTCCTGGCGGCGAATCCGGCTGACGCCTGCGTCATGGGGATAGGAGAGAACGGTCATCTGGCATTCAACGATCCTCCGGCCGACTTTGAGACCGACGACACGATTCATGTGGTGACACTCGACGCGGCCTGTCGACAGCAGCAGGTGGGCGAGGGCCATTTTGCGACCATGGACGACGTCCCCACGCAGGCCCTGAGTCTCACCGTACCCGCGCTGATGCGCCCTCCGCGTCTCTTGGTGGTGGTTCCGGAATCGCGCAAGGCTGAGGCGGTCAAGGCGGCCCTGACCGGGCCGATCACTCCGGAGGTGCCGGCTTCGATTCTGCAGCGGCAATCGCACGCCGTGCTGTATCTGGATCGCGAGTCGTCGGCCCTTCTCTAGGGCGCGATCGTGCACAGTGCACAGCCGCGTTAGGGCGCTTTTTCTTTACGTTCGTTTGAGAAAGTCGGGTCGCAACCTGGACTTTTTGCCCGGCAGATGCTATAATCGGGAATCATGCACCTTCTCTGAGGGGGAATCGGTCGCAGCCCAACCAAGCACTCACCATGCAAGGACGCTGGTGTCGTACCATGAGGGATTGGCTACCCTCCGCTCCTGTTCGATCGAGACACCGCGCGCCCTTTCTGGGCTGTCATACGCTTTCCTGAGGAGGAGATATGAAATCCGCTCGCATGTTCGCTGTTCTGGCCATCGTCCTGGTGATGGCAACGCTGATCACGGGTTGCTCTGCCAAGAGCAGCGCCACCGTGATTGCCACCGACGCCGCCTTTCCCCCGATGGAGTTTGTCGACGAGAGCAAAGAGATCGTCGGCTTTGACATCGACCTGATGAACGCCATCGCGGCCGAGATGGACCTCGAGATCGAGTTCAAGAACACGGCTTGGGACGGCATCTTTGCCGGTCTTGAGACGGATGATTATGACGCGATCATGTCGGCCGTCACGATCACCGAAGAGCGCCAGGCCAAGTATGATTTCTCCGATGCCTACATCAACGCCGGCCAGGCGATCATCGTCACGTCCGACTGCACCAGCGTTGCTGGCGCGGCTGATCTGAGCGGAAAGACCGTTGGCGCCCAGATCGGTACCACGGGCGCTCTGGCCGTTCAAGAGATGGACGGTGCCACCCTCAAAGAGTACGACACCATCGACTTGGCGCTGCTCGACCTGGTCAGCGGCAACATTGATGTGGTAGTTGTCGACACCCCGGTGGCCGCCGACTATGCGCTAGCCTCAGATCAGTTTGCCGGCAAGCTCAAGATCGTTGGCGAGCCCATTACGGACGAGTACTATGGTCTGTTGGTGCGCAAGGGCAAGAATGGCGACTTTTTGTCGGCCTTTAACGAGGGCCTGGCCAAGGTCAAGGCCAGCGGCGAGTACCAAGAGATCTATGACGAGTGGATTACAGGTGGCGGCACCTCGACAGTTGACTAGGAGCATGTTGGCGATCAGAGCGAGTTTAGGCTCGCTTTGATCGCTGCCCACATATAGGATTCGACACTATCCGAGGAGGCAGCGGAGGCCAGGAGAATCGATTCGCGACGGCGCGACTCCCAACGGCGGGAAAAGAAGGGGTTGGCAGACCCCGATGAGGGTACGGCAATCGTGCCGTGCTTGGATGCGTTCGATACGCAAACATCATTCCCGAAAGAGGAGAAGTTCCCACATGAAGCGCAAGATCAGTGTTCTGTTCATAGTCGCGATCGTCATGAGCCTGGTGATCACCGGCTGTGGCCTCAATATCGGCGGTGGCAAGACGGCCAAAGTGGCGATCCTCGCCCCCTTGAGCGGCGACGTCAAGACCTTTGGCGAGTCGACCAAGAACGCCGCCATGATGGCCATCGAGGAATACGACGGCTTTGAGCTCGAGATCGTGGTGGAAGACTCCCGCTGCGACGCTCAGGAAGCCACCAACGCGGCCAACAAGGTCATTTTTGATGACGAGGTCTCGTTCATTCTCGGTGCTGTCTGCTCCAGCGCCTCGATTCCCATCTCGGAAATCGCAGAGGCCAACGGCGTGCTGCAAATCTCGCCGACCTCGACCAACCCGGCCGTCACCAAGAACGAGGACGGCACCAACAAAGAGTTTGTCTTCCGCGCCTGCTTTACCGACCCCTTCCAGGGCGAGGTGATGGCGGCGTTTGCTATGGACGAGCTGGGCGCCAAGACCGCCGGTGTGCTCTATGACGTGGGCAACGACTATGTCAAGGGTTTGGGCGAGTACTTTGTGCAGGCTTTTGAGGAGCGCGGTGGTACCATCGCCGTCAACGAGGCCTATACCAAGGACGATACGGACTTTTCCGGTGTACTGGGCAAGGTCGCGGCGGCCGACGTTGACGTGCTGTTCCTCCCGGACTATTACGCCAAGAACAACCTGATCGCGGCCCAGATCAAGGAAAAGGGCATCGACGCGATCCTTCTCGGCGGCGACGGCTGGGATTCGCCCGAACTCGAGTTTGAGCTGTTCGAGGGTGGCTATCACTCGAACCACTACTCGCCGGCTGACCCCCGCCCGATCGTTCAGGACTTTGTGAGCGGCTATGAGGCCAAGTATGGCCAGACGCCCGACGCGTTGGCGACTCTGGGTTATGACGCGGCCAAGATGCTCTTCCAGGCCATGGACGAGGCCAACAGCACGGATCCGGAAAAGGTCCAGGCGGCCTTGGCCGAGATCGAGTATGAGGGCGTCTCGGGTGTGATCACCTTTGACCCGTTCGGCACCCCCATCAAGTCCGCGGCTATCGTCAAGATCGAGGGCGGCAAGCAGGTCTTCCACAAGTTTGTGGCCCCCTAGGTTCACTGATAGGGGAGGGCGCACCGCGCCCTCCCTTTTCTCTCTCGACGGTTGACTCTACCCCCCAGGCCATCGCTCACGCGCGCCGACTCTGACGGGTGCATCTCGGTATGCCTTGATGAGCTGTGTCAGTCAGAGGACTGGCGGGCTGGCCGTGCCCAATGGTTGGTCGTCGTTCACAAGGAGGTCGAATGAGGCAGTCGAGTAAGATGCTCCTGCGCATCATCGCCTGGCTAACGCTGGCGGCGCTTGGGGTAGGCATCTTGATCGGTCTGGTCGGTCTGGTGCGTGTTCAGGGCCTGACCTACTTTTTGCAGGCGCTGGTGGACGGGCTGCGACTGGGCTTTGTCTATGCGCTCATCGCTCTGGGATACACATTGGTCTATGGCATCGTGCGCCTGATCAACTTTGCCCACGGCGACGTGTTCATGGTCGGTGCCTTTACCAGCTTTTACGCGATCACCCAGTACGGTTGGGGATTCGTTCCCGCGATCCTGTTGGCAATGATCGTCTGCACGCTCTTGAACGTCGTCATCGAGCGGGTGGCCTACAAGCCGCTGCGCTCGGCGCCGCGTATCGCCGCGCTGATCACGGCGATCGGTGTGTCGTTCTTTCTCGAGTATTTCACCGCTCTGAAATGGGTCTTTGGCGCCGACTATTACACCTACAAGCAGCCGTTTGAAGTGCAGGTGTGGAATATCGGCGGGGTTCTGATCAGCAACATCACCGTTATCATCATCGCGGTCACGCTGTTCCTCCTGTTTAGCCTGCAGTACATCATCTCCCGTACCAAGATGGGTAGAGCGATGCGCGCCTGCTCGTTCGACAAGCCTGCTGCGCGCCTGATGGGCATCAATGTGGACGGCATCATCTCGGCAACGTTTGCGGTGGGCGCTGCGTTGGCCGGGGCTGGCGGCGTTCTCTATGCGATCGCCTTTCCGCAAATCTGGACTTTTATGGGCGTCATGCCGGGGCTCAAGGCCTTTATCGCGGCAGTCCTGGGCGGTATCGGCAGCGTTCCGGGTGCCTTTGTCGGCTCGTTGCTGATGGGTGAGATCGATGTGCTGGTGGTCAGTTTCTTGCCGATGGGATCGCGCCTCCGCGACCTGTTTGCCTTTTTCGTGCTGATCATTGTGTTCTTGGTCAAACCCACCGGGATTTTCGGTGAGCCGCAGGTAGAAAAGGTCTAGGAGTAGCGATATGCGCAAGAAAAAGGTCTCACGCTCCTGGGTCCCCAGCCTGCTGATGGCGGTCGGTGTGTTTGTGGTCATTTGGTTGCTCAAGACCATCGGCTTACTCTCGATGCGCTGGTACCTGATCCTACAGATGGCGGCGATCACCACCATCAGCGCGTTGGGTCTCAACCTGATCTATGGCTTTAACGGGCAGTTCTCACTCGGCCACATCGGGTTCTATGCCATCGGAGCCTATGCCTCGGCCTTGATTACCAAGGACCTGAGTGCCAAGTGGAGCGGCACACAGGTGGGCGGCTTGAGCTGGATTATGGCAGGGCAGCTCGGCGTTTTGGCGACGCTGATTCTGGCCAACAAGCTCAAGATGGGTCCGCGGCTCAAGGCGCTGCGGAAGCGAATTGGCGGCGAACTGGCCCCCTACGAGTCGGGGACGATCACCGCGCTTGCGGGTATACTGATGCTTGTGGTGGTCTTGGCGGCCGGCGTCGTCGTGGCGGTGGTCACTCATTGGGTGTTCTTTGCCCTGTTCTCGGGTTTGGTCAGTATCCTGCCCAAGGCCGTCGAGCAGCCGATCATCTTTTTCGTCGCTCTGCTCAACGGCGGCACGCTGGCGGCGCTGGTCTCTTATCTGGTTGGTCTGCCGCTGCTACGTTTGGGATCGGACTATTTTGGAATCGCCACGCTGGGGTTTGCCATTATGGTCTACACCGCCCTGCAGAGCGGCGACCTGGTGATCCCGACGATGAAAGGTGCCCGAGGGATGGTGGGCATCCCCCACTGGACCAACTGGGGTTGGGCTTTTGGCGCTCTGGTGCTGAGCCTCTTTGTCATTCGCAACTTGGTCTATTCGAGTTATGGTCGTGCCTTTCTCTCGGTGCGCGAGGACGAAGTGGCAGCGCGGGCCATGGGCGTCGATGTGGCTCAGATGAAGACGATGGCTTTTACCTTTGGCGGCTTTTTCGCTGGTGTGGCCGGCGGACTGTATGCCCACTGGTCGGGGTTCCTGCATCCCAGCAGTTTTAACATGATTCGCGGATTCGACCCCCTGATCATGATCGTCTTTGGCGGCTTGGGGAGCATGACCGGTACGCTGGTCGGATCGATGACCATCGTGATCGGACTAGAGTTGCTGCGCAACGTGTTGCCCAGCGGTTTTGAAGACTGGCGGTTTGTGATCTATGCCATTCTGCTGCTGATGATCATGCTCTTGCGGCAGCAGGGCTTGCTCGGCACGAACGAATGGGGTTGGCTCAAGGCGCCGCTCCCACCTGAGCGCGACATTCCGGTTCCCACTCAGGCGGCGGTCGAGGGGGAGGAGGGAGCATGATGGCGCAGAGCAGTACGGATAGGGACTATGGTAACCGTATTCTTGATATCCAGGACCTCGCGATCGTGTTTGGCGGGCGTCGAGTCAAGGGCGAGATCGTCGGTGGCCTGCGGGCGGTGTCCGATTTCACTATGGCCGTTCCAGAGGGGGGGCTGTACGGGTTGATCGGACCCAACGGGGCAGGCAAGACCACGGTGTTCAACATGATCACCGGAGTCTATCAGCCCACCGAGGGCGAGATACTGTTTTCCGGCGAGAGCGTAATCGGTCGTGCGCCGCATGATATCACCCGTGGCGGCATTGGCCGCACGTTCCAGAACATTCGCCTGTTCAAGGACCTGACAGTGCTAGATAATGTGCGCATCGCCTATCACACCCACGTGGGGTACAATCTTGTGGAGGCGATGACGCGCCTGGGCAAGTATAGCGCGATGGAGCGAGACCTCACCGAGCGGGCGCAGGACTTTTTGGCTGTCTTTGGCCTGCAGGATCGCCAGACCGAGATCGCCAAGAACCTGCCCTATGGCGAACAGCGGCGTCTCGAAATTGCGCGCGCGCTGGCCACTGAGCCGACGATGCTGTTGCTCGACGAACCGGCCGCCGGCATGAATCCCAGTGAGATCGAACAGCTCATGGAGCTGATCCACTTTGTGCGCGACCGGTTCCAACTGAGCATCTTGCTGATCGAGCACCAGATGCGGGTTGTCATGGGCATCTGCGAGTGGATCACGGTGATGGACTTTGGCCAGGTGATTGCTCGGGGCACGGCCCGCGACATCCAGAACCACGAAAAGGTCCGAGAGGCCTACCTGGGGACGACCGTTGAGAAAGGGTTGAGGTCAGATGCTGCTGGAGACTAGAGACCTACATGTCGCCTATGGGGCCATCAAGGCGCTTCAGGGCATCTCGTTCCACATCGATCAGGGCGAGATCGTCACGCTGATCGGTGCCAACGGCGCCGGCAAGAGCACGACGCTTCGTACCATCTCGGGTCTGCTCCGGCCGATACAGGGTGACGTCCTCTACAAGGGACAGAGTATCACCAAGGTGTCAGCCGAAAAGATCGTCACCCTGGGCATCTCACAGGTGCCGGAGGGGCGACGCATCTTTGCCCAGTTGACGGTGGAAGAGAACCTGGAGGTCGGCGCCTATACACGCAAAGACAAGCGCGAGATCCAAGAATCGATGGAGCGCGTGTTTGCCAGCTTTCCGCGCCTCAAAGAGCGGCTCAAGCAATATGGTGGCACGCTCTCGGGTGGTGAGCAGCAGATGCTGGCCATGGGGCGCGGGCTGATGTCCAAGCCGGACCTGTTGCTGCTGGACGAGCCCTCGATGGGCCTGGCGCCCATCCTGGTGGAAGAGATTTTCGAGATCATCAAGCGGATCAACGCCCAGGGCACCAGCATCCTGCTGGTTGAGCAGAACGCCGCCATGGCCTTTTCGGTGGCGAACCGGGCCTATGTGCTCGAGACAGGGCGCATCGTGCTTGAGGGTACATCGCAGGAATTGGCCAACAATCCGCAAGTCCGCGAGGCGTACCTGGGTCAGAGCTAGCTGACCCGCAAGGCGCGTGAACGCGCCGCAAACCAAACGCAACGCAGCGAGGTTGTCTCGTACCAGAGGGGCGGGTCTCTCTGGGGTGGCAACCTCGTTTGTATAGGGGGAGAGAGGCATGTTGGAGGAGCAACCACAGTTTGTGGGACACGCCCTAACGCGCAGCCAGCGACGCGACTGGCGCTTTGTGCTGATGGCCATCGGCTTGGCGCTATTGCTGTTGGGGCTACTGCTGCCGATCTATGGCCATCGGATCAGCGCGGCTGTGACCACGTTCAGTGAGGGGAGCGAGGTCGCGCTCAGCTTTCCGACGCTGATAAGCGGCCAGCACTATGCTCAGGCAAACGATCCGGTCAATGAAGAGCTTGAAGCGGTGTCCATCACCGTCGATCCGGTGGAGGATCATGGCCGTTCGCTGCTGGGGTGGCTGTTTGCCGTGCTTGGCTCGGACGGGTTGGCGCTGCACCTGGGATTCGTGCTGTATGTGTTGACGGCGGTCGCGGCGTGGGTGGTGGTGGGCATCCTTTTGGTCTCGGCCTGGCGTCGCGAAAAGGGGCTGCGCGCAGGCATGATCCCGGTAGCGACGAACCTCTCGATGCTGACTATCCTGGCGCTGCTCCTCTCCTGGCAGCACCAGTTCGATTACTCGTGGTACCTGTTCCAGCTCGCACCTGACAAGCTGACGCCTGGGATCGGATTCTGGTGTGTTTTGATGGGCGCGGCCGCCATGGCGGCGGCATGTCTGGGACTGCGGCGCGAGACGCGCAAGGACATCATCAACTGGTGGGCGCTGGTTTTGGCCGCTGGTCTACTCATCTGGCTGCTTATCTGCTTCAGGCCGTATCCCTACTATGAGATCTGGCGTTTCATTTCGGACGGCATTCTGGTTACGCTACGCATCGTGGTGGTGTCGTTCGCCTTTATCCTGGTGGTCAGCCTGCTGGGCGGACTGGGGCGCATTTCCTCCAACCGCGTGATCCGCTGGCTGGCCTCGCTCTATGTCGAAGTGGTCCGAGGCATACCGCTGCTGGTGCAGTTGCTGTTCATCTGGTTCGCGCTGCCACAGGTGTTCGATGGCATCGGAGCCCTATTCGGGGCTATATCGCCGAGCCTGGCGGGCGTGGAGGAATGGTTCGCTGGCCTGCGTTTGGACCCGTTTGCCGCAGCGGTGCTGGGCTTGACGGTCTGCTATGGCGCCTATGGCTCTGAGATTTTCCGAGCGGGTATCTCCTCAATCCATCACGGCCAGATGGAGGCGGCGCGCTCGCTGGGCATGTCCTACGTGCAGGCGATGCGCTATGTGATTCTGCCACAGGCGGTACGGGTCATTCTGCCTCCGATCGGAAACGAGTTCGTGGCACTGCTCAAAGACTCGACGCTGGTCTCGGTGCTGGCGGTGTCAGACCTGACGCGTCGCGGGCGCGAGTATATGGCGCGCACCTTTTTGAGTTTCGACACCTGGATTCTGGTGGCGCTCTGCTACCTGGTGCTGACGCTGTTCTCGTCGCGGGTGGTGGAATCGATCGAAGCCAAGAGCAGTTTCAAGTAGGGCAGGGGGATGAACATGGGCACGAGTACGCCTGCTGTCGACAATATTATCGAGATTCGCAACCTTCACAAGACCTTTCACCACGGCAAGGTGGTGGCGCTGGAGGACGTGTCGCTGGATATTCCCGAGGGGCAGGTCACGGTGATCATCGGCCCGAGCGGTTCGGGCAAGTCGACGTTGCTGCGCTGTATCAACCTCCTCGAGGTGCCGGACTCGGGAGAGATTGTGGTCGATGGCATTCGCGTCGATGCCGAGTGCGACATCAACCTGGTGCGTGAAGAGATCGGGATGGTCTTTCAGCAGTTTAACCTATTCCCGCACCTCTCGGTGTTGGAGAATGTCTCGTTGGCGCAGCGAGTCGTGCGAGAGCGCGAGCGGGAAGAGGCGGCACAGATCGCGCGTGATCTGCTCGTCAAGGTGGGCATCCCGGAAAAGGCCGATGTCTATCCCGGGCAGCTGTCGGGTGGTCAGCAGCAGCGTGTGGCGATTGCGCGGGCGCTGGCCATGCAGCCCAAGATCATGTTGTTCGACGAGCCCACCTCGGCGCTCGACCCCGAGATGATCAAAGAGGTGCTCGACGTGATGCTCGATCTGGCCTCTGAGGGGATGACCATGGTGGCGGTGACCCACGAGATGGGCTTTGCTCGCAACGCCGCCAACCGTGCCATCTTTATGGACGAGGCCCAGATCGTGGAGGACACCACCCCGGAGCTGCTGTTTTCTGCCCCTCGCGAGAAGCGCACGCGCGAGTTTCTGGGCAAGATACTGCACTAGGCCTGTCCCCCACCGGTTGCGCATCCATGTCCGCGGTCCTATAATGGGCCAGTGGGCACACGGTCACGCCCATTTCCCATGCCTTGCGACGCGCCGACGCCCGCCCGGAGGGTGTTTGGCGCATCGCGGTAGACCTGCTAAAATAGAGTAGTCTACTCAAGATTGGGATTTTCTTCACAATGAACCTCATCGTAGAGTTCCTGGGACTGTCTCGTGGACTGGCCCAAACACCAGAGGCCTCGATCAGTGTAGCTGAGGGGGCCTCTTATCGCGACGCCCTCGCTGCCACAGCCGAACGATTTCCGGCTCTGATTGGCCCCGTTCTGCAGCCGCGCACCTACGATCTGGCTCCCGCCCTCATGATGAATGTCAACGGTCGTTACGCCGTCCGGGACCTGGACGCGCCGGCGGCCGATGGACAACGCCTCATTATCATGTTCCTCGAAGCAGGAGGATAGCGTCATGCACTCTTATAGCGGCAAGATCCTGCACGTCGATCTGAGCGATCGGACCACGCGCGTGCAACGGGTTGGCCCCGGGTTCCTGAAAAAGTATCTCGGCGGCGTGGGGTTGGCCACGCGTCTGGTGTACGACAACACGCCGGCGGGATGCGATCCACTGGGGCCCGACAATGCGCTCTGTTTTGCCTGTAGCGCCTTTGGAGGCACGACCATGCCGGTGGGCACCAAGCACGGCGTGGCCAGCAAATCGCCCCTGACCGGCATGATCGGCGACTCGCTCTCGGGCAGCCACTTTTCCGAGATGATCAAGCGCGCCGGCTGGGACGGGATGGTCATCAAGGGCCAGGCTCCCAACTGGACGGTGCTGTTTATCGACGATGACGAGGTCTCGTTCATCGACGCCGCCCCCTGGGTGGGCATGGGGACGTCCGAATCGCAAGAGGCCTTTCGCGAGCATATGGGCGATGAGAACGTCCGCATCAGCGCGATCGGTCCGGCAGGTGAGCATCTGCTGCGCTTTGCCACCATCGACAACGATGGCCGCCAGGTGGGACGTACTGGCAACGGCACGGTCATGGGCTCCAAAAGGCTCAAGATGATCGCCATTCGCGGCACCCAACCGGTGACGGTTGCCCACCCCAAGGCGGTGATGGAGGAGACGCTCAAACTGATCAAGGTCACCCAGGGGCCCGGAACGCTCAAGTATCGCACCTTGGGCACTCCGGCCAACGTGCTAAACATGAACAAGCTGGGTGTGCTACCCACGCGCAACTTTTCCGAGACCGTGTTCGAGCACGCCGAGGCAATCAGCGGCGAGACGCTGCGGGACAAGTTCAAGGTCAAGGCTGTGGCCTGCGTGGGCTGCTCGATCGCTTGCGAACAGTGGGGCGAGGTGCAGGAGGGCAAGTACAAGGGCGCGCGTATCGGCCTGGACTATGAGCCGCTTTTCGCGCTCGGATCGAACTGTGGCATCGGCACCTTGCCGCCCATCATCGCCCTGGTGCAACAGGCCGACGAGTTGGGCATGGATGGCATGAGCGCCGGCGTGGTGGTCAGTTGGGCCATGGAGTGTTTCGAGCGCGGCATCCTCA
>Ga0180436_10003900_pt1 | contig 13567 bp, 8 predicted proteins | sample SS_ome_2_FD_132434 | JGI IMG/M metagenome (GOLD analysis project Ga0180436, IMG submission 132434) | Hypersaline lake sediment archaeal communities from the Salton Sea, California, USA - SS_3_S_2 metaG | ecosystem: Environmental > Aquatic > Non-marine Saline and Alkaline > Hypersaline > Sediment...
CGCTCAATCCTGTTCTTGCGAGATGCGCCGTCTTGGCGGCAGGGCGGAACGCCCGCCTATTCGCGACACAGTCGCGACGCCATTAATAACGTACTGAAAATACGGCTCGTACAGACGCGGTATCTCCGACGAAGTCGCGATGCCTTTAATGACGCACCGAGAACATGAGCCGCACAGACACAGTCACTCCGAGGCAGTCGCGAGTCCGCTGGATTTCTAACGATGGATGCGTTTTCAACGGCGTTGCGACTTCGTCGGAGATGCTGTGTCTGTACGATCCGTATTCCTGGCGCGTTACTAACGGCATCGCGACTTCGTCGCGAATAGGCGGGCGTTCCGCCCTGCCGCTAAACAGTAAAAACCGGATGCGCTATTGATGCATCTCTACGCGTAGGTATACTCATGACTACCGCAATCATGATCATCGCTTACCATTTTGTATTCACCACCTATGGGACATGGCTGCCCAACGATCCGCGGGGCTCGTATTCCAAAGTGGTCTACGACGCCGAAGTGAAGGCGCTCGGCGATTCGCACTACGGCCGGCAGGATCGCGAACCGGACGCAGATACGCTCAGGAAATTCTGGACCGCAGCGCGTCGAACTCTGAAGCGGCCGCAATTCTTCATCGACGATTCGAAGCGTGAGATTATCGCAGAGGGCTTCGCCCAGGTAGTGCGGCGATTAGGTCTGACCGTTCGGGCATGCGCGATCATGAACGATCACGTGCATCTGCTGACCAGTCGCAGCAAGCACCGCATAGAATACGTTATCGGCCAGTTCAAGGGCGGAGCCACCCGCGCGCTGGGCCTGTCGCAGACGCCCTGGACGAAAGGAGCATGGAAGGTCTTCATTGTCGACGAGGAAACCTTGGCGTCGGCGGCGCGGTACATCGAAAGGAATCCGATCGAAGCGGGACGCCCGCCGCAGCAGTGGAGTTTCGTGACCCCGCTGTCGTCCTTTTGCGAATAAACGCTCCGCCCGCCGTTTTGGCGGCAGGGCTCACGCGCCCGCCTATTCGCGACACAGTCGCGACGCCGTTAATGACGCACCAAGAATACGGATCGTACAGATACAACTGTGCCGACGAAACGTCTATTGATCGAACAGGGCGCCTCAACGCCTGTCGGTCAATACAACTCTTACGAGACGCGCCGTTTTAGCGGCAGGGCGGAACGCCCGCCTATTCGCGACACAGTCGCGACGCCGTTAATGACGCACCGAGAACATGTGCCGCACAGACACAGTCACTCCGAGGCAGTCGCGAGTCCGCTGGATTTCTAACGATGAATGCGTTTTCAACGGCGTTGCGACTTCGTCGGAGATGCTGTGTCTGTACGATCCGTATTCCTGGCGCGTTACTAACGGCATCGCGACTTCGTCGCGAACAGGCGGGCGTTCCGCCCTGCCGCTAACAGTCAACGGCTGCGCCGTCACGGTGCATTATGAAATGAAATGACGTCGCCCAGGGCCGGGAAATCCTCTCGCCAGCGATTGACCGTTTCGATGTCCAGCGGGGCCGATATCACGCACTGGTCTTCGGCAGCGCGGGCCAGCGTTCCTCCCTGCGGGTCTATGATGACGCTCTGTCCGGCGTAGGAGTGGTTCGGGTCGGCCCCGCAGCGGTTAACACCTATGACATAGGCCTGATTCTCGATTGCTCGTGCGATCAGAAGCTGCGACCAGTGTTCGCTTCTCACCGCCGGCCAGTTGGCGATTACGGCTATCAAGTTCGCCCCGGCCGCTGCGCCGCTGCGGAACAGTTCGGGGAATCGCAGATCGTAGCAGACCGCCGGCGCCAGTTGAAATTCGCCGACCGGCAGCACAACCGCCCGGTCGCCGGGGGTGTAGTGCTCCTGCTCGCCTGACGGTGAGAAGGGGTGGGTCTTCCAATACCGCCCGGTCGTCGAGCCGTCGGGCGCAAGGAGCAGCGCTTCGTTACGGCACGTGTCGTCGTGTCTGGCCGCCAGGCCCGCGAGTATGTATATTCCGAATCGTCTTGCGGTTTCAGACAGCGAAGCGGCGGCAGGTCCGTCCGGCGGCTCGGCCAGTGAGGCCGCGTCCATCGAAAAGCCGGTCGAAAACATCTCCGGCAGCACCGCCAGGTCGCCGGGCTGCGGCGCGGCGGCCGACAGCATATCCTCGAACGCCCGGCAGTTGGCCTGCGGGTCCGACCATGCGATATCGAGTTGTATGCACAATGCGTTCATATCAGGCATGATCATCGGCCCGCGGACGCATTTCAAGCGCGGGGTTGTTTTCAACAACGGCTATTACCACGGATAGCACCGATAGCACCGATGTAGTTACGGCATACGACGACGGCTGCGGCAACGACGGATAACGACGGATGAGGATAGGCGACGGCGACGGCTTGTGCCACAGAGAACGATCAGTGACCAGTAACGGCCGACCTGTCGTAGCCATCAGTGCTAGCAGCCTGCCGGCAGGCTGGTCCGTGTCATCCGCTCGTCCTCCGTAGCTTCAGCGAAGGAGGATGGTGGAAAAGCCGTCGCCGTTTGCTTTGCGGCGATTCGAAACTTACGCTCCCTGTGCGGAGGAAGTTTTTTGAAACGGAGTAGGGAGGGAATCTCACACCCTTATGAAAGACCCCGGCGTAGGTTCATGGCCCGGTCCGCTCGAAGGCCCCAAACGCTCCACGCTTTTGACGAATGCATTGTGGTTCCATCACGCATCGATTCCCAGACCCGCGGCGCCGGCGCCTTACATTCTGTGGCGGGAGGCCGTCGGCAGGCGACTGCTGACGCCCGCCGAGAGGACCGCTCGAGTGCGGCGCTTCGAACGCAAGGCGGCCGCCTGATCGGCCATGTGCGGTCAGGCGTCCTGGGCGGAAGACTCCTCCCGACCTACGAAGGCGGTGGCGCAGAGTCTCATGCACTGCTCGACGGGCATGTCGATCTCTTCGATTTCGTTGGGGCGGCAGTAGACTGTTATTCCGCCGAACATGTAGCTGAACGGCAGATAGACCGCCACGGTCCGTCCGCAGCCCGACCCCTCGGCGTAGGGCGGTTGGTCGTTGGTGCGGATGCCGAGCATCTTCATGCTCGATCCGGGCGGGGAGTACTGCACGACCTGCCCCATCTTGCCGGCGTCTCCGCCGAACAGTTGCAGAAGGTCCCGCAGCGATTCGTACAGCATCTTGATCCCCGGCATGCGGGCGATGAGTTTTTCAAGGAGCGTCCAAAACGCGCGGAACAGCCACAGTCGGGTCGCCAGGCCGACGATGTAGACCGCCGCGATGAGGATCAGGGCGCCTACTCCCGGCGGGAGCGTGGTGTTGGGCGTGAGTTCGCCGCCGAGTTTGTCCAGCGTGCCGCCTACCCAGTAGACGGCGTACACTGTTGTCGCCAGCGGTATGAGGACCATCACACCGGCCAGCAGAATGCCCAGTTGCTTCTTCATCGATAAGCTCCTTTGCTAGACCCCGCGCAGCGAGCGGGTCAGATCAGTTCGAAGATCGATTGGGTCTTGACTATCGTCAGATCGTCGGGGAAGGCGTGGAATGCGAATACGTGCAGGCCGGTGGAGGACGCTTCGTAATCGATAAACGTGAACGGAGTGAGCGGGGGACGGTTCATCCAGGTCGGAAACGGCACGAACAGGCCGCGTTTGGCGCCTATCTTCGCCAGGTCGTGATGCGTCTTGTGGTAGACAAGCGGGCTCATCTGCTCGACCTGGAAGTTCATCATGTAGCTGATCCCGCCGGCGCGCCTGTGATGGTGCGCCTTTTCGCCGCGGAACGGCATCTGCCTGATGACCCCGGCGGTCGGGAGGGACGCCTCGTCGTCTGCCAGCAATTCGACCATAGCGTGCCTGTCGCGGAAGAAACCGATCACGTGCGTGCAGCCGGTGACCCATATCTGGGCTTCGTACCGGCCGCGGATCAAATTGCGATCGTGATATATCTCGAACAACTCCGGATGAACCGGGCGGTCGTAGAGATAATACCGCAGCGACGAAATACTCTGTTGTTGACGCGTACTCATAATGGTTCTGCTCTTCGGCATCTATTATACACCCAGTCGTCTTTTCGTGCAAAATATCCCAGACCTGTAGGGCGGACGCATTGCAGCAGTTTGCGGTTGACCAACGGCTCTTGCCGCAGAGAACGGCCAGCGGCCAGTAACGGCAACGGCTTGCGGCCAGTGACCGGTGACGGCGACGACCGGGACGCGGACTTCGATATCGAATATGCGGAATGTTCTTTCACAGATTTGAAATCATGATACAATCTGCTGTGGTTTCCGGCCCCGTCGGGCGCCGGGATGAGCTGCAGGAGTCACGGTTATGTCCATTGTCGATCGATACAGTTTAAGGGGCGGTTCTTCTTCGAGGGAACCGTTCCGCCGGCCGATTCTCGAACAACTGGCCCCGAGGCTGCTGCTGAACGGCGTAACCCTTATTACTCACGGTCACAACACCGACACCACCGGCTGGATCAGCACAATGGCCGACGCCGTCGCCGACCGGGTCGTCGGGGACCCCGCAGTCTATACGCTGTATATCAAGGATAACGACGACGATGAAGAGCCGGACTGGCACAATCTCATCGCAAAAGACCCTGCTCTGACTTACGACACCGTCGACAGCGGCGAGGCGATCATCAAGATCGACTGGTCGGACATGACCGACGGCCTGTTTGATTTCGATACAAGCACCCTTGACGTAGGCTACTACGCGGCCGACTGGCTGGCCGCCAGCGAATTCGCCGAGGCTCCGATCCACCTGATCGGACACAGTCGCGGCGGCTCGGTGGTCTCAGCGACGGCCAAGCGGCTGGCGGAGAAGGGTATATGGATCGATCAACTGACAACGCTTGATCCGCATCCGATTTCCGGCGATGCGGGCGTGTTCGCCTGGGACACCGTGCGTTTCGCCGACAACTACTGGCGGACCGGCGACTACCCCGACGGGCAGCCGGTCTCCGGAGCGTACGACCGGGAACTGAACGACGACGTTTTTGACGGCGGATGGTTCAGCGATGTGGGCTATTCCGGCGGGCACAGCGACGTTCACCTGTGGTATCACGGGACGATAGACATAACCGGCCCGGTCGACGACGGGACAGAGAGCCTCTCCAGCGATGTGGCTGACGAATGGTACGATCCGGAATACGACATGCCCGGGCCGCGGGAGCAGGTCGGCTATCACTACAGTCGAATCGCAGGCGGGGACCGATCGGAACTCGGCGGCTGGCTTCCGTCGGCCGCCAGTCGCGTCTACATGCCCCGTTCGGGGACGCAGTGGGCGAATCTGGCCGCTCCGCTCGAACTGCCCGGCCCGCTGACAGTTCAGCAGGGCGACGGCATACCGATCGCTTACAGATACCAGTCAGCCGCCGCGTGCGACATCAGCTTCGGATTCGACGCCGACCGCAATCCGTACAACGCTTCAGCGCCGGACTACCTCGCCGCGACCGCTCTGCCGGCGACATCGGACGGAACGGCTTTCGATAACGGTCTGGCGGAGACTCAGGATATTGACACCTCGACGTTATCGCCCGGGATGTATTACCCAGTTGCGCGGATATCGGTCGGCGGCCTGACGAGATACGCGTATTCATCGCAACAGGTGGTCATCGAGCCGCCGCCCGTCCCAGGCGATGCCGACGATAACGGCGTTGTCGACGACGCCGACCTTGGCATATTCTCCGGCCAATTCGGTTTGCGGGGCTCGGATCTGAGCGCTGACTTCGACGCCGACGGGTTGGTGGGTCTGAGCGATTTCGCGATCCTTCGGGCGAATTTCGAAAGCAGCCCGCCTTCAGCATCTCCAGCCCCCTCGCCGGCGCCGGCGGCAGCCGATTCGCAGTCAGGCGCCTCCCCCGGACTGGTCACTTCAGTGACCCAGTCGCAGGCGACAGCCTCGCCGTCCCATGAGCCTCTGCTTCCTGCTCCGTCCGTGCCGGTGGACAAATTCGCCTTTCCCGCGTCGTCGCCTGTGCGCTCGGCTCGCAAACCCGCAATAGAGCACCAACTGCCCGGCGTGTTGTCTGATGACAAACCGGACAGCAAAGATCAGAACCTCCTTGAAGTCGATCTTCTCCTGGATGCTCTGAGCCTGTAGTCAAGGCGCCGGCGGCGACGATCAGACCAGGAAAACCGGTGATCTTACTGCGAGTGGGGAATGTTCATAAATTCTTCAACCGACTGCAATAGACCTTATCAGGCGGAGTTGTTTCCCATATAAGTGTATATTGAGCGGCCGAGCGACGGATCGAATCGGTTTGGAAAAAACTCTTGTAACCAGTCGGCCCCAATGGTCAAGTACACGCAGCATGACTGACCGGTGTTTCCGGAGATGCATAGATTAAGGATGACATATATGGGCAAATCCATAACGTGCCTTATCGCCGCGGCCGCTGTTCTCATGTCAACCTCGGCGGTTCGCGGGGAAGGGAAGTGGGAGACCAACACCGCTTCAGAACAGGCGGCCGAACTCGGCTTGATGTGGCTGGCGAACAATCAGGGCAAAGAGGGCAACTGGGAAACGCAGGACTTGGGACTCGTGTCGGTGGGGGCGCTGGCGTTCCTGTCGGCCGGCAACACCCCCGAAACCGGCAAGTACCGCGAGAATGTGCGAAAGGCCTTGGACTACGTGCTGGCCAACGCCAAGCCGTCGGGAATGCTCAACATCACCGGCAATCGCCGCGACATGTACAATCACGGTCTGGCGACCTTCGTATTGACGCAGGCCTACGGCATGAGCAACGACAAGCGACTGGGGCGAACTCTGCGCAAAGCGGTCAAGCTCATAATCGACGTCCAGTGCAAGGACGGAGGTTGGGACTACGTCGGCGCCCGGCAAGACAGGGGACACGACCTGTCGCTGGCTGTCATGCAGGCAAAAGCGCTGCGCGGCTCGATGGACATCGGAATCCACATCCCCCGGGACACCATCGCCCTGGCGATCAAGTCGGTCCAGGGCTACTATCGCTCTCAGCGCGGAAAGGCCGACAATCTCGCCGCCCGTTACGGATGGCGCCAGGAGGAGGCCAGGTACCCCGGACGGTTCACCTACAACGGCGGGCAGGGCACCACCGCGATGGCCGCCGCGGGAGCCGTATGCCTCCAGGAGTTCGGAAAATACGAGGACTTCAGGATTCGCCGCAGCATAAACGGCGTTCTGGATGACATTAAGACCCGCATGAAGACTTCGCCGGGTCAGATACCGTTCGACGCGTACACCATGCTCTACGTTTCCCAGGCGCTGTACCAGGTCGGCGGCAAGGTCTGGCAGGACGGGTATCCTCTGATACGCAAGGCCATCGTCGAGACTCAGGCCGGCAAGGGCGCCTCGGGCTCGACCGATCGCGGTTCGTGGAGCGGCAAGAGAGTCGGCGGGACTTCCGGCAAGATGTTCGGCACTTCGGTGGCGGTCTTCACGCTGAATATCCCCAACAGGTTCCTGCCTATCCTGCAGGAAGGCAAAGGCGCCGGCAGGCGGGGAGGCATCCGAAGAGCCTCCGCCGAACTTGGCGGCGGGAAGATCCGATTGGCGATGAAATCGGATGCCGATAAGGACCGGAAAGACGAAAGTCCCGTAAGACTGGCCGCTAAGACCAGCCGGGCCGCGACGAGCGACGGATACTCGAAAAATCGAAAGGCATTGACTGAATAATGAGCTTTCTATCGGGCGTATTCCTGACGGCGCTGGTCGCGGCGGGCGGACCGTTGATCATCCACCTGCTGAACCGCAGAAGGCGCCGCACAATCTACTGGGGACCGATGGACTTCCTGGTCGAAGTCATCAAGCGGTCCCGACGCATACTGCATCTGCGCGATGTGGCGCTGCTGGCGCTTCGCACGCTTGTGGTTATCCTCTTTGTCCTGGCGATGTCGCGTCCGTACTGGTCGGCGGGCGCCGACGCCGGCGGAACCAGCCAGCCGATGCACGCTGTTATCGTTATAGACAACAGCCTGTCGATGGGCTACGCCGAGATCGACAAGTCGCTGTTGACCAGGGCCAAGGCCAAGGCGTCGGAGTTCATCGAAGCGCTGCCTTCGGGATCGGAGATGTCGATTATTCCGCTCTGCTCCGAGGCCGCCTGGCGGGACGTCTACAGGACAACCGAAGACGCTCTCGACGCCGTCGGTCGCATAGAAGTCGTCGATCGATCCGTCGCCATAACCGACGGTTTTTCGCAGGCCAGGCAGGCGTGCGATCTTGTTCAGGGGATTCGCACCAAGCGAGTGGTGATGATCGGCGACGTCCAGCAAAGGAGCTGGTCCCTCGACGGAGCGGAAAGCTATCTCGAGGGAATATCCGACATCCAGATCGTGCAGGTTGACTCGGCCAAGAAGGCCAACACATGGGTCGACGACTTCAGACTGCTCCACGGAATTGCCGACACGGACTCCACCGCCGTGTTCCGGGCGGTAATACGCAACGAAGGCAAGAGCCGCGACGTGCAGGTGAAACTCGCCATAGGCGACGAAGAAGTCGACTCGCGCGATGTCAAGCTCATCGACGGTCACGAACTTCAGTTGGACTTCCATCACAAGTTCCTCCAGGCCGGCACCAGCAGCCAACCGCTTTTCATACCGGCTAAGCTGACGATCACGCCCGGCGACGGGCTGGTTATGGATGACTTCCGCGCGTTGATCGTGCCGGTGGTTGCCCGGACCCCCGTTCTGTTCATCGACCAACACGGCCGCGGCGAGAACCCCGCCGAGAACATGTACGGCGAGACCGCCCGCGTTCGAAAGCTGCTAAGTTCCGGATCTCGCGGCAGTTCCGGCGGCAAGCAGCTTGTCCGGCAGGTTCTCAGGACAATCTCCGAAGTAACGCGTGAGGACCTGAAGGAAGCTCGTCTGGTTGTGCTGGGCGGCGTGGAGATGCCGACTCCCGAGTCTGTGTCGATGCTGCGGGAATACGTCGAGCAGGGCGGCAACATCTTCCTTGCCGCCGGCGGCATGTTCGATCCTGTGCGGTGGAACGCCACGGCCTGGCTGGATGGGGCTGGAATACTGCCGACACCGCTGGGCGAAACTCCCGTGGGGCGCATCCCGCAGGCCAACCAGACTCGCCTTGAGGTCTTCGGCCTGGACGCAGCCAGCGTTGTCGGGCGAGCACTGCATCTGGACACCAATCCGCAGGAGACCGAGAGCATTCTCAACACGCCGAAGTTCTTCAAGGCGGTTGTCGCCGACGTTGAGGCCGCCAGGAAAGCGATCTCCGAGTCCGAACGCAAGCGGATCGAAGAGCGGCGAAAATGGATGGCGCAGTACGACGAGAATCAGAAGAAGTGGAGTCAGCAGGAGGCCGCCGGAAAGCTGTCGGCCCAGGGAAGCGCACAGCGCCAAGCCGCTCGCCGCAAGGCCGACGCGATGGCGCCGAAATGGCTCCTGTGGCGAAATCCTCTGGCCAGGGACGATTCGGAATTCGAGGTTGACTATCTTGTCAATATGACCCAGCCCCGAGTGCTTGGCAAATACGACAACGGTCATCCTTTTGTAGTCGAACGCCAGATCGGCAAAGGCCGCGTGGTCATGCTCACCTCGGGCATGTGGCCCAAGTGGAACACGCTGGCGCTGGACAACGGCGTGCTGCTGCTGGACCGGATTATGAGATCCCTGCTGGTCCGCTCGCTTCCGGACCGCACGTTCGGGCCGGAGAAGGAGATAACCGTACCGGTATCCGCCGCTCACCAGGGCGTCAGCTTCAGCGTCAAGGAGCCGGGGAAGGCCGAGCCGCGCCTCCAGGGCGTTGAAGCCCTCGGCTCCCAGAGCTTCGGACTTCTGCTGAGATCGATCCAGAAACGCGGGGTCTACACTATCGAGAGGCAGGACCCCGCCAAGGACGGCGACGAAACGAAACAGGAAAAATGGTCGATGTCGCTGGCGGTCAACGGACTGTCCGATGAGAGCGAACTGGCGTCGATACCCAGCAGCGACATTCCCGACAGCATCGCCGAAACCAGCATAAGCCTGGTCCAGGGCGACGAGAAGATCAGCCTGGCGGGCAAGACCTACATAGGGCACGATTTCTGGTGGGTCCTTATGCTCCTGACGCTTGGGTGCGTCCTGCTGGAGATGGTCCTCCTCACCGGATGGCGTCTCGCCGGACTGCCAAAGGCGGGCGCATCGACCGACGGAACCGATCAGACTGCTGCGCCGGAGATAACGCAATGATGTATTGGCTCGGAAAACTCCTTGGTATCGAGCAACTTGAATCGGTCACGGACTGGAACGTGCAGTTCGCCGCCGGCTGGGCTAACCAGCGCCCGGCGCTGGTGCTGTTCGCGTGCCTGGCGGTGGCTGTGCTGTCGATCGTTTTCTACCTGCACTACCAGGGACTGAAGAAAAAGACAACCAGCATCACCATGGCGCTGTTCCGTGCGGTCCTGCTGTGCATGCTCGTGTGGATACTCGCCGAGCCGGAAGTGGCGATGAAGGTCAAGCAGACCCCCAGACCACTGCTGCTGATGCTGTTCGACGGCACCGACAGCATGAACATGGCCGACGGGATTCCCGATGAGACTCAAGCGGCCCTGAGGGCGGCTCTGGGCGACAGCGCCGTGAAGTTCGACGAGGAGAATCCTCCCAGCCGACAGAATCTCGTCCAGGCGACTCTGCGCAGCAAGCAGCTCGGCCTGTTGGACAAACTCAGCAAGAAGTTCCGCCTGCGGGGATATGTTCTGAACAAGCCCGACCAGGTCAGTGAGATTCAGATTCCCAAACTCGATTCAGGCGAGATCAAGGTCGAGCAGGTCGCCGACGAGTTGAACGACGCCAAAGCCAACGTCACTGCGCTGGGTTCGGCGCTGGATGATCTTCGGCGCCGCAGCCGCAGCCGCCTGTTGGCCGGTGTGGTTGTAGTCAGCGACTTCGACCAGAACCGCGGCAAGCCGATGCTGCACGCGGCCGAACGACTGGGCGTTCCCATCTACACCATCGGCGTGGGGCCGTCGGAGGCGACGAACCTCTCGGTGGGGCTCCAGGCCCCGATGGTCCTCAAGAAGGGCGAGAAAACGACTGTGACGGCCCTTCTGCGGCAAAGCGGGCTGACCGGTCGGGACGTTGAGGTCGAACTGCTGGCCAGGCGTCTTGGCACGCTGGAGGGCGCCGCCGAAGGCGAACGATTCGAACGTGTCGCCCCGTCGGCAGTCGCGCGGCTGGACTCGGATTCGGTCAGCGCGGATATCGTATACGAGCCGCAACTCACCGGACGATTCACCCTTCAGGTGCGCGTCAAGCCGCTTGACGGCGAGGTCCTGCAGGCCGACAACTCCGCCCAGCGGGACGTCATGATCCGCGACGAGTCGCTGAAGCTCCTGTTCGTCGAGCACGAACCGACCTGGGAATGGCGATTCGTCAAGGAAGTGTTCCACCGCCACCCGATGATCGGCAAGGAGGGTTTCCGCACCTACCTGGATTCGGCCGACTTCAGCGTTCGCCGCGGCAACGATCTGTTCATCGAAACGCTCGTCCGCTCGCGAGAGGAGTTCTTCAGCTACGACATCATCTTCATCTCCGACGTTCCGGGCAGGACCATGTCGCCGCGTTTCCAGGACATGCTCCAGGAATACGTGCGTAGATTCGGCGGCGGGCTGGTCGTTCTGGCCGGGCCGCGGTACGGGCCGTCGGCGCTGCTGGACACGAAAATCGCCGACATGCTCCCGGTCGTTCCCGGCCCCGGCCTGCGAGTGCGCCACGGTCAGTACAACCTCACTCTGACTCCCAGCGCCGAGCAGTACGACTTCATGCGGCTGGGCGAAAACGACTACGAAAACGCACAGGCCTGGAGCAGTTTCCGGAAACTGCAATGGTATCAGCCCGGTCTGCGTCCGCATCCGCTGGCGACGATCCTCGCCGAGCACCCGCGGGACCGCTGCGTTGACGCCAAGACGCCCCAGCCGCTGATCGCCGTGCGGCGCTACGGAAAGGGCGAGGTCGTCTACTTCGCCTTCAACGAGACCTGGCGGCTTCGCCGTCTGTTCGGCGAGAAGTACTACTCGCAGTTCTGGGGGCAGATAATCTACCGAATGGGACTGTCCCGAGCGCTTGGCTCCCAGAAGCGTTTCCGCGTAGAGACCGACCGCGACGTTTACCAGGCCGGACAGAAGGTGCGGGTAACCGTCGAAGCGTACAACCGGAACTACGAACCGCTGGAGCTTCCCGCCGGGGCGCTGTCGGGCAGGCTCATCGCACAGCAGGGCTCCGGCGACGCCAAGGCCGTTCAAACGCTGGTCAGCATCCCGCTGAGTCGGGACAAGGTCATATACGAAACGTCCGTGCCGGTATTCGCCAGCGGGCCGCATCGTCTGCTGGTCAAGGACCCGGTGACCCTCGAAGAGGTCGAAACCACCTTCCAGGTTTCTCCGACAACCGCCGAAGGGCGGTCGGCTGTCAGAGACGTCGACATGCAGCACGCTCTGGCCGATAACACTGGAGGCAAGTCGTACGAGTTGCACCAAGTGGCGACCCTGCCCGATGACGTCAGGGACCGCAATGTGGAAGAATACAGTAATCGACGCCTTCCGCTCTGGAATACGTGGCTGGTCCTGTTGCTTGGACTGACGCTTATGCTGGGCGAATGGTTAACCCGCAAGCTTATGAATCTGCAATAATGAAACGATTACCGAAAGTTCGTTCGGGCCTGGCCCGACTGCGTGTGTTTCGCTCCACCGTCCGCCTTGGAATGATGGGTTCGACGGCGTTGAGCATCGTTTTGTGGGCGATGGCCGCCGCGTTCGGCCTGGACTTCTGGATCCACATGGGCAAGATCGAGCGTGCGATAGTCCTGCTGGGCGTAATCGGCATTGCTCTGTGGGCGATCGCCAAGTATCTCCTGCCGGCTCTGAGGGTCCGGGAATCCGACACGGCGCTTGCCGTGATGGTCGACGACATGCACGGCATGCATTCGGATCTCGTTGGCGCCCTGCAGTTCGCCGACGACGAGCGTCCGCAGTACGGATCGGAGCGCCTTCGCGAGGCGGTTGTGGACAATACCGGCAAAGCTGCGGCCAACTTGGACTTCCTCAAGGGATTCTCCCGCAAGGAGATGCTCAAGCGCCTGCTGATGTTCGCGATTACGGTTGTGATCTGCCTTACTCCGGCGGTGGTTTACGCGAAATACACCGGCGCCTTTCTGAAGCGGATGGTGCTTTTTGAAGCCCGATACCCGACGCAGACGAACATCAAGATCGTATCGCCGGCCCCCGACGCGATGCAGGCCGAGGGCGAGCCGGTCACTTTCGTTGTCCACGCAACGCACGTCTCCGACGCCGGGAAGCTGCCCAAGCTCGGGGAAATCAGGATTGAGGCGGTCAACACCGGCCAGGAGACCAGCATCGACCTGGTGCGAAAGAGTCCAAAGGGCGAAGTGCCAGCTATTTACAGCGGAATGCTGGCGATGGTCCGCGACGAACTGGCCTATTCGGTATCCCTGGGCGACGCTGAGACGGACCTGCGATATCTCAAACTTGTGCCGCGCCCTCGCGTGAAACTCAGTCTGGACGACGTTACGCCGCCGAAATACGCTCGCGACAAGGTCCCGCCCAAGCCCAAGAATCCGCACCAGGCGCTCGTGGTCGAGGGCTCCA
>Ga0180436_10003901_pt1 | contig 13561 bp, 8 predicted proteins | sample SS_ome_2_FD_132434 | JGI IMG/M metagenome (GOLD analysis project Ga0180436, IMG submission 132434) | Hypersaline lake sediment archaeal communities from the Salton Sea, California, USA - SS_3_S_2 metaG | ecosystem: Environmental > Aquatic > Non-marine Saline and Alkaline > Hypersaline > Sediment...
ACCGACATGGACGCCATCATGGCCTACCCCATTCTGAGCACGCCGGGCCTGGTGATCGACGAAAAGGTCGTCTGCTCGGGGCGTCTGCCGCGACAGGCCGAGGTCGAAGACTGGCTCAAGGTATCGGCCTAGCGACCAGCGGGTGGCGGCTGGATCGGGCCGTCACCCCGTCGTCTGGCTCCCCAGCTTGATGGCCTCGAACATGCGCAGGCGATGCAAGAGTCGTAGCGCCACCAGACTCAGGGCGGCCAGGGCGACCGCGAGGATGGCATAGACGCGGCGCATGTCGTCCCAGGCCAAATGGACCACCATGGGCGGCAGCGGCGAGATGGCCGCATAGGTCACCTGGAAGGCCGGCAGAAACTCACGGCAGGCGAGCAAACCCAGGAGCGTGCCCACTCCCACGCCCATGGCCACTATCAGCAGTTGCTCCACGATGAACTGCCGTTCGAGCTGACCCCGGTACATGCCGATGGCCTGCAGCGCCCCGAACTGGATGCTGCGTGCCTGGAACGACATGAACGAATAGATCATTAGCGAGAGCACACTCAGCAGCGCCACCGCCACAAAGCCAACCGACAGCAGCCCAAACAGCCCCACCCGCAGCAGGCCCGATTGCTCCTTACCCACCACCTCGCGCGCGTCGATGACCGTCCGCACCTGAAAGTCGAGCGCCTCGAGGTCGGACACCAACTGCTCCGCTTTGACCGTTTCGTCGACCCGCAGCCAGAGCTGGCCGGGCATGGGCACACCCAACGCCTCTAGAATGGCCTGCGAGCCAGTCACAAAGAGGGGCATATCCTCTTCCACGATGCCGGGGAACAACTCGACCGTGCCCACCAGCATGAGTTCCAACGGCTGAGATCCCTCGCTGTCGAACCCCAGCAGTACCGTGTCCCCAATGGATTGGTTGTGCCGCAGCAACGACTGACGATCGATCAGCGCGGCCCGCGGTTGGGTCGCCAGGGCGTTCATCAGCGCCCCCAGCGACTGCCCACTGAAATCACTGCGATAGTAGGCCACTTCGGGAAAAGAATGGCGGTCGACGCCAATCACCGTGCCGCGCTGGCGTGGCTGCGTCGAGAGGGTTTGCGCGGCGAAACGGTGCACCCGCGTCACCGCCTGCACACCGGCAATGTGTAGCGCTTCGCTCTCCGGTACCAGCGAAGGGGTTCCGCCTGCCTCTTTGGCGTCCGACACCTCATCACCTTGCATCAGCTCTTGTAGTCCGACATCCTGAGCGGCAATGCCCCATCCCTTTTCGACGATGGCAATGTCTCCGCCGCTCTGATAGTGGGCGCGGTCGACCAGGTTGGCGTCGAGGGTCTTGGCCATCGAAGCGGTAAAGAGCGACAGCCCACAAGAGAGCGCCAGCAGCATCAGGACGCCGCCATAGCGCTGGCTGTTGCGCGCCAGTTGCCGCACGGCCAGCAACAAGGTCGTGCCCGGCAAAAGCTCGACCAGTCTGGCCACCAGGTTGAGCAGCAGGGGCACCACCCTCAGAAACAGCAGCACGCCCGCCAGCAAATAGAGACTGGGGGCCAACAGGACGATCGGTTCTTCCAGCGGGCTCGCTTGTCCGGCCCGTAAAAAGGCCAGCCCCTGCCCGCTACGAATGGAATATACCCCATAGACGGCAACCAGCAGCAGGATGATGTCCAGGCCATAGCGTTTCCAGGCGGAGACCTCGCCCATCCGCTGACGGCGCCAGAACGATACCGCCGTCCGGCGGGCGGAACGTAGAGCAGGCACCAGATAAGAGGCCACCGACACCAGCGTCACGGCCAGCCCCACCTGGATGCTGGCCCGGGTGATCTGCACGGCCATTCTAGGCTGCGCTAGGTCGAACTGCATAAAGGCCCGCGTCCTCCCGATCAGTTGCGCGATGAGGATGCCCAGAGGCATACCCATAGCCAGGCTGATCAGCCCCAGCAAGGCGCCCTGAATGGCAAACAGCCCCAGCACCTGCCGCACCGACGCGCCGCGGCTGCGCAAGAGCGCGATCTCGTGGCTGCGGTGCTGAATGGAGAGACCCGAGAGGTAGGCGGTGAACAGCAGCAGCAGGGCCATCACCGGCACCCCAAAGGCCAGCAGCAGGTTGTTCTGCTGGCCCACAGCCTCTTGATGGCGGACCAGGGCCCACTCGGGAGACTGCGCCGTGCTGAGGGTGGGCACCACGCCCTTGAGCAGCGAGAGCGTTCGGCCCATGCCCGCCAGGATGGCCGGCACTCGCTCGGCCGTCACGCCGGCGCCGTCGTACGCTTGATACCAGGCGGCATAGGCCAGCGCCCAAACCTCTTGACCCGGAAGGATGTCGCATAGGTAGGTCTCTTCTGAGAGCAGCATGGTCTGGTCATAGACATCGGGCGGCAAGAACCAATAGTCATCCTCGGCATCGCTCGCCATCCAAATGCCGGCGACGCGCACCGGGATATCGATGCGCCCCAGCCTGTCGTCGTCGCGATAGACGCGAAACGACTCGCCGGCCGAAAGCCCCAGGCTGCCGGCAAGCTCTTGCGAGACGATCACCTCCAACGGCTCGAGGCCGATCGAATCGTCGGGCCAGTCCCCCTCGACGATGTCGATATGCTCACGCAGATCACGCACATAGCCGAGTTGCACATAGCCGAGCTGATTGCGTACGCTGCGATAGCTGCCCTCATCGGAGGGAAAGAGGCCCAACCGCTCCGAGTTCATGACCACGCGATGCACATCGAGGGGCAGCCCGATGGTGTCCGGCGCCTGCTGGGAAAGGAAATCATCGACGGCGCGGAACTCGGCGGTGCTGACGGGCTGCGCAACATAGGGAATGTGGTAGAAAAAGGCAAACGCCGGCGCGCCGCCCGACGCGATCTCGCCCAGTTCCTGAGCGAGCAGATCATTATTGGCCGCCTCGACATAGAGCGGCACGCTCGTGGCGATGGCCACCACCGTGACCAACCCCAGGAGCGTGCCAAGTGTCAGACTGAGATCGCTGAACAGCCGACGTAGCGCCAGGCGCAGCATATCCCAGGGAGCCGTCAGGCTCATCGGATATCGCCCCAGACATTCACGGGCCTAGCGTGGCGCTTCGATGCGTTGGCCGATGGCGTCCGTCTGTCGGTCCGTGCGATAGTCGGGGAACTCGCCGCCGGCGTCGTGCAGCAATCGATCCCAAGCGCGGTCGAGGCGATCACCGGCCGAGGCGATGATGTTCTGCTGGCAAGTGGGGTCCAGTTCGAGGTCAAAGGCCTCTTGCGGACGGGCATCGACGTCGGTGAGCACCCAAGAGGTGTCGTCGACATAGGCCAGACTGTGGTTGTAGCGACAGGTCACATAGTCGCGGGTGGTCCACTGTCCCTCGCCGCTGACCAGGGGACGCAGGCTGCGCCCATCCAGCCCGCCGCGGCTCTCGATGCCAACCAGGTCATACACCGTCGCTGGGACGTCGATGTTGGCCACCAGATCGTTGCAGACCGTGCCCCGGCCCTGACCGCTCGGAGAGCGCACCAACAGCGGCAAGTGCATCACGCCGGGATACATGGCATGGTCCGGCTTGCCGATGATGCGCCGCGGGTTGCGGGTAAAGTTGGTGCCGTGATCGCTAATCACAAACACCCAGGTGTTCTCATCGAGGCCGAGGGCCTGCAGCTTGTTCAGGAGCTTGCCCATCCAGGTGTCGACCAGGGTGACCAAACCACAGTACTGCGCCTCGACAAAGGCGATCTCTCCTTCAGAGTAGCCAAACTGGTCGGCCGACCCATACTTGCAGTGGACGATCCGCTCCTCGTCATAGGCCGGATCGCCATAGAGACGATAGTACTTCTCCGGGGCCTCCCAGGGCTCGTGGGGATCAAAGCAGTCCACCAGCAGGTAGAACGGCTGGCCAGTCTGATTGTCCTCCAGAAACTGCATCGCGTGGCTAAACACCCGCGCAGTCGAAGTGTCCGTTTCGTCACGCACGCCCGAGGTGTTGGCTAGGAACATGGGCATGAAACCGTGCATGTTCTCGGTCAGCTTGTCGGGGTCGCCATATCGCTCATACCGTTTGCGCGGAACGGCATAGGGCGACTGCCAGCGGTCCTGCTGCTGCCCCCGCACATAGTCCCACTGCCAAAAGCCCCGCGTAAAGTTGAACCCTGGCGCAAAGTAGGGCAGCGTGTCGGTGATAAACCCAGTGTGGTAGCCCGAGCCGGCCAGGTTCTCGGCGAGCGTGTCCTCCTCGGGGCTCATGGCCTGCCAGCCGGGCAAGTAGACAATGTCCCAGGGCACGGGCCGATAGGCGCGAAACGGATAGGCCCGACGGCCGGTATGCATCGCGCGCCGCACCGGAATGGTGGGCAGCGATTCGGGATAGGCCCGGGCAAAGCGCACCGATTCAGCGGCCAGCTTGTCAAAACTGGGCGTCTGCACGCGGCTGTTGCCATAGCACCCCAGATGGGAAGCGCGCAGCGTGTCCGAGATGATCACCAGGATGTTGGGTCGTGTCATTGCACCTTCCTCGGGTGATGCTAGGGGAGCTTTTGGATGCCGGCGCGACCTACTGCATCCGTCTGCCACTGACCGCGATAGTCGGGCAGCTCGCCGTCCGCATCGGCCAGGATACCCTTCCAAGCGCGCTGGAACAGGGCCCGATCGGCCTTTTCCATGATGTTGGTCTGGCAGTTGGGGTCGCCGTCCAGGTCGAACAGGTCCTGCGGCTTGCCGTCGACATCGGTCAGGGCCCAGATCTCGTCGTCGATGTAGCAGACGCTGTGACCATAGCGGCAGGTGACGCGATCGCGCGTCTGCCACTGGCCCTCGCCGCCCATCAGCGGCATCAAGGTACGGCCGTCAATCCCTTGCTCGCTCTGCTGATTGACCAGGTCATAGACCGTGGCCACCATGTCGATGTTATAGACCAGCTCATCGCGCGTCTCGCCGGCCAGCTTGCCGTTGGGTAGTTGGATCAGCAGCGGCAGGTTCATGACCCCGGGGTACATCGAGTACTCGGGCTTGCCGATGATGTTGCGCGGGTTGTCGGTAAAGTTGGTGCCGTGGTCGCTGGTGAACATCACCACCGTGTTCTTGTCGAGGCCCAGTTCGGTCAGCTTGTCCATGAACACGCCAAACCAGTGGTCGACGTGGGTGACCAGACCGGCATAGTTGGCCTTGATGTGCTCGACCTCAGCCTGGCTATAGCAGTCGGCCGGGCCGTAGGTCGACCAAGCGGTGCGCAGGCCGTCATACTTGGGGTCGCCGTACATATCGAGGTACTTTTTGGGAGCTTCCCACGGCTCGTGCGGCGCGAACGAGTCGAGCAGCAGGTAGAATGGCTGCTCTTGGTTGGCCTCGAGAAACTCGCAGCCCCACTTGAACAGCCGCGCGGTGGCGGTCTTTTCGTCAACCATCAGCCCGTCGCGGTTGGAGAGGGTCATGGGCACGCGGCTGTGCGGGCGCTCCATGATCTTGTCGGGGTCACCGAACTCGGCGATCTCCTCGCGATTGGCAGAGAACGGCGAGCGCCAGCGGTCCTCGCCCGAATAACCGCGCACATATTCCCACTGCCAGAATCCGCGCTCAAAGGTATAGCCAGGGTTCCAGCAGTGCTGCGTGGTGCAGCCGAACCCGGTCTGGTAGCCGGCCTGAGCCAGCGTCTCGGCCAAGGTGTCCTCGTCCTCGTCGATCGGCTGCCAACCTGGCAAATAGACCGTGCCCCACTTGAGCATATAGTAGCCGCGGAACGGATAGGCCCGCCGACCGGTATGCAGCGCCCGCCGCACCGGAATGGTGGGCAGCGACTCGGGGTAGGCGCGCGTGAAACGGATCGACTGCTGCGCCATGCGGTCCAACGCGGGGGTTTTGATCCAGGGGTTGCCATAGCAGCCCATGTGGGCTGTGCGTAGTGTATCAGCCACGACAACGACGACATTGAGCTTGTCGCTCATGGTACCCATCTCCAAATGGTTTGGCTAGAGCGCGGCGCGAAGGGCGTCCCACTCGGCGTTGACGGCCTTGTCCATCTCGGCACAGGCGGCATCGGCGGCCAGTTCACCGGTCAGCGCTTGATCCCACACGGCCTGCTGGGCGGCCTTCCACTGGCTGTACCCAAAGGTGTAGGGATCGATGGTCGCATTGGCCAGAGCGGAAAAAGCGGCCATGTTCTTGCCGGGGATGCGATCGAGGAAATCCGGCGACTCGGTATAGGCCGTGAGCACCGGCATGGTGTTGAGCTTGTCCAAAAAGCTCTTGCCGGTGCCGGGATCACAGATCCAGAGCAACAGCGCCCAGGCCTCGACAGGGTGCTCGCCATTGGCATTGAGCGCCAGGCCGTGACCACTGGCCAAGGTCGTCTGGCCTGCAGCGCACCCCGGCAGGGGCAAAACGTCCCATGAAAAGGCAGCATTCTCCAGTTCGAGCATCAAGCTGGGCCAGCCAAAGGCCATGGCGGCCTTGCCCTCTCTAAAGGCGTCGGTCGGCTGTTCCGCGGCCCCCTTTTCGCTGGTGGCCAGGTCGAGCCAGACGCTCAGGGCCTTTGTGGAGGCCGCTGACGAATAGCTGGCCGACATCCCCGCCAGGTCGCGGCTGATGTCTCCCTCGCAAAAGGCGCCCCCCTGCGAGGCGATGAGCGCGTCGAGCAAGCGAACGTCGCGCACTGGTTCGAGGCCCAGCACGCCGCCGGAACTGACGCTCGCCACGGCGGCCTGCAGATCCTCCACCTTCCAGGCGTCGTCGCTGGGGACCTCGCCGAGTAGATCGTGATTGAGATAGGCCACCGGCATCTCGAAATCGCGGGGAGAGGCAAAGTGTTTGTCGCCATGCTTGTACAGGTCGAGCGAGGCCAGAACCATGCCGTCGACTGCCAGCGTCATCTCGTAATCCCGAGTCAGCGCGGTGGTGACATCGGCCACCTGCCCCGCCAGGGCGCGATCCCAGATGATCCCGGGCTTGGTGTTCCAGACATCGGGACCAGCGCCAGAGGCCAAAGCAGCGTCGAGTTTGGACCAATAGTCGGGGGCCGCGATGAACGTCGGCTCGACCTCGATCGCCTTGAAGCGCTTGCCATAGATCTCGAACAGGCGTGTCTCGACCTTTTCGAACTGGGTCAGATACTGCCAGTAGCTCAGCTTGGTCTTTTCTGTCGGCGCCGGAACCAGGGTGGCCGTTGGTATGAGTGTAGGGGCTGGCGTCGGTGTTGACTGGCCGCAAGCCGAGAGGATCGTGGCACCGGCTGTCAGCCCCGCCGCGGTGAGGAACCGTCGACGTGAGCAGTTCATTGCACATTGGCGGCCATGAGTCATCTCTCTCCCCCTTCTCGAACGACACGTTTCGAATGCCCCCGCTATGGGCAGGATAAGCAAGATGCGTGCCAAGCGCAACAGGAGGCAGTGACTGCCTCCTGTTGCGTCTCGTATCAAGCGGGCCACGCGGGTCTAGCTGGCACCGCGCTCGGTGGCGTCAGCAGCGTACTCTTCCATGACCGGCTGGAAATCGGCCAGGAACTCGTCGATGGTCATACGACCGGACAGGTACTCGCTATGCAGGCGCTGCCAAACGTCCGCATAGGCCGCGTTCATGGAGCGCATGTGCACGGTCTTGAGCAGAGTCTCGCCGGGCGCGGGAGCAAACTGCTTGAGCGCCGGGTTGCCCTCTGCGCAGCGGACCACGGGCGGGATGCCACCGTGCTCCTTGCAGACGCGACTCTGGCCATCGCAAGAGATATAGTACTTCATAAAGTCGATGCAGGATTCGACGCTTCCCTTGTCGGCTGCGGTCTGCGTGATGGCCGCCAGGTCGCAGGCGCCACCGGGATAGGTGGTCGTGCCGCCGACGCCGATCTCGGCCATGCGCTCGGCGCAGTCCGGGAAACGAACGACTTTGAAATCAAAGTCCCGCTCGGGATCGTTGAGCATGGTCGGATAGTACCAGGTGCCGTTCCACATGAACGCCGCCTCGCCGCGCATGAACATGTCCGTGGTCTCTTGGTTGGTCAGGCCCAGGTAGCCCTCTGCCCAATACTCCACCCAGTCCTTTGCGATCTTGATCGTAGCGCGCAGCTCGGGGCAGTCGGCCACATAGTCACCCCGCATGATAGCCTCAAAACGCTCGAGACCGGTGACAAAGTCGTCGCCGTTCGTGTCGAGCTTGTCCCAGAGGCCGGTCGACTTGAACATGCCGGTAAAGACCGACGTCTGGATCCAGACCCAGTAGGGCGAGGCCCAGTTGAGCGCCCAAGGCGTAAAGCCGGCATCCTTGATCTGCTGGCTGACCTCGAGCATCGAGTCAAACGTCCAGCGCGGGCTGGTGATATCGGTGTCGACATCGATCCCGGCCTCTTCCAGCAGGTCCACGTTGGCGTACACCTGGACGGCGCTATAGGACTGGGGCACACCATAGTAGCGCTTGTCGATCATCAAGTTTCGAGCGCTGAATCCGGCGATAAAGGCATCGCGCCAGCGATCGTGTCCCGGCGTGCCTTCGGGGATATAGGGGTTCGGGGTGTTGATCCATGGATCGACCGAGACCCAGTAGCCCGCGCCGATATCGCGGTTGATAAAGTTGTCCTGCGCCCAGCAAATGTCGGGCGTTGTGCCGGCGGCCTGACGGCTCTTGAGCCAGGCGTCATACTCGTCGCCACCGGGGCCGGCGATAAAGTCGAGCTTAGCGCCGGGGTGCATCTCTTCCCACTCGTCACCCAACTCGCGCAGGGCGTGTAGTTCATCGAGCCCCTCGCCACGAGGGATGTCGGGCTGAACGCCACCGGACCAGATTTCGATGGTGCCTTCCCAGCCAGCCATCGGGGCCGCAGTGACCTCTTTCTCTACCACCTTTTCGACCACCTGCGGCGTCCCCTCGACCATGACAGTCTCTTTGACGACCTGGGTGACCACCTTCTCGACCTGTTTTTCGACCACTTTTTCGACCACGACCGTCTCTTTGACGACCTTGGGCTGACAAGCGGCCAGGACCACACCGCCACCACCGATGGCGGCCCACTTGAGCAGACTACGACGGCTGAAAACCTTGTCCATGATCTCCTCCAGAATAGACATACTAGGCGATCTATATCCAGTAGACGATGTTCCCTATACCACCTCCCTCTGTTGCGCGTCCCGTTCCGCTGTCGAGAGCTAGAGACCAGGCTAGGCCTTGATCGCTCCCGAGGTGATGCCGGCCATGAACTGTCGCATGAACACGGCAAAGATGAGCAGCAAGGGAATCGATGCGATCAAATAGCCGGCAAACATGGCCCCGTACTGGGTGTGCGTGCCACCCCGGTAATAGTAGAGGCCCACCGTGATGGTGCGATGGGTCTCGTCGTTGGTGACGATCATCGGCCAGATCAAATCGTTCCACACGGCCGTAAAGCGCAGGATGGCCAGCGTGCCCAAGATGCCTTTGGACAAAGGCATGGCGATCTTGGCGTACTGCTGCAGCTCGGATGCGCCGTCGATCTTGGCGGCCTCGAACAGCCCCGGCGGCAGTGAGGCGATAAAGGTACGCAGGATATAGATATTGTAGGCCTGCGCGCTGGCTATATAGGGCAGGATCAGCACCCAGTAGGTATTGAGCAGACCCAGTTGGTTGCACCACATAAAGTTGGGGATCAGCTGCAAGATGCCAGGGATCATCATCAGCAGCATGATCATGGAAAAGAAGAACTGCTTGCCGGGAAAGCTAAAGCGCGCAAAGGCGTATCCCGAGAGCGAAGTCGTCAGCAGGCCGACAGACACCGAGATGGCCGCGACATAGATTGTGTTTAGGAGATAGCGATCAATGGTTTCCCAAGCATCGGTATAGTTCTCGCGGATGTGGAACGGCAGCACCGGCTCCCAATAGTGATGGCGAAACTGGGAGGCTGACTTTGTGCTGGTGATGATCATAAAGATGAACGGGTACAACGTCAGGATGATCAGGCAGACCAAGATGAACGAAAGGACGAAATCACTCCGTCGCTGTCTCGGTCGTGATGCTGTCGTTGAGGCCACATGGCTCCTTTCAATCTGAACAGGTCGGGCTCTAGGCCTCGTTCTCGACGTCGGACTTGATGAACTTGTTGTTCACTAGCGTGATGGCAAGCATGGCGATGAACATAATGACACCGATCGCCGAGGCATAACCAAAGTGGTCTGCCGTAAACGCCTCCTTGTACATCCAGAGACCCGGCACCATGGTGGCGTACCCGGGGCCGCCATTGGTCAGCACCAACATCCCGCCAAACCCTTGCAGTGTAAAAATGGTGGTCATCACGATCTGCAGCTTGATCTGCCCAGCCAGCAGCGGAATATCAATCGAAACAATACGCCGCAACGTGCTGGCGCCGTCGATCAACGAGGCATCGATCAGCGATTCCGAGATGCCCTGAAGCCCGGCGTAATAGATCAGCATAGCCGTGGCGCCCACCCAGGGGAACCCAACAAAGATGCAGGCCTGCAGCGCGGTGTTGGGGTCGGCCAGCCAGGGATGCTGCAGTTCGCCCAAACCAATGGCCTCCAGCAGCATGTTGAGAACGCCAAAGGGCCTGGGTCCCATGATAAAGCGCCACACCAGGGTATTGACGATGCCCGGAACCACCATGGGGATGATCAACAAGAGCCGGAACCAGTATCGTGCCCGCTCCTTGGACAGGTTATAGATGATCTCGGCGGTGGCCAGCGGGAAAATGAGCACCTTGATGATCGATGCCACCAGCAGGATGGCAATGTTCTTGGCTGAGGCAACCAGGATGGTATCCTTTGGCATATCCTGAAAGTGCTTTAGGCCCACCCACTTCCAGTCGCCAGTACCATTCCAACGGGTAAAAGCGTGAAAAATAGCTGAAAAGGCAGGATAATAGCGAAAGGCAAGGATGAACAGCAGCGTGGGCAGGATGAACAGATAGGCGTACCAGTTCCTGCGGATGCTTCCCCAGATGCCACTCCGTACCGTGACATTGGGTCTCATAGCGGATTCGGACTGGGCCATGCAGTGCGCTCCTCCCTGGTCGAGTGGCATCAGAGGCGATGCGGACGGCCGCGTAGCTGGGCGTCTCGAGGTTGCGTGCGCGTCAGGCGTTGGGAACTCGTTGGCAGCGACGCCGCGGCGTGCTAGAATGCTAGCAGAGCGGCCGCCCCCTCTAGTATAGCCTGGGATAGCGGCCCGTGCGTCTCACATCTGTCTCACGGCTGTCGCACGCCACTTGGCGGGTACGCGTCAGCCCCGAGGTGTTCGATGCCCCGCCCGTCCACCGAGGTCCGCCAGGTGCGCGATGCCCTGGCCCATCTGCATAGCACCGCCCATCTGGAGGTACACCCCCTCCACGACATCCTCGACCTGCCTGCCAACGGCGAACGCACCAGGGCGCAGACGCTACGTCTCGTGCTCCGCGAGGCGATCCAGTCGCTCAAGCCCTCGGCCGATGTCTCGTTTGGTCACCCCGAGTGGCTGCCCTACCGCTCGCTCTGGATGCGCTACGTGCAGGGGCAGTCTCCGCAGATGGCCACGCTGGAGTTGGGCATCAGCCGCGCGACCTTTTACCGCTATCATCACCTGGCGGTCTATGCCTTGACCGAATCGCTCTGGGCGGAATACGGCCGTCCGGATACGCCGCAAGAGGCAACCGCGCAGGTCGAATCCGACGCCGATATCGACCGACGGGCCATCGACGAAGCCCTCAAGATGATGCGCCAGGGACAAGGCCAGATCGTGCCCGCTGGTGAACTGGTGAACGAGGTGCTGGCCATCCTCACCCCGCTGGCGCAGCAAAAGGGGATCGCCATCCGGTCCGAGGTCGCACCCGACGTGCCCTGCTTGTTCGGCAATCCAGGCTATTTGCGCCAGATGATGATCACCATCCTGGCGCCGGTTCTGGACCACGTCGGACCGACCTTGAGCGTGCGCATCGAGAGCGGGAGAAACACAGTCGATTGGCTCGTAGAAAGGATTCGCGACGAAGAGGCAGGCAAGGCGCTGCACCAGACGCCTTCTTTTGTCCTGGGGCTGCATCTGCTGCATGAGTTTGGCGGCGTTCCCGCCATCGAGTGGGAACAGCCGGGGGGGCCTGGACTGTTGTTCTCGATTCCCTGCGCCCGACGTACGAGCCTGATGCTAATCGATGACGACGCCGACCTGATGCGACTCTACCAGACCTATTTGCAGGAGCACGGCTATCGCGCCCTGATCCCGCTCAGCCTGGAGCGCATCCAGGAACAAGTGGCGGCGCAACAACCCGACCTGATCCTTCTCGACGTGATGATGCCGATAGTCGACGGCTGGTCGATTCTGCAGCGCCTCAAGGCCGACCCCGAGATGCAGTCCACCACCGTGGTCGTCTGTTCGGTCCTGCCTCAGCCCGAGCTGGCCCTCTCACTGGGGGCCGACGGCGTGCTGCAAAAGCCGGTCAGTTGCCAGGCCCTGCTAGAGGCCGTGCAAGATGCTCTGGCTCCGGAAGATAACTCGGCCCCAAAAGGTCCATGAGCGCCTGAAGGCATTGTCCCGCGGCCACCGGATCGAGCGCCTGACGGGTGTGTAGAACCAGCGGAGCTCGGATGACCACCTCGGCATCGGGCGGGTCTTGGCCCGAAACGATCACTACCGGAACCTCGGCCAGCTCGGGCTGGCGCGCCATCTCGGCTAGGGCCTCGTCGCCAGTCATCTCGGGCATCATCCAGTCCAAAAAGACCACGTCCGGCCGCGTCCTGCGCATAACCTCCAGTGCCTGTCGCCCATCATAAGCTCGCAAAAAGGTGTAGGGATGCGGCAGCGCGGTGAGCATCGACTCGAGCAAGCGCACCACATCGGGATCGTCGTCCACCAACAGGATGGTGGTGCCGCCGGCGATCTCGAGCTTTTGGATCATGGCGCGCACGGCTGCGCGCGTGAACGGCTTGAGCAAATAGCCCCTCACCGAACGATGGAGCAGCCCATCCTCGCTTGCCTCGGGCAGACCACACGAGATGACCGGTACCTGTTGACGTCCAGCGGCCAGACGCTGGTTTAGCACATCGACCTGCAGCGGCGAGGTGACCAACGCGCGCGGGTGCAACTGCTCTACCATCTGGGCGGCATCCTCGGCAGTGGGCACGCCGACAATGCGATAGCCAGGCGTATGGCGATCGAGCGTTCTCGCCACGGCCGGCGCATCGTGCACCAGCAGGCAATGGGGCACGCCCACCGTGGTGTGGCGGCTCTGGTTGGCCTCGGGGTCCGCACTTTCGGGCGCGCGACCGGGCAGCGGCACCGTGAACTGCACCGTCGTTCCCACTCCGAGGGTGCTCTCGATCCAAATCTGTCCGCCGTGCAGCTCGACCAGGTGCTTGCTGATCGACAGCCCCAGCCCACTGCCCCCCTGACGCCCTCCCGCCGAACCACTGACCTGCTGAAACTCGCGAAACAGCCGGGGGAGATCCTCCTCGGCGATCCCCTCGCACGTATCGCGCACGGCCACGCGCAGATGCTCGTCAGCCTCACGACAGAGAATGGTGATACTGGCCGCCTCGCAGTGGCGGATGGCGTTGGGCAGCAGGTTCATCAGCACCTGACGCAATCGCACCGGATCGGCCAGCACCCAGGGCAGCCCGGCGGAGAAATCGGTATCGACGCGCAGACCCTTGCGTTCCGCAAG
>Ga0180436_10003902_pt1 | contig 13560 bp, 7 predicted proteins | sample SS_ome_2_FD_132434 | JGI IMG/M metagenome (GOLD analysis project Ga0180436, IMG submission 132434) | Hypersaline lake sediment archaeal communities from the Salton Sea, California, USA - SS_3_S_2 metaG | ecosystem: Environmental > Aquatic > Non-marine Saline and Alkaline > Hypersaline > Sediment...
TGGAAAGCCGGGGCGCCGGCCTGGTACAGATACTGGGTTCCATCACTCAGTGCGTTGCCATCGACGCCGCTGAACCGCGGCCAGAGGAGATGACCAGTGGGCTGAAGACCCAGGTAGTTGGTCAGGAATCCGGGATCAATCGCCTGAATATCCTGCACACCGCTGATGCTAGAGAGGTACAACCGCCCACCTGAGTCCAAGAACTCCGTCATAACGGTCACTTCAGAACCGGACAGCGCTCCCGATGTCGAATCTCCGGTCGTCCAGAATACCATCGGGTATTCTAACAAATCGGAAGAAGCCGGAACACCCTGATCATCCACTTCCCAGACTGCGAACGGCAAGCGTTTGTCGTAGACCTTTTCGGTGTAGTAGGTCTCGTAGTCTTCGCCACGGTCATCATCGACCACTAGTACCTGGGGAGCGCCGAGGTGCTTCTCGATAGGGAAGGTGAAGCTGAACTCGCCGCTTCCTGAGGAGCCCGGAAGACTGTCACACACGATTTCCAGGAAGAACGAATCGATGATTGGCTGAGCATCGGCCGCGATACTGAACTCTATCGGCTGCCACAATGAAATGGGAGTCTCCGTGAATGTCCCCGTGAGACTCACACTTGAGAGAGTGAAACTGATATCCGGATTGGAGGTCGACAGCGTCGCCCAGGCATTGTAGGCGGTGCGCATATGGTTCGCCGCAGTGCAGTAGAAGTGTACAGTCTCGCCAGGCTCCAGGATGCCATCGCCGTCGCCGCCCATGACATCGGAGAAGGAGTAAGGAGTGGCGGGGTCAAGCTCGACCCAGGGGCGCGACCATTCAATATCCAGGTCGGCATACATCAGGGAATCGGAATCAGAGATATTCCACACGCCGATCTGGGTGGTGATCCCGGCGGTTTCGCCGGTCAGGTTTGACTTCGAGTCGGGGATACTGCGATCATGGAAATTGCGTTTTCCCGATCCGCCCGGCCAGGGATCGCCGGCATCGCCGTCGTTTCCTTGTGTAAATGCCAGGTCGTCGCGGCCGTCGGCCTGCTCCATGGCGACCAGATAGCGAAGGTGGTCGATATTTACCCAGGGACCGTTCTCATCGATGTGATAGATGCACAGACCCGGGAAGGGGATACCCAGGTCGAAGCCGACCTTCTGGCGGTTCTCGACCATCCAGTACTCACCCGGCCCCGCGGCGGAGTTGCGGAGTATGTATGCCACGGGGTTGTACTCGACACAGGGGAACTCGGTTTGTGAGGTGTTCTCGGTAATCTCCACCGGAGTGAGAAAGCCCACCTGGGCCTTGCACCAGGCCACCATTTGAGCCGGTATTCGGGAGTCGCCGTTATAACTGCCACCGGCCATCAATGCCCAGTCACCCATTCCGTTGGAGGTCGAAGGGTCGTAGTCTACATCGTAGAGGTCGGGCAGGCCGATATAGTGGCCAAACTCGTGGCATACCACGCCAATCGGTGAGAGACCGTTGCGGTATTCCTCCGGATTGATATTGTACGGACTGAGTTCGACGCCGTCATAATACAAGGAAGGAGACAGGTTCGATTTGTGGGACCAAATGCCGTAAGCCCCGGTCTCGGCTCCCGGGCCCGCGTGGACGATTATCAGACCGTCACAAACCCCGTCGCCGTTGGAATCATAGTTCGAATAGTCCGCCCCGCCGATCTCTTTGGCGGCAATCGCGGCATCGCGGGCACACTCGTGGCCATGATTCAGGCCGTTGTCGTCGCCTACATAGTATTCGTAGGTCTGCGGCATTGTGTACCAGCCGAAGATGTCTCCCTGGATCAGGAAAGTACCGTAGGAGTTCTCGAGATAGTAGTCGGTCATCGATCCGGTAGGATTGTAGATGGCATCGGTTTCGCGATTGGAGAACAAGATCGAGTCGAATTGATACGCCTCACCGGCCACGGAGCCCTCGTCGTAGCCGTAGTCGGGAAAGTCCACCAGGATTGTGATCACGCGGATGGTATCGACCACTTTCTCTCCGGAGGCCAGTCGACGCATGCGTTCAACTTTGTCCAGGGGGGTACGTTTTTCCGGAGAGCTTCCACCAGCGGCTTTGAACGCCAGCCAGTCGTCTACAATCTTCTCCCAGCGGCCTTCTTCCACGAACTGCTTCACGGCTTCATCGGTAGGTGGCGCAGAAAATGTCCGCGGACCGGACATTACGGCCAGCAAGAGCGCTAACAGACTTAGGCAGAAGACGTATCTCATGAGAGTTATCCTATTAAACTGTTTCGGTCGGTGTTCGAGTTACCAACACTACGGGAGATCAACCGGCCGAGTTAATCCGTTGTCTCGGGCCCGAATATGATACGCAGACACTTTACGATAACCCAAAGATTCGATTTGTCAAGGTGTGCAGAGCCCCCAGACGGCGAAGGAAACAAACAAAGAGTTGACGATTCACCTGACGGGCGTATATCTTGTCGCTTATACGTGCAATTACGCCAATCTGATTAGAAGGGAACTATGCCATGCCAGGACCGGCAGCAAGAGTTGGTGATATGACTGCCCACGGAGGCAGCATCATGCCTCCCGGCCATGTTACCGTACTAATTGGCGGTATGCCGGCAGCCCAGATGTCGGGAATGCACGTATGTCCCATGCAGACGCCGGCGGCACCTTCTCCCATACCGCATGTCGGCGGTCCCATTACCGGTCCGGGGGTCGCCACCGTGCTTATCTGCAATATGCCGGCCATCACAGTTGGTGATATGGCCACTTGTACCGGCCCGCCCGATTCGATTATCCCCCCCGGTTGCCCAACAGTGCTTATCGGCACCAGCGGCGGCGGCGGTGGCGGCGGCGGTGGCGGTGGTGGCGGTACCGGAGGAGCCGGAAGCGCCGTCCAGGCTGAAGTCGGCGAGTCCGGAGATTCCGAGGGATCCGAAGGGGAAGATCCGGAGGAAGGCCACTATCTGGACGTCAGGGTGCTCGACAACGGGGGCAATCCCATTCCTGATCTGATGGCCCGCGTGTCCGGTCCGGGCAGCTACGACGAGTACCATCCCGTCGCGGGACGGCTCTATCTGGCCGGTCTCGAATCGGGAAGCTACGATATTGAACTCAAGGCCCTCCACAACGCCCGATGGTCGACCGCTGAAGCCGAGGTGGGCCAGGAGGTGACGCTTACGGCCGATGTCACCGGAATCGAAAATGGCACCGAAGGTTCTCTGGATGTCTACATGCGTGACATCAATCGCCCCGATGTTAAGGTCGCTGAGCTAACGGCTGAGGTCTCGGGAGGCAAGATCGAGACCACCTGGACATTCGCAGTCGACGAGAACATGCTCCAGGAGCAGGCTCGTCGGGAAGAACACGGGGGTTACTCGTGCCCAAGGTATTACTTCGTGGCCAGTGCCGACGGATGTCAGGTTCGGTCCAAGATTCTGAAGTTCAAGGACTGGATCGAGTTGAGACTGGTGGACCAGGATGGAGAGGCGGTACCCAACGCGACCTACCAGTTGATACTTCCTTCGGGCGAAGTGCGTGAAGGCACCCTCGACAACGACGGAAGGGCCCGCGAGGAGGAGATTCCACCGGGGCGCACGCGCGTTAGATATCAAGTAGACTAGTGAACCTCGACCGCTCGAACTAGGGAACTAACCGATATGTCTGGCGGAACAGCCGAAGAAAGCAGCGTAACAACTCTAGATACCGATTCCACGGCCACCTCGGGAGCGGAGACTACCCACACCATCCGTCCCGTGCCGGTTGATGTGATCGAGTTCGAAGATTCGCTATATCGAACCGGGAGCGCGGTCATGCTTCCCAAGAAGCCGATCGAGAGTGAGGAGAGTTCCGACTCGGAGGAAGAAGGGGAGCAGTACTACGCGGGAATCGACCTGGTAGCATTGCTTTTTCGCCAGTTCGAGTTCAGTCCCGAACGCAGGGCCCTCGTAACCGGTCATACCGACAGCTCGGGGACTCCCGAGTACAACTTCACCCTCTCCCGGAGACGAGCCCGCGGCATTCTGTATCTCGTACAAGGATTTGACGAGGACTGGGCGCGTAACTGTTTCGAAGCCCACACCGTAGGCTGCTGCAAGGAAATCCTCAAGTACGTCCACGCCGGTCGCCGCTGGCCCTGTAATCCGGGTGAGATCAACAACACCGGCAATCGAGATTTCGAACGTGCAACCGAGAGTTTCGTCAACAGCTACAACAGCGAGTACGCTCGCCCCAACGATCTCGAGGAAGTCTCCAGCCACGCTATCACCGAGCTTCGTCGCGACAGCCGGCATCGCTGGCCGACCGCCATCTGGGAGGCTGTCTACCAGATCTACGAAAAGGACCTTCGGGAAGCGCTGGGCATGACATCCGAGGAACTGGAGACCTTCCGCTTCGAAAAGGTCGAGTTTACCGAGGAAAGCCACGAGTACGTTGGCTGCTCCTATTCTTTCCCCATGGCGGAGCGATACGAAGAGGACTACCGCTCTGAGACCGATCGTCGGGTCGAAGTGATTTTCTTCCCCGAGGCTCAAGCACCCTCTTCGGAGACGCTGGCCTGTCCTTCGGAGATCGATGATCTGCATACGACTGAGGAGTGCCGACTCTGGCGAGAACGCTATCTCGACCGGACCTATGTCGATCCCCGCGAACTGCACGCCGTACCTTACCATCTGCGTTTCAAGTACAACAATCGGGTGCGCAAGGAACAGATGGACATGCCCGACGGACTCCGCTTGCGAGCCAAGGTGGGCGAAAACGAAATCCCGACACGGACGATCTTCAACGACGGGCTCTATACGGCGGTCGTACAGTTCCCCAACGCCAGCGAGGCCGAAACCAACGCCAACAACGTCCAACTGACCTGGTCGTTGGAGAATCGTTATGTCTATACTTCCGGATCCGACTCGACGCCGCAGATTGTCACCAAGACTGCGGAGGAGTTCGCGGCCCTCTCCAGAGCCGAACAGCTGAAGCATTATGACATCGCGGCCGCCTGGAACACGCGCAACTGGCGGTGCAAGGTAGGTGACACTGTCGATGATTGGGAGCACCATGTGCAGACCAGGACTTCGGGAGACAGCCCGATAGAAATCAACCTGGATGATATCGTGCTTCTAACCGCCGTCGACGGCCACCAAAACGTGGTTGACAAGAACGGCTCGGGTACGGAGTTCCCTCTCTCCAAGGACGACAACGCTACGGCTTCGCCGCCCCAGTATCCATCGCGCGTAAGAGTTCTCTATGTCGATCCCGAGGATAACCTGATGAAAGTACACACGACCAACGCCAGTGGCTCGAAGCAAGAGCAACACGACGGCTCGGTCATCAGGTTTCAGACAAATCATGCCAACGACGCCGTGAAGAACATCATCAAGGATCCTCCCGGAGGAGCCCGGGCGGTAGTGTTCTGCTGCGAGCTGTACGACGTCACCAACAAGCGCACAACCGAGGACTCGGCTTTCGATTTCGAGCGGGGTCATGTTCTGGGTGCGCGCGCCGCGATTCTCAACGACAACTCCGTCCATCGTCAGGAAACGATCATCCATACCGACAATACGACGCTCATCCACGGTCCGGGGATCGGCGACTACATCATGCACTACCTGCACGATGGTGGTTTTGACGATAGCAGCGTCTACTCATACCTGATTGTACATTGGTGCGGATGGGTGACCAAAGATACCAACCCGTCGAACGGAACGACCGCCCGCACGACGGCGCCGACCGATGCCCAGATAAACGAGTTCAGAAGTCTCGGTATGATAAACGCGATGGAGCACTGGAACAAGAAACAGTACGAGTTGGTGCCCCACGAAGAACCGTCGTCCTCGACGGCATCCCCCTCGACATCGGCTCCAACCACAGCTCCTACTACGGCGCCGACTTCGGACGAGTCTGGTTCGACCACGAGTGCCCCCACCGGGTCTGCCGAAGAAGAAGCCAATGCCGAGGCGACACCTCTGACACGCAAAGTTCGACCGTTCTTCTTCTTCGAGGCGGTGGAGTCCTTCAAACTGACACCTCCAACCCCGGCCATCACTTTCAAGACTAACACGGAAGATCTGTTCAACCACGCCAACTTCACGACGGCCTTAACCCAGTCCCGCGGCGGACGACCAAGGTCGATCGTCTTCATCACGGAGGAAGATAAGGGTAGTTGGGTAAGATCCTGGAGATACAACAACCGGTTCAGTTCGATGAGTCTGCGTATCAAGACTCGCAAGGACGATGCCGGTCGTTTCAGTGTCTCTCGCTTTCCCTCGGGAGTGGGCTTTCCTTTCGGTGAGTTCAACGACCCGGGCGGAAACAGCAGCTACGGTTGTTTGGTGATCGCTCATGAGTTGGGTCATGCCACTGGTCAGATCGACGACTATGAAGAAGACGCTCGGTACTTCGGCGACGACCCGCCCACCATGCCGATTCCCAGCTATGGCCAGTTTGGTGTACGAACCAACAATCGGCGCATGGGCCATGACAACAGTCGTATGAACCAGCGCAATCGCAGCAGCGAGGCGTTCGACACCAAACACGACGACAAGACGATGATGGATAGCAACGGGCCGATCCGCATGCGCCACGTGTGGCGATTTGTTCACTGGATGAACCAGAAAGCCCAGAGCGGCCAGGACCTTCATGATCTTCTCAACGGCCAGCGATTTGAGATTCGGTATCCGCATCCTTCTCCGGCAATGGCTAACTATTATCGCAACGGCACTCGCGAACCGTTGGATCCATGGCAGGCGGTTGATTCGGCCACGATTAACTCGGCCACCAACCGACCGATGAATGTCTATCTGTACAAGACCCTGGATGAGCAAATGCGGGTGGCGCGGTCGTCAGGAGGGAACGTTGATGCTAAGGGTGTTCTGGTGGTCCGCCCCCTTTTGTCGGTTGCCTTCCAGGACGTGGGAACTAACACTTGGACTGCCGCCGAGCGTCGCGACTGGTGTCGGCTCTTTTTCCAGTGGTTCACGACCAACAAGAATGTCCTGCCGGGCAAGTTCATGCTGTCAGGGGGAGGAGCCGACAACGACCTGGAGCCGACCATGATCAAGTTCCTTCCGGGGTGTGATTTCTATGCGGCGGGCGGCAATCCCTCGCACAACCATCAGAATCTGAAGGTGGTTGTCAAGAGAAGCGCCGATGCCCTCTCGGCCTCGGGCACGACCGTTACGGTCGGAGCGACCTCGACTCGGATAAAGGCGCTGTTCTATTACTTGTTCAACAAGCCGGCTAACTCGACCGGATTTACGACCGCTGACTTCAACTTCATTCGAACATGGTTCAACGGGCGCACCACTCCGGGCGGATCCTTCAATGTGGTACAAATGTGACGTGAGAATGGAACACGCGCGTGAAATATACAAGACTGGGCATAGCCGCCCTGATAGTTCTCGTCCTGGGATGCGCGGTGCGATCCTCAGGAGACAATCAATCGAAAGCAATCGAGGATAGCCCCATGGCCGTTTATTCCCGACTATTCGCCGACTACGCCCAAAGCTCGCGAATCACATCTGTTCCGGGCGACCTCGAAGAGCTTCTCTGGTTTGTAGATCTGGATAGCACCGCCTCGAGTCTTCCACAGAGCATTCTGCTTACCGAAATGGGACCGGTAGTGCAATATGTCGACCGCTTCGGATTGCTCTCGCCCGAAGGCAAACTGCTTTGGAGTTTGCCGAAGGATACTTCGATGTACCTGGAGTCCGGAGACGGAAAGATCTTCTTCCGCGGCGCCAATGGTTCACTTTACGCCGTTGGTTCAGATGGACGGATGCCCGAAGAGGAGATCGAGATTTCCAGCTGTTACGCCCGGTGCACGATCCTCCTGCTTAAGCCCGCGGCAAATGGCCACATACTCCTTCAAACGGTAAACCGGGCCGGCGAAGTGGAGGACGACCTCCCGCCCGAACCGGATGAGTTCAATCTGATCTTGCAGGGCCCCGACGGTTATCTCGACAAAGCCTTCGCCCACCACTTCACCGGCCACAGTCTACCGGCTCTGGTCAACGCCGAGGGCACTCGGGTCGTGCTGTTGGATCTCGAAAGCAAGATCACGACCTTCGACGCAATCTCGGGTGAGACGGTGGCCTCGTTCGAAACACCCGAGTTTGGGTATCATCTGGCCAGTCTGGACGCCTCCGACGGCATTGTGATTGTCGGAAGATCCCAGGACCAGGTATGGAAGCTGGTTCGGTATTCGCAGGAGGGAGAGCAGACCTGGGAGTACGAACTCCCGAAAGGCGAGGTCAAGGTGTACACCCAGCCGCCGGCGCACGACACCGAAGGCAATGTCTTTTTCCTGTGGAACAGCAAGCTGTTTGGGCTGAAGTCGGGCGTTCTCAGTTGGGAGTATAGTCTTCCTCCCGGCTCGATAGCGTTGATGACTGTCCTCGGCGATGGCCGCGTTCTTGTTGCCGCGGCCAACCAACTCCATATGGTGAACCTGGAGGGAGAAGGATCGGTGATAGCCGAGCTCGATCCGGATCAGTATTTTACCGCCCCTCCCGTTGTGGATGAATCAGGCAAGTTGTATCTTGCCACAAATACAGGCATTGCCTGTTACAAGTAGGCCAGAAAGCTTGAGAGGAAGATAGCGGTGGCGAACACTAACCGAGCGCTCCAAATCGAATTGCCCGATGGCTGGGAGGATCAAACGGTCCATTTCTTCATGGGACCGGAAGAGTCCGGCATGCAGCATACCCTGACAGTCATGGTCGATCCCGCCCCCGACACACGCGATCTGGCTGAATACTCCGAGCGATACACGCCTCGCTGGGTCGAGGCCCTTCCTAACTCAGAGTTGCTGAGTGATCAGCCGCAACAACTGGAAGGGGGGAGTAGTTGTTGGTCGGTAGTATGCAAATCAATCCCGGCTGAAAGACAAATCCTCCTTCACAAACGCTGGTACCTGCTGGTGAACAAGACCGGTTTCATCTGCACCGCTTCCTTCACCAAGCGCACGATCAAGACAATCGGCGTGGATGTCGAAAGGACCGTCGCAGGCTTGGCCGCGGCTGCGAGATAACCCGGAAGTTTCTTATGAGCCTTAGTTTCAGTAAGTCAACCGATTCCGAACAAGAGATCAAACTCGACTCGTATTTGATATCGGCCATGTTCGAAGCCACCCGGGCCGTTCCGGGGCAGCAGGTCGCTTTCGAAGTGCTAACCGGTTTTGTCGGCGACGGAGCAAACATTAAGGTCAAAGGCAAAACAGAAGGGGGCGGCAACTGGGAGACGGTCGAGGGAGTCGTACGAGGCAACAGTTTCTCAGGCCATATCGACGTTCCCGAGGATGCCCAACCGGGCGACAAGGCCTTTTTCGAAGTTAAGATCCGTGGTGTGAACATCGACGAAGAGTCAGATCGCATTCCGGTAGTCCCTCCTGTGAGGGTGTCCAATATGGCCTGGAGTGCTGAAGAAGCCCGTCGCGGCGATTTGCTGGTTCTCTCTGCCGACGTAACCGGTCTGCGCGAAGGCACCGAGGTTCAGGTCACAATCTACGAGCACGATGCCGATGGCGCCCATGATCGGATCACTGAACTGCCCGGACGCATCGCGCAGAACCGGCTGGAAGTAAGGTGGCTATATGAGTATCACGAAGATACCGACGAAATCCTCACGCAGGAGGAGTTGAACAACTACAGCGGTACTTACAATCCGCCGGAGTACTTCTTCACAATCAAGTATCAGAGTACCGAGTTCGGCCGCGAGCAGGAGTCAGGCATTCTTACATTCAAGGATTGGGTGGAGATTGTCGGCGAAGATCCCTATGGGCGCCCACTCCGCAATACCGACTACGTGCTGCGTTTGGCTGACGGTAACGAACGTCGCGGCACCCTTGACGAAGATGGCTTTGCCCGCGAGGAAGACATCCCTCCCGGGTCTTATGAGATAGAGTTTGAGATAGACGACGAGGACAGCGACGACTCGGTAAGTCAATCACCGTCCGATTCGTCATCGCAGACCGACACGTCGACGCAGACTGACTCGTCTGGCTCAGGATCATCGAGCCAGGCACCTGGATCTTAAAACTAGATACTGCACCTTCGATTTTCTGACATAGCGCGCTCACGCGAAAGGGAGGTGTTCTATGGGGCTGTTCGATAGCGTACCGCAGGACCTTGACATTGAGTTCAATCTGAAGAAGTCTGGCTCCAAGTTAAAGTATCGGAAGCCCCTGACGGATTGGCAGGCATTTAGAGCGACCCATTGGCTATCGGCGATGGCTTTTTTCAACGTGGAGCGCTGGCACGTCAAGAACGTCGGCAGTTGGATATCTAAGAAGACGGACTACTACTGGAACACCGTCATAAGACAAGAGAAGGGCAAAGAAGCCCGCAAACTCGCCGTATCAACATCCGCATCAGTCTTATCAACGGGGGCGATGGTGGGCATCATGGGCATCGGTGCTGCCGTCGGATCGGTAGTCCCTGGAATGGGAACGGTTATCGGGGCCGCCGGAGGTCTTCTTGTCGGCGCAGTCGCAACCTGTGCTTGCATAGCTCTTGAGACCGCTATTGATGTCAGACGGCGAAAAGTCGCGCCGCGACATAAACAAGCGAATCATGCACGAGGACTACGACTACGAGACCAATACGGCATCACGAATGGAGAGGGATGATAACGACGACACCGGGCATTGGTATATGGTCCAGAGTATTTACGAAACCATGGGGCACATTGGGCACCGCTATCGGAAGGAAGAGGAGTTCAGCCAGGATGACGTTCTAGCTCACGAAAAAAATCACCAATACGGCATTACGGGTAGGAACGGTTCGTTCACCCCTCCGACCCCAAGAACCAGGGTGAAAAAGGGCAAGCGAGTTTGGATACCCATTCCCTATAGCGAGAACCGTCGATTCGCCATGGTGGATGACGACATGCACGACCTGGGCTACCTGACAACTAACTCCTTTCGCGAATCGGTGGTGCATATTCGAAGAGCCCTTGATATTCTGGACAACGAAGCTCGCAAAGCAGAGTGCGTTATTGATGGAATCTGGGTGATACCCGAGATCACGGATAACATTGACAGGTTCTGCTTCTGGGTCAGCCGACTGTACTCCCTTAAAGGTGATGTGAAAGCCAGTATCCTGAACCATCCCAAAAACGGCAGGGCACCAAAGTCTTGGCAGCTAGACCCGGAGGAAACACTGTACACACTGGAAAAGCGAACGGATTGTACATGGGACCGGATTCTCGCACCTGAGAAGAACAAGGAGCTTCGCGGTCTCTTCATCAGTGCCGGACGGGATCCCGCAGATCCCCAGGTACAAAGACACTTTCGTATCGGAGACTTGAAGGAGCTGTGGACACCCGGGACTTTGCCGGATGGTGAATACGAGTATATGTATCGGGAGAAGGACAAAGGAATCGGAGAGTGCGAGAGAGTTGAACGACTTCTCAGTCAGAATCGGCCTATATGGGTCCCGATAAACAGGACGATTACCTCAGAATCCTTCGCCACGTGCGATGAGATGATTGCGAAGTGCGATGCTGCGGCGGAGTTCTCGCATCATCTGAACAAGGCTCGCAACTACATTCTGCCGTCGCTCAATCTGTCACGCATGTATCTGGATACTTTCTTAGAGCTTCGGGATCTCTTTGAGGATGCGCAACAGAAGATTGACGACGCTGTAGTCGACCACATGAAGCAGGGGCGTCACACCGGATGCACTCTGGCTCCGGCATTCCGTTCGCTTGCAAACAACATCAGAAGACAGGACTGCGGATACAAATGGTTCTCGCCGCTCTTGCACAATGTTATCCACCCGACGGATTCGCATCTTCTGAGGCATGTTACTCCCAAGTTCAAAGATCCGGACTTTTGGTGCATGCGTGACGCTCTAAGGAAGGTGATTTGGAAGCGGGGGCCGGAACCGGTTGTAGTGGAAGCAGGTACCACGGTTCTGAAAGCCGCCGAGGACAACGGAGTAACGGTGCACGCTCTAATGAATCACAGTAATATCCGGCCCTCCCAACTTGCCACTAATGACCAGGGACAACGCTGCTTCAGGAGAAACACACGTCTCTACATTCCCCCCAAGAATGCCGTAGACGAATACATCTATGAGAGAGCGCTGAATGGACTGACGCAGGGAGTTGGTCACTACGGAGACGGGGTTGACAACCTCAGAAGAAAACCTGACAAACGCGTGTTTGTTGAGTTGGATCGGTCTCAGGTAGACGTGAAGGCGTTGTCAGACTACCTGTCTGACACCATTGCGAAGTTCCGTCAGGATTTGGACGACAGCCGCGCGCTGCACGCCGAGGATTGGTTCGGCTCGGAAGGAGCCGAACGGTGCTTCTATCACTTCTGGACCGATCTAAAGAAGAGACACGATGCTCCGAGCCTGGGAAGGCGATCCCGGCACCGCAAGAAGAACGTGGCTGCGAGAGCCACCGCAAACGAGAACGTCTCTTATTGGGTAACGGCAGCGGTAAGGATTTTCTGTGGTGCGGCGGTTGGGGCAGGTCACGGTGCGGTAAACGCGAGCTACAAGCTTGACAAGAATCTCGACCTGGGACTCTGGGAGCTGTTGAAATCGGTCGTGGAAAGACAGGACACGCAAGCGATACTGACGGGCGAGCTGGTGAATCAAGGCATCTCTCAGACAGATCTGCTCAAGAAGGGAGTCAACACGGTGGCACCCAAGATCTCGTCATATTACTACAACCGCTCAACCGAGGCGAAAGCTGCCAAGTATCACCTGTTGGAGTTTCAGCTCGAACGTGTTGCACTGGGATTGCAGTACGGCAGCCCCGAGGAGTTGAAGTCCAAGAAGAAGATATTCACCGAGATGGCGGCCAAAATAAACGATCTCTTCCCCAAAGTTGCATACCATACCGTCGCGGCATTCAAGCAGTACGAGTCCAAACTACGGCCGGCATTGGAGACTCTCGATGCGAATGAAGACGCCGCCGGGAAAGGTCTGAGAGGCTGTGGCGATGCCTACGACCTGATGGTCGCCAAGTACACTTTTCTTCATCATCTTGACAAGGCTGAAGAGAACCTGGTGACGGCAATCTCATTCTCGTTAAGGCTTGCTGCGTGGGAGAAGCAATTGGCCAAGTCTGAAAGCGACATGTTTTCGACTCTGAAGCAGACTGCCAGAAAGTGGATCGCCGAGGGTAACCATGAAAACTGCTGGAAACACTACTTCAGGCGAAAGCTCCCTAACGAGAAGGCATTTAGCTCAATCCAGAGACAGTACTGCTATCGGCCTAAGGATGATAACCCAGATCAACCGGTGTATCCGATGTATGGCAGGTCCCGAGGGGGAGAACGCGAGCCGGTCCGGGACGACCAACCCCCACAGCCCCGAACATCGGCCGTTCTTCCTCAGGATGTGTACAGGAACAGGGGTGGCGGTACGATACCAGACGATCCGAACCGTCCTCGGAAACCGGTACCCAGGCCCCCAAGGAGGTGGTAACTCCGCACGTGAGTGACGAAGTAGCGTGCCGTTAAGCCCCGGTCTTCTCAGCCAAAAACCCTTGACATAAAAGGTGTTGATTGTCGACTTTAAAGGGTCGACATGTATCCCGGCTTGAGCTGTCTCCACACATCACATCGACGCCTGGCCGATCAACAATACCA
>Ga0180436_10003907_pt1 | contig 13553 bp, 15 predicted proteins | sample SS_ome_2_FD_132434 | JGI IMG/M metagenome (GOLD analysis project Ga0180436, IMG submission 132434) | Hypersaline lake sediment archaeal communities from the Salton Sea, California, USA - SS_3_S_2 metaG | ecosystem: Environmental > Aquatic > Non-marine Saline and Alkaline > Hypersaline >...
GAGAAGATCGTCACCAAGGCCCGCCGTGGCGACCTCCACTCCCGGCGCCTGATTCTGCGCAAGATTCAGAACAATGACGTTGTGACCAAGCTGTTCGACGATGTCGCCCCTCGCTACGAGGACCGCGACGGTGGTTACACCCGGATCGTCAAGCTCGGCCCACGGCGTGGTGATGGCACTGAGATGGCCATCATCGAGTTCGTCTAGATCATCAACTTCTTCGACCCTTCACCGCACTGCGAGGCAGTGCGGTGAATCGCGTTGAGACCCTCCTCGATCTCCTCGAACGTTACGACGCATCGCCGGGGGAGGCCGAGTCGGTTGCCTCCCTGTTCGATCTGTTGTTCGACGGCGGCGAGGTCTTCTCCGCGGATTTCTACACGCCCGGCCACATCACCGGCAGTGCGTTCGTCGTCAGCCCGGATCACAGCAAGCTGTTGCTCATACACCACGGCAAGCTGCGCACCTGGCTGCAGCCGGGCGGACATGTCGATCCCGGCGAGGGTGTGCTCGCTGCCGCCATTCGTGAGGTCGAGGAGGAAACGGGAGTCGTCGGGGTTCCGCTACGAGACGGCGTCTTCGATGTCGACGTGCACCCCATTCCTCCCAGCGGCGACCGGCCGGCGCACACCCACTTCGACGTGCGATTTCTCCTCGAGGCGACGAGTGAGGACCTCACCGATAGCGATGAGGTCCTCGGCGTGCGTTGGGTTCCCTTCGATGAAGTGTCTGGTCTGGTAACGGACGAGTCGGTGCTGCGGGCGGCCGGGAAGCTGGACAGCACACTGCCTAACCCGCGATCCCCAGGTAGAGGTTGAACTCCCACTCATCCTGTGGCCGGTCGAGCGGAGTCAGCAACTCTTCGAGACATGTGTGCTCCGCTGAGGCAATGTCGTATCCCTCATCCTCAACCCAGGCGACGAGTCGCCTCCAAGCATCGCCGATTCCCTCGAGGCCGTGCAAGCGCAACATGGCGTAGCGCCCTCCGGCGAATCGCTTCGTCTCCAGGGGCTCAGCGACGGTAGTTTCATCAGCGACGGTGATCCATTGCTCGTAGCCGTAGTTGGGGCTGCCCGGCGTGGGGTCGGGGTTGTTGAACCCAAAGAATCGATGGTCGCCCGCCCACGGGGTCAGGCCGTTGGCCGCGGCATACCCCAGGATCAAGTCCCAGGCTTGGCCCTCGGGTTCCTCGCCGAAGCCAAGGGCTGAAACGACCTGCGCCGGCTCGAGTTCGACGATCTCTACATCAGTCATTCTGCTCTCCTCTTGCTCGCTTGGATATCAATCTACGGAGATCTACCTGACATCTCATGTCAAGTATCATTGGGAAATGCGCGCAGATCGACTACTTGCCGAATTGAACTTGTTGCAGGCCCGGGGGCGGTTGACCGCCGCCGACCTGGCCGCCGAGCTCGAGGTCACCGAACGCACCATCTACCGGGACATGTATGCGCTCCAGGTGGCCGGAGTTCCACTGGTTGCCGAGCGGGGCCGGGACGGCGGCTACTCGTTGTACGGCGATTGGCGTGCCGACCTGACCGGGCTGACGACGGCGGAGATGGAATCGCTGCTTCTGGCCTCAGCGTCGAGCCCGACGGCCCGGGCAACTCCTAGGGCGGTTACCGCTGCTGCCAAGCTGGCTGCGATGTTGCCCGCCGAGACCGCGGGCGAGTTGAGCCGGTTGCGGCGGAGGATCCATGTCGCTCTGGATCCGGCGGATGGGGGTACCTCCGTCGGGGAGGTGACGTTGGGTCTGATCGACGCGCTGCGCCGGGAACGAGCGGTCCAACTGACCCTGAGAAGACGACGCTCCGGCCAGATCATGCGGACCGCTCACCTAACAGGGCTGGTCATCGACGGGCGTGACTGGCACGTGGTGTGGCATGCCGGAGACGCAAGAGCACGAGTCGATGCAGTGGATGACGTGGTAGCCGTCGCCGCAACTGCTGAACCGGTGAGGGATGTCGAGAGCGTTGACCTCGAAGACGTGTGGCGCCGGCATGCTTCCCGGCGTGTGTCACAACCCGCACTGGAAGTCCGGTTGAGGATGGACGCCGGACTGGCCGGTATCTGGCGGGATAGGTACCGCATGTCCACGATCGAGCAGGACGGCGATACCGCGACCATTGTGTGTCACTTCGACTACATCGTCGATGCCCGCACGGCCGTGCTCCCGTGGGGAGGCGCAGTCGAAGTTCTCAGCCCTCCGGCGTTGCGGCTCTCCGTCGCCGACTTCGCTGCTCAGATCGTCGCCGTTTACGCGGATCGGTAGCCTGGGTCTCCGATGAGCATTCGATATGCGTGGCGAGGCTACTTCACCAATCAGGCGCTGAACGAACTCCATGCCGATGGGTTCGGTCACGAGCCATTGGCCGATGACTGGGAGACGCAGCTCGGTCGGCACAGCCTTGGCTGGGTCTGCGCTTACGACGGTGACCGATTGGTGGGCTTTGTCAACGTCGCCTGGGACGGTGGGGTACACGCCTTCATCCTCGACACGCTCGTGGCGACGGGCTACCAGCGCCGCGGGGTGGGAACCCAGTTGGTCGCGCTCGCCGAAGACGGTGCCCGCAAGGCAGGCTGCGAGTGGCTCCACGTCGACTTCGATCCGGAGCATCGCAGGTTCTACATGGAGGCGTGTGGGTTCACGACAACCGAGGCGGGCTTGATCCGGCTGTAACACCACTTCCGGCGCTGCTCAGTTCGGTATCTCGGACCGACCGGCGCACGATCGGGGACGAGCGGAGGCGTAGTACGGTTTGGGTCCGCAAGTGGAGCGTCTGATGACCCGGTACAGCGTGGGGACAACCAAATCGGAGTTCTTTACCTTCGGTAGCGCTGCCGATCCGTTTGTTACGTTCGCCGGAGAGTATCTCGATGAGGTCACGGTTGCATACGAAACCTACGGGACGCTGGACGAAGATCGCTCGAACGCAATCCTTGTCTTCCATGCCCTGACCGGCAGCCAGCATGCGGGCGGATTCTGCCCCGAGGTGGATGGAATCGGATCGCGCTGGACCGAGGAATGCCAGTCCGGGTGGTGGGACGGGTTCGTGGGGCCGGGCAAAGCACTCGACACCGACCAGTACTACGTGGTCTGCGCCAATTACCTCGGCGGCTGTTACGGATCGACAGGGCCATCGTCGATCGAGCCGGCGACCGGGAAGCCCTACGGATCCCGCTTTCCCAGGATCACGTTCGCCGACATCATCGATACTCAGGTGCGCCTGCTCGAGCATCTCGGAATCGAGAAGCTGCACGCCGTGGTCGGGGCATCTACCGGTGGCTTGCTGACTTTGAGCCTGGCCACCCGCTATCCCGAGATGGTCGACACCGTGATCCCACTTGCGTCCGGCACTCGAGTGACGGCGCTGCAAACGATCCACAATTTCGAGCAGATCACCGCTATCGAGAACGACCCCAACTATCAGGGCGGCGACTACTACGACGGCGAGCGACCGATCGCCGGACTCAAGCTGGCTCGCATGATCGGTCACAAGACGTTTGTGTCGCTTACCGCGATGAAGGAGCGGGCCAGGCGAGAGACCGTTGACCGTGGCGAAGGGCCGGGTTCGTACCGGATCGCCGACGCCATGGAGTCATACATGTGGCATCAAGGTGCCAAGTTCATCGCCAGATTCGATGCCAACAGTTACCTGCGCATCACCGAAGCATGGCAGCACTTCGATCTGGCGGCCGAGGCGGGCGCTGAGACAGAAGCGGAGCTGTTCGCTCGGTGCAAGCACCAGAGGTACATGCTGTTTTCGATCGACTCCGACGTGTGTTTCTACCCGGAGGAACAGGCGGACCTCGCTCTCTACCTGAAGGAGGCCGGCGTTCCGCATCGTCGTATCACGGTGCACTCCGACAAGGGACACGACTCATTCCTCCTCGAGCCTGCCCTGTATGCCCCACACCTCATAGACACGCTCGACAACGACTGGGACTGATGGGTAGCCAACAGTTCTCCCCCTCCGGGGGAGATGGCCGAGCGTAGCGAGGTCAGAGGGGGTTCACTTGTCTTCCACTACGAGACCAGTGATCCCCCCTACCTGCGGGCACTTCTGCCCGCAGGGACCTTCCCCCCGGAGGGGGCACCTTGTGTCCTACCAGCGGTGGTGGACCTGGGGCCGGGCGTAGCGGTCGTAGATGTCGACGATGGCCGCCATCGTCTCGGGGGACAGCTCCGGGAGGTTTGCGGCGCGGGAGTTGTCCAGTACTTGCGACTGGGTCTTTCCTCCCGGGATCACAGTTGAGACCGCGTCGAACATTAGGATCCAGCGGAGGGCGAGCTGGGCCATCGTGACCCCTTCGGGCACCAGAGCCCGGATTTCCTCGACCGCCGCAAGCCCCGTCTCGTAGTCGATGCCGGCGAACGTCTCGCCTACGTCGAACATCTCGCCGTGGCGGTTGTACTTGCGATGGTCGTCGTCGGAGAACGTGGTGCTGGCCCGCATCTTCCCGGTCAGCAGACCACTGGCCAGCGGCACTCTGACGATGACGCCGATGTCGCGTTCTCGCGCTTCGCGGAAGAACAACTCGGCAGGGCGCATGCGGAACATGTTGAAGATGATTTGCACCGTCTCGACGCCGGGATACTCGATCGCCTTGAGGGCCTCCTCTATGCGCTCCACGCTCACGCCGTAGTGCTGGATCTTGCCGCGCTCAACCATGTCATCGAGGCCGGCAAACAGTTCGGGGTTGTAGTAGACGTCGGTGGGTGGGCAATGCAGTTGTACCAGGTCCAGGGATTCCACGTTGAGATTGACCAGGCTGCGGTCGATGAACCGCTCGATGTTCTCCGGCGTGTAGCCGGAAGCCACATGCGGGTCGATGCGCCGTCCCGCCTTTGTCGCAATGGTCATCGGCACTGATGGCCGTTCGGCCCCGAGGCGCGCTATCCGTCGTTCGCTGCGGCCGTCTCCGTAGACATCAGCGGTGTCGAAGAAGGTGACGCCCTCGTCGACGGCGGCGTTGAGGGCGGCCATGGCGTCTTCTTCACCCACGTCGCCCCAATCGGCGCCGATGGCCCAGGCCCCAAACCCAACTCGAGAGACCTCGAGTTCCGTACTGCCCAACCGCTGATACTGCATAGCCCTTCCTTCCCGAATAGCATCAGGCTAACCGGCTGCAGGCTTGCGGTGACTCGCCCTGTATGATCCCCGATCCCGAAGCGAGAGGTAGCTGTGGGCGAGATAATGAAGAGGCTGGTGCAGACGCTGCGCCTCGAGCGCGAGGCGTTCGTATGGATGAGCTTCAACGACATGGCAACAGGCGACGCCTTTGTCCTCGTTGCAGTCACTGCGCTGCTCAAATTCGCCGGTTTCTTCGGAGGACTCGGCTCGCTGCTCAATCTGGGGGCGTTCGAAGCGATCATCGGGTTTGCGTTGTCGGCGCTCATCCAATGGCTCGTGTACTCCGGAATCGCCTGGGCAATTGTGCGGTACATCGTGCAGGCGGGTGGAGATTACGCCACTTACCTACGGTTCACCGGGTTCGCCTATCCAACGACACTGCTGACCCTGGCTGTTGCGATTGCGACAAACAGCGTCGGGTTCATTCCCTTCATAGCCGGATTCGCCTACTTCATCATCATCGTTGCCTGCGGCATCGAGTACGAGAGCGATCTACCCTTCGGGCGCGCGCTTGTGGTCGCCATTGGCGCCCTCGCCGGGCTGCTTGTCGCCAACGCTATCTTCCGCTTCTCTCCGCTCATCTGACGCTGATCCGGTACCCTCAACGCCCGTGAGCGAAGCACCCATGAAGAACGACCGGAGAACCATTTTCGGTTGGACCATGTACGACTGGGCCGTGTCGGCCTATTCGACAACCATCGCCGGGGCGATCCTCCCCGCGTACTTCACTGGGACTGTTGTCCCCGACACCGGATACGACATCTTTGGCCGTACCGTAGATGGGCAGACCCTGTGGGCTGCCGTTGTTGGATTCGGGGCGTTCGTGCTGTTCTTGATCATGCCCGTGCTGGGCGCCATCGCGGACTTCTCGGCGTCAAAGAAGCGGTTCCTCGTCGTGTTTGCCTACGGGGGGGCCGTGTTCTCATCGGTGCTGTTCCTGATGACCGAGGGTGACGTCATGTTGACGCTGGCGATCTTCCTGCTGGCTCAGATTGGGTTCGTTGCCGCCAATGTGTTCTACGACGGATTCCTCCCTGAGATCACGACACCCGACACCATCGACAAAGTGTCGGCGCGTGGCTTCGCTCTGGGCTACTTCGGTGGCGGTCTCCAGCTATTACTCGGCTTGCTGCTCATCATGCTCCACGAATCGGTCGGGATCAGCGAGGCAATGGCAGCGAGGATCGCCATCTTCTCAGCAGGGGTCTGGTGGGCGGTGTTCGGCTGGTACTCGTTCCGGCTGTTCAAAGAGAGCGGAGAGGCGGAGCAGCTTCCGGATCGGTATGCCGGGAAGCCACGGACCCTTGCGTACATTCAACTGGGGTACGGGCGGACGCTGGCGACCGCACGCAAACTGATCAAGTTCAAACACCTGCTCTGGTTCCTCGTTGCCTACATGCTCTACAACGATGGTGTCCAAACCACGATCAATATGTCTTCGGCCTACGCCGACGACACGCTCGGTCTGGAGGCCACCACCATTGCCCTCGCCTTCCTCATTGTGCAGTTCATTGCCGTCGGCGGAGCGCTCCTCTTTGGCCGGTTGGCAGACCGATACGGCACCAAGGAGGCGATCCTGATGTCGCTGGTCGTCTGGTCGATCATCGCCATCCTTGCCTACCTCCTGCCCGAGGGCGAGACGTTGCCCTTCTTCGGTGTCGCGGCGTTAATCGGCCTAGTACTCGGCGGTATCCAGGCACTGAGCCGGAGTCTCTACGGATCGATGATCCCCGAAGAGGCATCGGCCGAGTTCTACGGCTTCTACTCGGTGTTCTCGAAGTTCTCCGCCATGTGGGGCCCGCTGCTCTTTGCTCTCATCAGCGGCGCCACCGGATCGGGAAGGCCCGCCATCTTGGCCATCATTGTCTTCTTCATTGCCGGGGCTCTCGTGGTGTGGCGGGTGGACATCGACGCCGCACGGGCCTCGAAAGAGCGGTGGACATTCAGCGGTGCCGAGGCGGTCGTCGACGACGGTGGCGCTGCGCCGTGATCACTTACCGCATCGACTTCGCCTACGACGGGTCGGGTTTCCACGGCTATGCACGGCAGCCCAATGTACGAACTGTTCAAGGGGAGCTGGAGGATGCGCTCTTCAAGCTCACCGGAGAGGTCGAAACCACCGTTGCCGGCCGCACCGACAAGGGTGTTCATGCCGCCGCCCAGGTCGTCTCCTTCGAATCAGGCGATCCGCTCGACTGTGCGCGGGTGGTCCGCTCCCTCAACCGGCAATTGGCACCCGAAATCGCAGTGCGATCCGTGGCCCAGGCCGCCGACGAATTCAGCGCCAGGTTCTCGGCCACGGGTCGTGCCTACACATACCTAGTGCTGAATCGGGAAACGCCGGATCCTTTCCTTGCCAAGACATCGTGGCACTACGAAACGCCCCTCGACGTGGCGGTGATGAACACCGGGATGGCCGCCCTGATCGGTGAACATGACTTCGCGGCGTTCTGTCGAAAGGCGCGGGACCGCAGTACCGTTCGCCGGCTCGACTCGGCCGAATGGAGCGACCGCGGGGCGGGTTTGCTCGCCTTCGATGTTGCCGCCAGTTCGTTCTGTCACCAGATGGTGCGGTCGCTGGTAGCTCTCTCTGTGGAGATCGGAAGAGGTCGGGTCGCTCCCTCGGCAGTGCCGGGGATTCTCCAGTCGGGGGACCGGCAGAGCGCCAAAGGGGCAGCTCCAGCACATGGTTTGACCCTGGTCCGGGTTACCTACTGATCGCTTCCGGACTTCGGGTTGGCGCGCGCCGACCGGATCGCTTATCATGCGCAAGCTCCCGTTCCCCACGGGGGCTCCTCCATGTGCGCCATTCTTGTTTGAGGACTGTCTAAATGAAGCCGAAACTCCAGAAAACCTACTCGCCGAAGCCGGGCGACTTGAGCCACGACTGGTTCGTCGTCGACGCGGCCGACGTTCCCCTTGGCCGCTTGGCTTCCAACGTCGCTCAGATCCTGCGCGGCAAGCACAAGCCGACGTTCGCCCCTCATGTCGACGGCGGCGACTACGTCATCGTGATCAACGCCGAAAAGGTTGCGGTCACCGGGCGCAAAGAGGAAGAGAAGATCTACTACCGGCACTCCGGCTACCCGGGTGGGCTCCGTGCCGCCTCGCTGCGTCAGCTTCGCGAGACCTATCCGGACCGGGTGATCAAGAATGCCGTCAAGGGCATGTTGCCGAAGAACAGGCTTGGTCGCCAGATCTTCAGCAAGCTCAAGGTCTACGCAGGTCCTGAGCACCCGCACGCGGCGCAGAACCCGCAGCCGCTCGATATCAGAAAGGTTGGAGCCTGATGGCTAAGCCGCTCGTTCAAGCCACCGGCCGCCGGAAGAGCTCCGTAGCCAGGGTACGTCTCTACCCGGGAACCGGCGAGATGAAGCTCAACGGCCGTTCCCTCGATGACTACTTCCCTCATGCTGCGCTTCGCCAGCGGGTCATGGACCCACTGCGCGCCGTCGAGGTCGAAGGCCAGTACGACGTCGTCGCCAAACTGGAAGGTGGGGGCACCACCGGCCAGAGCGACGCCCTCCGTCTCGGCATTGCCCGGGCCCTCGTCGAGGTAGACCCGGAGACCCGCCCGACCCTCAAGAAGGGCGGCATGCTCACCCGCGACTCTCGTCGTGTCGAGCGCAAGAAGTACGGTCTGCGCAAGGCCCGTCGCGCTCCTCAGTTCACCAAGCGTTAGGCACCAGGTGGCGGGAGTCAACCGACTCTTCGGAACCGACGGGGTCAGGGGTCGAGCGAATACCGATCTGACCGTGGACACCGCGCTCAACCTGGCGCGCGCCGCCGGAGAGAGCATGGAAGGCCCGGTCGTTATCGGCCGTGACACCAGGCGTTCCGGGCCGCTGTTCACTGCAGCGCTACACGCCGGCTTCAACTCGGTTGGTGTTGATACGATAGATCTGGGCGTCATCCCTGTTGGTGGCGTGTCGCGGCTGATCCGCCAGCTCGAGGTGCCACTCGGAGTGATGGTGAGCGCGTCACACAACCCTGCCCACGACAACGGGATCAAGTTCCTCGGCCCGAACGGCGGCAAACTCGATGACGAGCAGGAGGCCGTCATCGAGACCCGCTACCGTCGTGCGGAGCCGTGGAAGCATCCGGACGGCGCTCTCATCGGTATGCGTTCGGACCTGCCGGATGCGATCGAACGCTATGTCGAGAACCTCGCAGATAATGCCGAGTACACCTTGCGCGGTCTCGAGTTCGTCATGGATTGTGCCAACGGCGCTGCCCACAAAGCCGCGCCGCAACTCTTCGAGAGGTTGGGGGCGACCGTCGAGGTCCACGCCGCATCCCCCGACGGTCTCAACATCAATGCCGGGTGCGGCGCCACCGAGCCGGAGTATGTGGCCCGGTTTGTCAGAGGTCGAGTCGGGTTGGCCTTCGACGGAGACGCTGATCGGCTTATCGCCGTCGATGAGGACGGCGTTGTGGCCAACGGCGATGTGCTCATGGCCGTCTTTGCCCAGTACCTCAAGGACAGGGGCAAGCTGCGTAACAACAACGTCGTCGCCACCGTCATGGCCAATCTCGGTTTCCGCCGCTCCATGGAAAGCTTGGGGATCGACGTCGAAGAGACCGCCGTCGGCGACCGTTATGTCTACGAGGGGATGCGGCGGGTCAAGTCCGCACTTGGGGGCGAGCAGTCGGGCCACATCATCTTCTACCGTGGCGCAACCGGCGACGGGCTGCGTACTGCGGTCAGGCTCGCTGAGGTCCTGGCGGCCACCGGCAAGCCCCTGACCGAGCTGCGCAAGGTCATCACTGAGTTTCCCCAGGTGCTGCACAACATCCATGTTGCCGACAAAGGCAAGCTGGAAGCCGCGACCAGGATTTGGGATGCGATCTCCGACGCGGAGCGCGACCTGGCCGGGGATGGGCGCATTCTGGTGCGGGCATCCGGCACCGAGCCTCTAGTTCGGGTAATGGTCGAGGCGGCCACAGAAGAAACTGCCGAGTCTGTGGCAGGGGCGATCGGCGAAGTCGTCAAGACCGAATTGAGCTAGTGCCTGGTCCCAGAGAGTTGGCATAGCCAGAGACCTCGCTAGTGTGTGCCCACAACTGAAGACCGACCGGAGAAACCATCAAGCGCCAGCCCTCGCCCAGCGAGGTGACGAGGTGAAGGGTGATCGATCAGTCGGCGGGTGCCCTTTCGGCCGTCCACGGCCGTTACGAAGCGGGCAAAGCCCGGGAGCGATCCCGGGGACAAAGCCGCTTCCGAGTGGAGCAGGATTCTCTTGCAGCACCTCCGGTCCCAAGCACGGAGGTTCCCGCATGTGCGGAATCATGGGCTATGTCGGCCCAAACCAAGCTGCCCCGGTGCTTCTTGATGGTTTGCGCCGTCTCGAGTATCGCGGCTACGACTCTGCCGGGGTGGCAGTCACCAACGGCAGCATCAACGTACGCAAGGCTGAAGGCAAGATCGAACGTCTGGCCGCTCTTCTCGATGAGCAGCCCCTCGATGGCACCATCGGTATAGGGCACACCCGATGGGCTACCCATGGTGAGCCGAGCGACGTGAATGCCCATCCCCACACCGACCCATCGGGAGAGTTCGTGGTGGTCCACAACGGGATCATCGAGAACTTCCAGACCCTGCGCGAGGATTTGCAGGATGACGGTCACGACTTCGCCTCGGACACCGACTCCGAGATCCTGGCTCATCTCGTTGCCGACGAGTACGAGGGTGAGCTGGAGTCAGCGGTGCGGCGTGCTGTCGCCAAGGCTGAGGGTGCCTACGCCCTTGTGGTCATGACCCGCCATGAGCCGGGGAAGATCGTTGCGGTGCGCCGCATCAGCCCGCTGATAGTGGGACTTGGAGACGGGGAGACCTTCCTCGCATCCGATATCCCGGCCGTTCTCCATCGCACCCGTGATTTCCTCATCGTCGAGGATGGGGAGATGGTGATCGTGACCGAGGATGGCGCAACTATCGAGACGATCGAAGGGGCGCCGATCGAGCGCGAGGTCATGCACATTGACTGGGACGCCGAGCAAGCGGAGAAGGGTGGCTTCGACCACTTCATGCTCAAGGAGATCCACGAGCAGCCGGCCGTCGTGACCGAGACGTTGGGTGGACGCCTGGACGAGGACGGGACGGCTTGGCTCGAGGACGTGACGTTTGATGACGACTTCGCTCGCAACTTCGATCGCCTCTGGATCACGGCCTGCGGCACGGCCTATCACGCCGGCCTGGTCGGCAAGGAGATCTTCCGGCGCCTGTTGCGAGTCCCGACCACAGTCGAGTTCGCCCACGAGTTGCGCTACAACGATCCACTGATCTCGGATCGCAGCCTCACCGTCGCCATCAGCCAGTCCGGGGAGACGGCAGACACGCTCGCCGCTGCGCGGCTGGCCAAGGAGAAGGGCTCCCGGATGCTGGCGCTGACCAATGTCGTCGGTAGCACGCTGGCCCGCGAAGCCGATGACATCATCTACACCCGAGCGGGCCCGGAGATCTCGGTGGCGTCCACGAAGGCATACATGGCGATGCTGATCGCTCAGTATTTGCTGGCGCTACGTATCGGCAGGGTTCGTGGTGTCGTCGATGAGGAACTGGCAGCGAGAGTTGCCCACGGCCTGAGCCTGCTGCCCGGCCAGCTCGAGGGGCTGCTGCACCGTGAAGAGGAAGTGATCGCGGCGGCCGAGCAGATCCTTGATGCAGCGGATGTCTACTTCATTGGGCGCGGCCTCGACTATGCGGTGGCGATGGAAGGCTCACTGAAGCTCAAAGAGATCAGCTACCTCCACTCTGAGGCAATGCCGGCCGGTGAGTTGAAGCACGGGACGCTGGCCCTAATCACCCAGGGCACTCCGGTGATCGTGGTGCTCACGCAGCAGGCACTCTACGACAAGACGATCTCGGCCGTCCAGGAAGTGAAGGCTCGCGGCGGCAAGGTCCTGGCAGTCGCCTATGAGGACGACGACCAGATCCACAAGTTCGCGGACAGCGTGTTGCGGATTCCCCGTGCCGACGATCTGTTGGGGCCGGTTGCAGCGGTCGTGCCGCTGCAACTGCTGGCATATCACGTTGCCCGGCTGCGTGGGCACGATATCGACCAGCCTCGTAACCTGGCCAAGTCGGTGACCGTCGAGTAGCGAGACGAACCCTTGTGAGGACGCGGCTGGCCAATACCGGCCGGAGGGGTACTCTCATGCCCATGGATATCGTGGGCATGGGAGTCGACCTCGCCGAGGTGTCACGGGTACGCAGGCTGCTCGGGAAGGATGCAGAGCGGTTCCGCAAGCGGTGTTTCACCGATCATGAGTGGGAGTACGCCCACCGCTACAAGGATCCATCCGAGCGGTTGGCTGCCCGTTTCGCCGGCAAGGAAGCAGTAATGAAGAGTCTCGGTGTCGGGTGGCGGCACGTGCCGTGGCAGGACATCGAGATCACCGGCGGGGGAGCGCCTCAAGTTCGCCTCTCCGGCAAGGCGGCTCGGCGTGCCGAGATGCTCGGCGTGGAGCGGGTGATGGTGACGATCACCCACACCGGGGACCAGGCGCTGGTGATGGCGCTGTCGTTGGGAGGTTGACATGAGGTACGCGGCTGCGCTCCTGATTCTCGCCGGTGTCGTAGCCGGATGCGGCGGCGAAGCCGAGCCCACCACGACGGAAGCGGCGATCGCAACGACCACCGAAGCGACTACAACGACCACGCGACCGGCAACGACGACAACCGTTGTCGAGACGACAACCTCTACGACAACGGCGTCGACGACCACGACAACGACGACCACGACAACGACGCTTCTGCCCACCGTCTGTCCACGTCCGACTCCACTGGCCGACGGCACACTTGCCTTCTCGGGGGCCTCTGGCGACTTCGACGGCGACGGGGCTCTCGATCAGCTCAGCACATATCAGGTGGGTCCCGACGATTGGCGGGTCCGGGTGGTGTTTGCAGACGGTGGGGGAGCCGACGCGGCGATTGTCGACGGATTCGACCTCACGCCACCGCGACCGATCGGTGGGTTCGATATCGACGCGGACGGGCCTCAGGAAGTCTTCCTGACGGTTGGGTCGGGGGCATCCACCGTGCAGGTTGGGTTCTTCGACGTTGAGTCGTGCGTGGCGACGCGGATCAAGACGGGAGGCATGCCGGCCACATTCGGTGTCGGCGGGTCGGTCGGAACCGTCTCCGGCTTGTACTGCCCCGGCGACGGCACCTTGCATCGCAATTTCGCCCAATACGTTGCCGAAGACGAGTACGAAGGTGGCTTCGAGCCGTTCCTGCTCGAGGGTTCGGTGCTCACCCCCGGTTTTGGCGACGGAGCCGGGTTCACGGCCGACGAAGCCTTCGCTCTCGCCGTCCTCAACTGTGGCGCGCTGATTCTGCCCTGAGCACCGCGGGGATACAATCAACGGATGCGTCTCGTTATCACTCCGGAAGAGTCGAACCGGCTCGATGCTGAA
>Ga0180436_10003908_pt1 | contig 13552 bp, 11 predicted proteins | sample SS_ome_2_FD_132434 | JGI IMG/M metagenome (GOLD analysis project Ga0180436, IMG submission 132434) | Hypersaline lake sediment archaeal communities from the Salton Sea, California, USA - SS_3_S_2 metaG | ecosystem: Environmental > Aquatic > Non-marine Saline and Alkaline > Hypersaline >...
CCGCATGCGCTACCTGGTCTTCGGCGATGTGCACGGCAACGCTCCCGCGCTCGCGGCGGTCCTGGCCGATGCGAAGCGCCGTGGCTACGACGCCGCCGTCTTCCTCGGCGATCTCGTCGGCTACTACCCGTATCCCTGCGAAGCGCTCGACCTGGTCCGCTCTCTCGAACCCGTCGTCGCCCTGCGCGGCAACCACGACGAGCTGCTGCTCACGTTGGCGAGCGGCGGTGACCCGGCAGCGGCCGACGAAGAGGCGGTGGTCGTCGAGGTGGTCGAGCGGCACCTGGGCGAGTTGGGCGAGTCCGAACGTCGCTACCTCGAAGGGCTGGCCGCCGGGGCGCAGCGCGACGGCTGGGCGGCCGCGCATGGGGGCTTCCGGCGTCCGTTCGACTACCTGATGACCCTCGCGGACGCCGAGGAGCAGCTGGAGCACCTCCCCGCGCCCGTCGGGTTGGTCGGGCACACGCACGTCCCGCGCGCCCATGTCAGCGTGGACCACGACGGCGAGCGGCTGTGGCGCATGATCGACTTCGACGGAACCCAGCGCGGCTACCGGGTGCCACCGAGGGCCACGGCGTTCCTCAACCCAGGCTCGGTCGGCCAGCCACGCGACGGCAACCCCTCCGCGGCGTACGCCCTGTATGACGCCGACACGCGCCAGTTCGAGGTCCATCGGGCGGCCTACGACGTCGGGTCGGTGATCCGCCGGGTGCGCAGGGCCGCCTACCCCGAGCGCCTCGCGAGCCGGCTGCTGGACGGTCGATGATCCACGCCCCGATGGGCCAGGACGCGGTCCTGACGGCGCTGCGGTCGATGGCCAGCGCCGAGCGCGACGCCCCCCGCACGCTGCTGCTCGCCGGTCCCGTGGGCGTCGGCCGGCGCGCCGCGGCCCGTTGGTACGCGGCGCTGCGCAACTGCGAAGCGCGCCTCGACGACCCCTGCGGACGCTGCGCCGCATGCCGCGACCACGCGCCGGACGCGGACGGCCTCGTGCGGGCCGCCGACTACCGGGAAATCGGGCCCGCCACGACGACGCGCGACGGCAAACCGGCGCGCCGGCCGCAACTCCGCATCGAACAGCTGGTGCCGCGCGAGCGCGCGGAGACGGAGCCGCTGGGACCGTGGCTGCAGCGCCCACCGGTCCGGCGGCACCGTGTCGGCGTCATTGACCACGCGGAGTCGCTGACCGACGAGGCCGCCAACGCCTTCCTCAAGACGCTCGAGGACCCGCCGCCGCACGCGACGATCGTGCTGATCGCCGAGGGCCCCGACGCCCTCCTGCCGACCGTCGCCTCGCGCTGCACGACGCTGCGCCTGGTCCCGGCCGACGCCCCACCCGAGGTGCGCGCGCAGCTGGCGCCGCACCCGGCCCTGCGGCTGGGCCGACCCGGCGCGTGGGAGGCGGCCCTGGCCGACCCGGGAACGACGGCCTCGCGCCGAGCGGCGGTCGAACGCCTGCGGCTGGCGGTCGGCGGCGATCTGGCCGATGCCTTCGCCGCGGCGGAGGCGCTCGCCGAGACGTGGCCACCCGGCGACGCCGAGGTTCCCGGCCTGCTGCGCGAGGCCTGGCGCGCCGAGGGTCGGCGCGCATACCTCGCGGGCGACGCCGCGACCCACGCGCTCGAAACCGCCTGGGCCGCGTACGCCCAACGCGACCTGGCGCTGCGCACGTGGGTCCTGGAGCTGCGGCGGGCGCAGCGGACGTGAGCCGGCGCCTGGCCGCGGCGGTCAGTCGCCGCCCTTGATGCGCCGCACCTCGTCCGCCGGCAGCTCGTGGAAGGTGCCCTCCTCCGTCCGCAACTCGACGGTACCGGCGAGCGGGCTCACCTTGACCACCCGGCCGCAGACGCCCGAGGCGTCGTGGCAGGCCTTGCCACCCTTCTTGGGCATGCCCTGCAGCAGCTCCCGGTAGAGGTCGTGCTCGTACTGCAAGCAGCACATCAGGCGACCGCAGGGGCCGGTGATCTTCTCCGGGTTGAGCGGCAACTGCTGGTCGCGCGCCATGCGGATCGACACGGCACTGAACGACTGCAGCCAGGTGGACGAACAGGAGCCGTCCCCGCAGCGACCGAGGGTACCGAGCATGCGGGCCTGATCGCGCGGACCCACGTTGACGAACTCGAGCCGCGCCTCGGTGTGGTCCATCAGCGCCTGGGCGATCACGCGCAGCGGCGCCTGCCCCTCGGCCGTGTAGCTGACCACCAGCGCCGCCTCGTCCAGCGTGAACTCGAGGGCGACGATCTTGACGTCCGCGTCGGCCTGCCGGGCGCGGGCACGAACCAGCCACTTCAGGTCGTCGGCCTTGGCCCGCAGGCGCTCGTGGGCCTCGAGGTCGACCTCGTCGGCGACCCGCAGGAGGTGGCCGACGGTGCGATCCTCGCGACGGGGCTCCGTGCGCACCCGCCCCACCTCGAGGCCGCGGCGGGTGGTGACCACGCAGTGCGCGCCCACCGGGGGGGGCGTCGGCGGCGACTCCACGAAGTGGAGCTTGGGGCCGTTGTCGAACGTCACGCCGATGGCGTCGGTCATGCGGTACCTTCCTTCGCGCCCGGCAAGGAGACGCCGCCGAAGGCGGCGATCTCGGCCACCGGACGCACGCTGCGGCGATGGCAGGGGCACGGGCCGGCGTGGCGCAGGGCGGCTCGATGCGCCGGCACGCCGTAGCCCATGTGGCGCTCGAAGCCGTACGTAGGCCAATCTACCGCCGCGGCGCACATCCGTGCGTCGCGGTAGGTCTTGGCGAGCAGCGAGGCGGCCGCCACACTCGAGGACAGGCCGTCCGCGCGGGCGGGGGCCAGGACCTCGGGGTGCGGCAGCGACGGGAAGGACAGCCGCAGGTAGTCCGTGACGTAGGCGTCGGGCGCGACGGCGAGTTGCGCGATGGCGCGGTGCGCGGCGACGTGGGTGGCGCGCAGCGGGCCCAGCGCGTCGACCTCCTCGACGGCGGCCTCCCCCACCGCCCAGGCCATCGCGGTCAGCCGCACGTGCTCGGCGAGCCGCTCGCGGGTGACGCGGGACACCGTCTTCGAGTCGACGTATGGGAGGCCCGGCAGATCGGGGAGCACGACGACGGCCGCCACGACGGGCCCCGCCCAGGCACCCCGACCGGCCTCGTCCACCCCGGCGACGGTCTGGAAACCGCGTCGCCGAAGCGCGCGCTCGAGCTCGAGATCGGGCGGCACCCTTGCCCGTCAACCCCCGGCGACGGTGACGGCATCGTCGCCGACGGGCGTGGCGACGTCGACGGGGATCGTGAAGTAGAACGTCGAACCGCGGCCGACCTTGGACTCGACCCAGATTCGACCTCCGTGCTTCTCGACCGCCAGCTTGCAGAACGTCAGCCCCATGCCGCTGTCGTAGCGGTCGTGCACCGTGTGCCGGGACTGCTCGAAGGCGTTGAAGATGCGCTTCTGGTCGGACTCGGGGATGCCCTCGCCGTCGTCGCGGATCGACAGCACGAAGTCGTCGTCCTGACGCCAGGCGCGGAAGTCGATGTAGCCGCCGCGGCGGGTGTGCTTGATCGCGTTGGCCATGAGGTTGGCCAGGACCCGCCGGAGCAGGGTGGGATCGGCCTGGAGGCGCTCCGCCTCGGGGCGGACGAGGAAGCCGAAGTGGCGGTCGCGCGGGCCGCCCGAGACGTCGCCGAGGGCCTCCTTGGCGAGCTCGGTGAGGCTGGTGACGACGTCGGGCGCGTACGGCATGTGCCCGTCCTTCATGCGCCGGACGTCGAGGATATTGGCGGCCAGGTTGAGCAGGTGCTGCGCCTCGCCGCGCGCCAGGCTGAGCAGCTCGTCGACGCCGCCGTCCTCGTGCGTCTCCGCCTTGAGCATCTCCAACGAGTGGTCGAGGAGCCCCATCACGCTGGAGATCGGGCTCTTGAGGTCGTGCACGAGCATGTGGATCAAGTCGTCCTTGACCCGCTCCGACTCCTTGTAGGCCTGCTCGTAACGCCGGGATTGCTCGAGCGCGTACCTGAGGCCCCGCTCGGCCTGACGCCGGTCGAGCAACCGGCGCAGCGTGACGCGGACCACGTCGGGTCGCGTCGGCAGGGTCACGTAGGCGTCGACGCCCTGCTCGACGACGCGCGCGGTCACGTCCGGCTGGGGTGGACCGAGGTACACGAGCGGCACGTCGACCAACGAGGCGCGCCGGCGAAGGAGGGCGACGAGATCGAGTTGCGCCACCTTCTCCACCAGGCCGTGCTCCAGCACGATCGCCTCGGGCACGGAGCCGCGCGTGTGGTAGAGCAGGCGCTCGACGTCGGTGAACACCTCGGCCGCCAGCTCGAGTTGCTCGACGACGGGCCGCAGCCCCTCGCCCCTGGCCTCGGTCGCCATGGCGAGGAGCACGTAGGGTGCGGCCTTCACCTGCATGCGCGCATCATACCGACAGGCAGCCGGCTCATGGTCCGGTCACCGGCGCCGGGTAGGTTGGCCCGATGACGGTCATCACCGACCTGTTCGTCCTGCCGTGGGTACTCCTGGCGCTGGCGCTGATCCCGCTGCTCCCCCGGGGCCGCGGCCGGCGCTGGCGCATGGCCGCGCTCGCCGCCCTGATCGTGGCGCTGGCGCAGCCGCAGCGACCGGCGGTCGAGGACCGAATCGCCGTACTGGTCGACGTATCCGCCAGCGTCGGGGACGCGGCCCGGGCTGCGGCCGCACCCTTCGTCTCCGGGCTCGAAGGCGACGCCTCGATCATCCTGTTCGCCGGCGACGCGACCCGGGTCGATGCGCTGGAGGCGGCCACGCCCGAGGCGCTCGACGCAGGCCGAACCGACCTCGGACGCGCCCTGGCCGTGGCGGCCGCCGACGGCGCTCGCCGCGTGCTGCTGCTCTCGGACGGGGTGGACGCTGCCGGCGGCCCACGCACGACCGGCATCGTGAGCGACGCGCCGGGCGTGCCCCATGCCGCGGTCCCCGTCGACGTGGTGGCGGTGCCTCGGCTGCCGAACGCGCGCCTCGAGGCCCTGTGGGCGCCGGATCGGGTCGCGCCCGGCGGCAGCGCCGAGGTCGTCGCCGTCGTCCATCTCGATCGCCCCGCCCGCGTCACGCTGCGACCGGACGTCGAGGGCACGCCACAGGACGCGATCGAGGCCACCCTGCCGGCGGGCCGGCACGCCGTCCCCTTTCGGGTGGTCGCCCCAGCGAGTGCGGCGCCGGCCGCCGGGGCGCTGCTGCGGATCGGGGCGACGCTCGACGTCGACTTCGCCCAACCGGTCGAGGACGACGTCCAGGTGGTCGACGTCGCCGTCACCGCGCCCTCCCCGGTCCTCGTGGTCGGCGACCCGACGATGGCGGATCTGCTGCGGACGCAGGGGTTCGACGTCGAGGAAAGCGGCCCCGAGCGCATCGCGGCGCCCTTCCAGCCCAGCGCCTTGGTCCTGCGGGGCGGCGCCGGCTCCTTCACGCCCGGCCAGTTGGAGCTGCTCGCGCGCTACGTCGACCAGGGCGGCGGGCTGCTGATGACGGGTGGGCCGGAGGCCTTCGGCCTCGGTGGCTGGTACCGCACCCCGGTCGAGGCGGTGCTGCCGGTCTCCAGTGACGTCCGCACCGAGGTCACGGTGCCGCAGGTGGCGATGGTGATCGTCCTCGACGTCTCCCAATCGATGGCGGTCGGCAACCCCAGCCGCCTGGAGCTCGCGAAACAGGGCGTGATCGACGTCATCGATCTCGCCTACCAGGACGACCTGCTGGGCCTGATCGTCTTCTCGGACCCGGCCCTGACGCGCTGGGTCTTCGAGCTCCGGCCCGCGACGGACAGCGGCAAGCTGGCGATGCTGGACGCGACCCTGGCCCTGCAGCCGCAGGGGGGCACGGTCCTGCTCACGGGGTACACGATGGCGCTCGACGCCCTGCGCGCGAGCGACGCCGCAGTCAAGCACGTGATCGTCTTGTCGGACGGCAAGCTGTTCGACCGCCAGGGCCCCTTCGCCGCCACCGGCGACGTCGACTGGCTCGGCATCGCGACCGCCGCCCGCCTCGACCGCATCACCACCAGCGCGGTCGCGATCGGCGCGGACGCCGACGCGGAGGCGCTCACGGCGCTCGCATCGGGCGGCGGCGGCCGCTTCTACGAGGCGCTCGACGTCAGCACCCTGCCGCGGCTGTTCGTCGCGGAGGCGCTCACGGCCACGCGCGACCTGCTGCGCGACGAGCCCGTCGCACCCGAGGGGCGCCGCCACCCGCTGTCGTCGTTCGAGGGCACGGCGCCCGCGTTGTCCGCCTACGTGGCCACCAGCCTCAAGCCCGACGGCGAGGCCCTGTTCATGGCCCTCGACGGCGAGCCGCTGCTGGCGGTCGGCCGCTACGGCTTGGGGCGCAGCGCGGCGTTCACCACCGACCTGGGCTCGTGGGCCGGTGACTTCGGCCGCTGGGACGGGCTGCCGGGGCTGCTCGGCGGCCTCGTGCGCTGGTTGCAGGCGCGGCCCGTCCCGTACTCGGCCAGCGTGACGGTGCGCGGCGCGACCCTCGAGGTGGTCGTCGACGCCGTGGAGGCCGGCGCCTACGTCAACGAGCGCCCGCTGGTGGCCCGCTTCCAGGGCAACGAGGCCGAGTTGCGGCAGGTGGCGCCGGGGCGCTACGTCGGCGAGTTGCCGGTGCGTGGCAGCGGCGGGACGGTGGTCGTCGCGGACGGCGCGGAGGTCGTCGCCCGGCGCACGGTCGCGACGCCCGACCCGGAGTTCGCGGACGTCGACGGTGCGGCGCTGTTGCAGCGGCTGGCCGCCAGGACCGGCGGGTCGGTGATCGAGCCCGGGGCGGTGTACGCGCCGCTGGGCGCACCGTCCGCGGCACCCCTGTGGGGCTGGCCGGCCGCGCTGGCGCTGCTGCTCGCGCTCGCGGAGTTCGCCGTTCGGCGCTACGGGCCGGAGGACGCGGACCCGTCGAGCGGCTCGTCGACATCGACCTTGAGAAGCTCGCGCAGCAAGGTCGTGGCGTAGCTCCCCTTCGGCAGCTCGAAGGCGAGCCACAGATCGTCGTCGGCGACGTCGACCTCGACGTTCGCGCCGACGACGCGGGTGATCCTGCGGTCGCCGTGGCGCCGGACCAGGTCGGTCCAGCGCAGCCCCAGCGCCTCCAGGACGCGCGCCTCGCGCGCCCCGGCGTCGCCGGCCGAGAGCCGGACCTTCTTGCCGTGCAGGGGGAGCGTCGCGGAGATTTCCAAGGCCGCGACGCGTGGCGTCTCGATCTCGGGGTCGACGACCTCGAAGGTGCCGCCGGTGGCGTGCTTGCGGGCCCAATCACCGGCGATGACGCGCTCGAACAGCCCGTCGCGCAGACGCTCCGCGAGCAGCAGGTTGAACACCTGCGACTGCAGCGCGGACACGAAGAAGCGCTGCAGACGCACGTCGCCGTGAACACGCTCACCGCGTACCAGGCGCCAGCCGTCGACGGCGTTGCGCCCAAAACGCCCGAAGCGCTGCGGGCCGAGGTAGTTCGGCACCCCGCTCGCGGCGATCCTGACGGCGACCCGACGGACCCGCTCGGCGCCCCCGGAATCGACGTCACGGACACGGACGCGGAACGCGTTGCCACGCAGGTGACCGATGCCGAGCTTGTTCGGGTGCCGGCCGGTCTCCAACAGGCGGACGCCGGGCATGGCCTCCAGCGCCGCCCAGGCCTCGGCCTCGTGCCGCCGGGGAACCGACAGCCACTGTTCGGTCCGCGCCACCTTGTCCTTGAGGCCGGCGACGCCGATGTGCTGCGGTGCGATTCCAGCGGCGATCAGCGACCGCTGCAGGTCCCGGGTCGTCCAGCCGACCTTCTCCACCCGGGCGTAGGCGTGGCTCCCCTCGCCACTCGGCAGGTAGAGGGGCAACTCGCGGACGACGAAGTCCTCGGGTTCGGCACGCACCCGACCGCCGGCACCGGGAAGGTCCGGGGTCACGGTCGGGAGATCGGCCCAACGGAAGGTGAGCGCGTGCGTGAGCGCCTCGTCCAATGGCCGTCGGCCGTCGTCGAGCCGCCGCCCCTCGGCGGACCTGCCGACCGGGTCGTCGCCCCGGCTCACCCGACGTCGCCGGCCGCGGCGTCGCCGAGGCCCGGGGCGTGCGCCTCGAGCCGCTCCTCGATGAGCCGCTCGGCGAGCCTGAAGCGGTCGACGAGCGATGATGCCTCGAGCAGCGCCTGGCGCTCGTCGCCCTCCAGCCGCAAGTTGGCGCAGACGAACGACGCCTGGTAGAGGGGCTCTTCCGGGACGTGTTCGTCGACCTGTTGTTCGCCGTCGGCCGCGAAGAACGTCCGGGCGTAACGCCGGAAGGCCTCGAGGGCGTCCCACGCGGCCACCCGCTCGAGGTTCGGGTCCTCGCGCACCACCGGCTGGGGCTTCGCCTCGGTGAAGAACAGCGGCCGCTCGCTGCCGTCGGCCTCGGGTACGTCTTCGCGGCGCGTGACGTCGACCCGCACGCGCTCGCCGCCGTGACCCGTCAGGGTGTACGTGCCGTCCGGGCGCTCGGCGAGCTCGACGACGCGGACGACCGTCCCGATCGCGGCCATCGCCGGGCCGTCGGCGGCCGGGCGGGCGCGGACGATGACGAAGCGTGGTTCGTCGAGCTCGAGAACCGCTTTGACCAGCCGCTTGTAGCGGGCCTCGAACACCACCAGCGGCACCGTCTGCCCTGGGAACACCACGAGATCGAGCGGGAAGACGGGCAGCTCGGCCATGGCTTCACGCTACCAGCCGCGGCGCGTGCGGAAGGTGGGCCCACGCCCCGTGCGAGCGAACCTCGCCGCCACCCCAAGCGAACGCCGGCCCCCATCGGGGGCCGGCGACCATGGCGGAGCGGACGGGATTTGAACCCGCGACCTTCTGCGTGACAGGCAGATATGCTAACCGCTACACTACCGCTCCAAACGCGTTGGCGAGCATACGCAGTCCCTCCCACGGGTGTCAACCGAAGCGGGGCGGACGCTACCGACCTCTCCCCGACCTGCGCCCGCGCGGCGGGGCCCCTCACGGCCCCGCCGCGCGAACGGCGTAGTCCGCGACCACGCCCACCAGCACCACCAGGCCGATCACCAGATTGGCGTCGAATGCCCGCAGCGCCGCCGCTGGGCCGTGGCGCGCCACCCAAACGTGCTGCAGCCCGAGCACCGCCGCCACGACGGCGACAGCCACCAGGTAGGTCGCCCCGAGCCCCGCCGCCGGGGCCAGAAGCACCAGGGCCGTGACGGCGAGGACGTGCGCGCCGCCGGCGATGCGGGCGGCGATGACGTCGCCGAAGCGGGCGGGCACGCTGTACACGCCGTGGGCCTGGTCGAAGCGGCGGTCGAGCATGGCGTACACGACGTCGAAGCCGCCGATCCAGGCGCCGACGGCGAGCCACAACCACCAGGCGGGCGGCGCGAACGCCCCCGCGACGGCGATCCAGCCCCCGGCGGCGGCGGCGCCGATCGTGATCCCCAGCCATGCGTGGCACCACCAGGAGACCCGCTTGACGAGGGGGTACACGGCGAGGAACACCGCCGCGACCGGCAGGAGCGCGGCGGTGAGCGGGTTGAGCGCCAGGCCCGCGGTCACGAACGCGATCAGGCCCAACCCGGCCAGCAGCCATCCGTCGCCGGCACTCAGCACGCCGCTGGGAATCTCGCGCGCGGCCGTGCGCGGGTTGGCGGCGTCGATGCGGGCGTCGAGCACGCGGTTGACCGCCATCGCGAAGGTGCGGGCGCCCGCCATCGCCAGCGTCACCCAGGCGAACGTCGCCCAACCGGGGAAGCCGTCGGCCGCGAGCCACATGCCCGCGTACGCGAACGGGAGGGCGAACAGCGTGTGCTGAAAACGCACGAGCCGGAGGTAGGCGGCCAGGCTGCGGCCTCGGCGGGGTGCGGGCGCGGTCATGCGGGTCCCGGGTCGGGTGGATCGAGCGGGCGTCGTCCGTCAGGCATCTCGGCGCGAGCCTACACCCCGTCTGGGTCGGACACCGTGTGCGCGCATGCCACGCCCGGGCCCGGGCCCGCACCCAGGCCGCGGTCCGCACGGTCACCTGCGCGCATCGTCGACCGGTGGGAAGGCGCGGAGGGCGCGCCGCAGTCGGGCCGCCAGGTTCGCGCTGTCCGCCGCGCCGGCGGGCAGCGCCACGGGCGGACCGTGCCCTACGACCACCACGCGGGGCTGCAATGCCGCCATGCGCTCTACGGAGCGCCGCGCCTGCTGCATGTCGCTCGTGTACGCCGCAACCGGCGGGTGCCACCACGGGAAGACGTGCATGAGCGCGTCACCTGCGACGATCACCCGCTCCGGCCTGAGCCAGAAGCCGACCTGCCCCGGGGTATGCCCGGGGAGCGCGACGACCTCGAGGCCCTCGCGTACCGTATCGAGGCGATCGCCGTCGCCCAGGCCCCGGTCGACGGTCACGGGCGTCGCGGGCGTCGGCTCGATCCTGCCCAGCAGCCGATGGACGCCGCGCAGGGTCCGCGGATCGGGACGCGGTGGCGAGCCGCGGCTCTCGATCCAGGCGCGGTCGGCATCCGGCGCCCAGACCTCGGCGCCGGATGCCCGCACGAGCCCGGCGAGGCCGCCGACGTGGTCGGGATGGGCATGCGTGATCAGCACCCGCCGAAGCTCGCCCACCGGTACCCCGGTGCGACGCAGCGCGGCGCGCAGCCGACCCAGCGTGCCCGCGGTGCCCGCGTCGATCAGGCTCCAGCCATCGCGCCCCTGGAGCAACACGACGTTGACCATGAACAGACCGATGACGTGGACGCCGGGGGCGACGGTCGTGGGCATGATCCACGGGCGTCAGTGCTGCCCGCTCGCCTCCTTCACGGCATGGGTCGAGAAGCCGAACTGCGGCAGCGCGGCGCGGCCGGTCCCCGCCAGGATCGACGCCATCAGCTCGGCGAGGTTCGTTCCGCCGACCTCGACGCGCATGCCCAGTTCGGTCCGCAGGTCGTCGAGGGTACGCTCGTCGAGCAGCGTTTCGGTCCCGTACTTCAGCACGCTGGGCGAGACCAGCAGGAGGTCGGCTTCCCCCGGCGCGATCTGCGTCAAGAAGTCGCGCCCGGCCAGCAGCCCGGTGACGGTCGTGACGGCGCCGAAGGTGCGGTTCACGAGCGGCCGCACCGCCAACTCGAGCCCCTCGACCGCCCGCAGCGGGGCGAGCGCAACCTCGAGCACGGGCGCGAACAGCGTGCCAGTCGCGCAGATGACGCGCAGCGGTCGTTCGAGGGCGGCGGGAAGCGCCGGCGTCGGTCCGTCGAGGAAGTCGCGCACCATCCCGACGCCGTTCTCGAGCATGACGAAGCCCTCGTACGCTGCCGCCGGCGGCAGCGGCCGGCCGGCGACCAGGTAGAACTCGTCGGACAGGAAGGCGAAGCGCGTGCCGCGCTCGCGCAGCATCGTGCGCTGGAAGCCCTCGACGCGGGCGACGACGGCGTCCGCCTCCTCGGGGGTGAAGGTCCGCAGGGTCGGCAGGTTGCGGCGGTGGTCGGTCAGGCCGACCGGGACCACGGCGACCGCCTGGACGTTCGGTCGCGAGGCGAGGTACGCGAGCGTCAGGTCGAGCGCCTCGCCATCGTTGCGCCCGGGCAGGGCCACCACCTGCGTGAAGAGGTCGATCGGCTCCAGGCGCTCGATCATGCCGCGCACGCTGGTGGCCGCGGGGTCTTTGACCTTGAGCCGGAACCAACGCATCATGTCGCGCCTCAGGTCCTCGTCGGCCGTGTGCACCGAGACGTACAGCGGCGACAGGTGCTCGTCGAGGATGCGCCGGACGTCGCCCTCGGTCAGGTTCGTGAGCGTCACGAAGCTGCCGTAGAGGAAGCTCGTCCGGTAGTCGTCGTCCATCACGTAGAGGCTCTTGCGGAAGCCCTTGGGCATCTGGTGCACGTAGCAGAACTCGCACTGGTTGGCGCACAGCCGCAGGCCGTCGAAGATGACGTCCTCGAACTCGAGGCCGGGGTCCTCCCACGCGACCGTGAAGACCGCCCCGTTGCCCCCGAGCGGGTCGCGGGCCTCGAGGGTGGCCTCGCCGCGTTCGAGCTCGCGGCGGTAGGCGAGCACGTCCGGCACCCACTGGCCGTTGACCCGCACGAGCTCCCACCCCGGTCGCACACCCGCGCGCTCCGCAGGCGAGCCGGGGGCGACCGCGCGTACGGCGGCGGCGTAGGGCGCCGCGCTGGGATCCTTGGGGGGGCGGGGGGCGTGGGGCACGACCATGCAGCCTAGCAGGTCACCCGTGCCGCACGCGCAGCGTGCGCCGCACGCGCAGCGTTCGCCGCGCACCCTGCACACGACTCCGAGGCGACGCCGTCGGCCCGCCGGGCACCGCGCGGTCCGGCCGCTAACCGCCCAGCGTCTCCGCCACGACTGCGAGCCCCGCGACGTGGGCGGCCACCGTCGCGTCGACGTCCGCGTGGTAGCCGCCCCCGAGGGTGGTGGCGAGCGGCACGCCGGCGTCGCGGCACCAGGTCGCCACCCGCCGGTCGCGCTCGACGATGCCGTCGAGCGACAGCGCCAGGCGGCCGAAGCGGTCGCCGGCGAGCACGTCGACGCCGCCCTGGTAGAGCACGAGGTCGGGCCGCGCCGCGCGCGCGAACGCGGGCAGGCTGGCGTCGAGCGCCGCCAGGTACCCCGCATCGTCGGTGCCGTCCGGCAGGGGCACGTCGAGATCGCTGCGCTCCTTGACGAAGGGGTAGTTGCGGTCGCCGTGCACCGAGTACGTCACGATCCGCGGGTCGTCGGCGCACAGCGCGGCGGTGCCGTTCCCCTGGTGGACGTCGAGATCGATCACCAACACGCGCCGCACCGCACCCTCGGCGAGCAGCGCGCGGGCGGCGATCACCAGGTCGTTGTAGACGCAGAAGCCCTCGCCCCGGTCGCGGAAGGCGTGGTGGGTACCGCCAGCGAGCTGCACCCCGAGGCCGTCGTCGAGCGCGGCGCGCGCCGCCGCGACGGTGCCCCCCACCGAGGCACGCGAGCGCCGCACGAGGGCGGGCGATTGCGGGAAGCCGAGGCGCCGCTCGGCGCGGGCGTCGAGCCCGCAGCCCGCCACGGCTGCGAGGTAGTCGCGATCGTGGGTCAGCGCCAGTGCCTCGTCCGCCACGTCGGGGGCATCGAGGACGGTCCAACCCGCACCCTCGAGGCGCGCCGCGACGCGGTCGTACTTGTCCATGGGGAAGCGGTGGCCCGCTGGCAGTTGGACGCGCAATGCTCGCGGCGAGAAGGCACGCGCGCCGCGCGATGGTCCCGCCTGGGACGCGCGCGATGCGTCGACGCGCAGCACGCGCTAGACCTGGTCGTCGACGGCGTCCGCGGCGCGGCGCGGACCGCTGCTGCGTAGGACGAACGCCTGGGCGGGCACCAGCGACTCGCACGCCAGGCGATCGCCGACGGCCGGGCGTGGCAGCGCGGCGTCGAGCGGGTCGAGGCCGAGCACCACCGGCACGCCCGCGTCGACCACCGCCATCGCGCCGTCGACCTCGACGACCGTGCCGCTGATGCGCAGGCGCGTCGGGCTCACCGCGGACAGCGCCGGGCCGTCTTCCGAGCCGACCGCCCACGCCGACGCCACCGCGTGCACGATGAGGCGCACGGGCCCGGTGGGTGCGTCGTACGG
>Ga0180436_10003909_pt1 | contig 13550 bp, 16 predicted proteins | sample SS_ome_2_FD_132434 | JGI IMG/M metagenome (GOLD analysis project Ga0180436, IMG submission 132434) | Hypersaline lake sediment archaeal communities from the Salton Sea, California, USA - SS_3_S_2 metaG | ecosystem: Environmental > Aquatic > Non-marine Saline and Alkaline > Hypersaline >...
GACCGCGAAACACGTAGCAACAAATCGTGCGATCGCGTACGGCCCGATGCGTCATCGGCCCCTCTGGAACTCCGGCGGAACACGGCCGATGAATTCCCTCAAGCCCGGCATGCGCCGGATTCGCCACAAACCTGGAGAAAGGACTGCATATGAACGCGACAACGATGATCATCCACGGAACACGAATTCTGACCGGCGTGGTCTTCGTCCTCACCGGCCTGAACGGCTTTCTGAATTTCATGCCGATGCCGGAGGGGCCTGAACGAGCTGCCGCCTTTCTCGGCGCGCTGGCCCAAACCGGTTACTTCTTCCCGATGCTCAAGGTTTTCGAACTGCTCGCGGGGGTTCTCTTGCTGTGCAACCGGCTCGTCCCGCTGGCCGCTACGCTCTTGGCGCCCATCGTGATAAGTATCTTCGCCTATCATGTTTTCCTTGCGCCGGGCAGCATGCTGATTCTGGCGGGTGTGCTCGCCGTGTGTGAGTTCATCATGGCCTTTGGATACCGCCGTTACTTTGCGCCGCTCTTCGTCGCAAAAGCCCGGGTGGGGGAGTCCCCCGTGACCGCCGGACGCACCACGGAACGATCACAGGCCGGCGCGAAGGCGTAGCTTCGCCAACGCTCGCCCAACCCGCAAGCTCCCCGCGCGGAAGATCTCACGCCCATCACCGGCAACGAGCTTTTCCCGAGCGCTCAGCGAAACCAGCAACAGAAATCCGATCACCACCACCATCGCCATTGAAATGAGGCGGTCCTTCAGGAACCCCTTCAGCAGTCCTCGTTCCGGCTTCACCTCTTCCTTGAGCAGCCGCAGAAACTTCATGCCCGGCGCCTTCCGACCCAATCCCGGAGGGATGCCAGCCATTAGCCGGGGGTTGAGGAGCGCGGCGACGACACCCCCGGGGGGAGCACTTCATCGTATCCCCGCACCCAGGAGATGTCGTTGGTCCAGCTCCCGCCTTCCATGTGGAAGGGTTCCTCGGCGCGCTCGCATTCCTCGATCGCCGCCGCCAGCGCCTCCGGTCCGCCATCGGCGGGCATCCGGTCCCAGATCCGCTGCTGCATGACCGGCTGGACCGGGTTGAAGTCGTCCTCGCCGACTCCCGTCGATTCGAGGTATTCGAGGTATTCGGTCACGTTGACGGGCGGCGTGTCGCTCCCCGAGGCCTCCCCCATGATCTCGATAAACTTCGGGGGAAACTCGTTCATCATGACGCCCCCGTTCTCGCCGTCCGCGATCTGGGTGACCAGCGGGGGGACTGATTTTCCGTTCATCTCGAATCGTCCCATGCCCTGCGCTTCGAAGTAGGGCTGCATCTGCGCCACCAGTTTCGTGTCGCTCCCCTGGGTTTTGACGACGGCGGCGATGGCGGCCACCTGCCCCCGCGAATTCCTCGCCACCAGCCGGTGCGGCAGGTGCGGGCGGTCGAGCGGGGTTCCCGACCCGCATTGCTCGACAGTATGCTCCTGCACCAGCACCCACCAGGCATCCCGAATACTCGATCGTGGGCGTGGCGGGACGTCCCGGCCTGTTGTCGCCAGCGCCCAATTTGCACTGGTTGCACCGGGCTTCCGGCGGACGTCCCCCCTCGTCCTCGCGTCTTGCGCAACGGGCGGCCGCGCGATGAAATACCGGCCCATGGAGAGCGATGCCATCGTGGTGGGTTCGGGCCCGAACGGGTTGGCCGCCGCGCTGACTCTCGCGCAGGCGGGTTGCCGCGTGCGGGTGTTCGAGGCACAGCCGACGATCGGCGGCGGCGCTCGCTCCGGGGAGCTGACGCGGCCCGGATTCCTCCACGACCTCTGCTCGGCCATTCATCCCCTTGCGGCAGCCTCTCCGTTTTTCCGGTCGCTGCCGCTCGCCGGGGATGGTCTGCGGTGGATCCAGCCGGAGGTCGCGCTCGCCCACCCGCTCGACGATGGCACGGCGGCAGCCGTCTTTCCCTCGCTCGACGCGACATGCTCCGATCTCGGCGCGGACGGCGCCGCTTACCACCGGCTCATGGCGCCGCTTCTCGACCGCTGGGAAGAGCTTGCGGATGAAGTCCTCCAACCGGTGCTGCACCTTCCGCGGCATCCCCTCCTGATGGCGGGCTTCGGCATGGGGGCGATGCGGTCCGCATCCGGGCTGGCGCGGAACCGGTTTCGGAACGAACGGGCGCGGGCCCTCATCGCGGGTCTCGCGGCGCACTCCTTCCTGCCGCTCGAAGCCCCGGCTTCGGCCTCCTTCGCGCTGGTCCTCGGGGCGGCCGCCCACGCCGTCGGCTGGCCCCTGCCACAGGGCGGCGCGCAAAAGATCACCGACGCCATGGCGGCCCGCCTGCAGATGCTCGGCGGACGGGTGGAAACCAACCAGCCCGTCGATGATGTGCGCGTCCTGCCGCCAGCCCGAGCCGTGCTCCTCGACCTGACCGCATGGGAGGCGGCGCGCGTCGCCCGTCACGTGCTCCCCGACGGCTACCGGCGACACCTCGAACACTTCCCGCACTCCCCCGGCGTCTACAAGGTCGACTACGCCCTCGACGGCCCCATCCCATGGAAGGCAGACGTTTGCCGACGAGCCGGAACGGTCCATCTCGGCGGCCCCCTTGCGGAAATCGCAGCCTCAGAACGGCAGGTGGCCCACGGCGCACTGCCCCCGCGACCGTTTGTCCTCCTCGCCCAACCGAGCTTGTTCGACCCAACCCGGGCACCCGCCGGCCAACACACCGCATGGGCCTACTGCCATGCCCCGCTTGGTTGCGCCACGAACCTCACCGGCGTCATCGAGGCGCAGATCGAGCGCTTCGCCCCCGGCTTTCGCCAGCGCATCCTCGCCCGCTGCTCGTCCGGACCTCCCGACCTTGAACGCCGCAACGCCAACCTCGCGGGCGGCGACATCTCCGGCGGCTCGATGCACTTCTGGCGCCTCCTTGCCCGTCCCACGCTCCGCTTCGTGCCATCCCGCACCCCGTCCGCGGACTCTATCTTTGCTCGTCGTCCACCCCGCCCGGCGGCGGCGTCCACGGGATGTGCGGCTATCACGCCGCCCGCGCCGCGCTCGGCCGCGAACTGCGCCATGATCCCTGAAACGGGAACCGGCGTTTGAACCGCCGGCGGCTCAGGCGCTGTAACCCGTCGCGAAGGTGTCGACCTGCCGCTCGGCCTCCTCTTTCGCCAGACCGTATTTCTCCTGGACCTTTCCGATGAGCTGGTCGCGCTGCCCGGCGATCTGATCAATCTCGTCGTCGGTGAGCTTACCCCACTGCTCTTTCACCCGGCCCTTGGCCTGGTTCCAATTCCCTTTGATTTGTTCCCAATTCATATCAGTGCTTCGCGTCTTCTGCGGCCTCTTCGATCCCTTCTCCGGCCGTCTGGACGTCGGATCCGAATCCTTCAACCGTGTTGCAACCGGCCAACGCGAACGACGCGGCCGCAATGACAGCCGCGGTCAGCGGCCGCCTCACAATGCCGTTCTCTGCACTCGGCGCTTCTGCCTTCATGCCCGCTGTTTCTGTTTTCCCTTGTTCGACCATTGGTTCTGTTCTTTCTGGATGGATTGATTCCCGACGCGTTTTTGTCGTTCGATTGTGGTGTGGTGTGGTGTGGGGATTCCCCTTGCAAGCTCCGTGCCAAGCCTGCCATCACTTTCGAAAAGCCCCTCTCCGACAGAGAGTTAATGATCCCCGGGTCGCTCGCCGGGCTGCGGATCGTCATGCAGAAAGCCGGAAACGGCTCTTGCCGGCGTGCAAGATGCAAGAGCCGCATCCCCGGCCTTTCATTCGCCGTTTTGCCTTTCTCAAGGAATGGCGTATGGGACTGTGCAAACAGCTCCGCTTATCCGTCATGCCAGCCTTCCGCCTTGTCCTCAACACCCGCGCCGGCTCTTACCACTCCGGTTGGAGCGAGAACCTCGAGGCTGAATTGTTGGAGCTCTTTGCGAGGCACGACCATGAACTGGTCATTGCCCGTCCAGGGCCGGGGGATATCGAGTCTTCCATCGACGAGGCCGTTCAGGCCGGAGACGAGGGGATCATGGTGGCAGGCGGCGACGGCACCGTCTCGGCCGCCGCCAAACACCTGCTCGGCCGCAAGACCCCCCTCGGGATCCTTCCCCTCGGCACCCTCAACCTCGCGGCCCGCGACTTCCGCATTCCGCTCGACACTCTCGAAGCCGCCCGCCTCGCCCTCGCCTCCCCGCCGGTCCCGGCCGATGTCCTCGAGGTCAACGACCGTTGCTGCCTTTGTGCGACCATCCTCGGCTTCTATCCGTGGCTCGCGCGCCGCGCCGGCGAATACCACGGGTCGTTCTGGTGGATCAAAAGCGTGGTGGCGGCGGCCCGGAGCGTGTGGGGGTTCTCCCGGTTCCGGCCCCTCTGCTTGAATTTCGTCTTTCGCGGGGAGGGGACCCGCGTCCGAACGCGCCTCGCGGCCTTCGTCCCCGGTTCCTACGAGGAGGTGTTCGGCGTCATCCCGCGGCGAACCGACTGGGCGGCGGGTCATCTGACGGCCTATATTTCCGGGCACTCCAATCCATGGCAGTTCATCCGCGCCGGCTTCGCCTACCTGCGGGGCCGATGGAAGGACGAGCAGCATCTCACCACTCTCGAAGCCGATCAATTGACGATCGACCACCCCCGCCGCCGCGCCTTGACCGCCATGCTCGACGGCGAGATCGTCGAGCTTTCCCTGCCCGTCGAGATCCGGCTGCGCCACGCCGCCCTCAACATCTTCGCCGGCCCCGGCCCATCGAACTCATGACAACCCTCCTTCACATGTCAGACCCGCACTTCGGGTCCCACGATTCCGTCATCATGAAGCAGGTTCTGGGGCAAGCCCGGGAACTGCATCCCTCGCTCACCGTCGTCACCGGCGACTTCACCATGCAGGGCCGCCGGTCCGAGTTCCGGCTCGCGCAGGAATTCATCCGGGGCCTACCCGAGCCCCGGCTGGTGCTTCCCGGCAATCACGACGTCCCGGCTGGCAACCACCTCTGGCAGCGCTTCCTTTCTCCCTACGACCGCTATCGGAAAGCCATTGCGTCCGATATCGAGCCCGGATACTCGAACGACGCCATCGAGCTGGTCTCCCTCAACACGAACCGGGCATGGGGGTTTTACCTCGACTGGTCGGAAGGACGCACCAACCCTCTCCAGCGAGCCCGTCTCGAAGAACACTTCGCCAACTTCGACCGCCGGCCGCCGCTGCGCGTCCTTGCCATGCATCACCCGGTCATCTGCCCCCCCGACCATCCCCGGGCGCTCGTGAAGCCCCTCGCGCCCCTCCAGAAGTCCATCGCCCACGCCCGCGTCGACCTGATCCTCGGCGGACATTTCCATCAGTCCTATTGCCTCACGATGGACAGCGACTTCGGCTGGTCCTCCGTCATTTCGCAGGTCTCGACAGCCTGCTCGGTCCGCACCCAGAACGAGCCGCAGGGATTCCATTTGCTCGAACTCCAACCGGCACGCATCACCTGCGCGCGATATTACTGGGACCAATCCTGCTTCCGGCTTCGCGACCGGATCGCCACCCGCCTCGCAGACAAGGGCTGGACTCTCGACCTGCATCCCCGGGACGCCCCCCCGTCCGACACGTGAGCCCCCGGCAGGAACCGGCCCCCGCTTCGCCGCCATCACGCAGGGCGATTTGCACGCCCGCACGTCCCGCTTCGTGCAGACTGCGCCCGCCAACCGCCGAAAACCCTCCCAAACAACCCCCCGTCGGCGCCGATCTTCGTGCATGGCACGCGCCCTGCAATGAATCAACCGCAACCGCACGAACACACATACGTCGAGACGATGCAAAAACACACCAGACACGCAATGACCCTGCTGGCGAGCATGGCGCTTCCGGTCCTCCCGGTGTGCTCATGTTCCAATTACGCCACCCCGGAACAGAACGCCGCCGCAACCGGAGGACTTATCGGCGCGGGCGCGGGCGCCGCCGTCGCCGACGATGCCGCGGAAGGCGCCCTCCTGGGAGGCGCCCTCGGCGCCGGAGCGGGATACCTCTACGGCCGGGGCCAGTAACCGAACTCCAACTTCACGCGCAGGTGAACCGGACCAAGCCGTTTTGCAGGCAGACCCCGGGGCGTCACCTTCCGGGACGCGACATCGAGCCGGGCCGCCCCTTGATGGCGGTGGCCTCACCCGCCATTTCACAACTTCCGACCCGCTCGATTCGCGTTCCCCCATGCAAGCGGAACCGGCCCGAGATCCGGCCCTCCCGAAGCCGGTCGTTGTCGCGGCTCAACTCGCGATCTTCATCGGCGTGGTCTCCGAAGTCCTCGGGGAGTTGCGCAAAGGGGAGGCTCATGGCTTCCTGCTTGTGACCTCGGAGCGCAATGAGGAGCGCCAACTGCGCCGCTGGCGACGCCACCTCGATGACGCCGGTCGCGATCTTCCGCTGCTCCTCTTCTCCTTGAGCGGTTCACAAAACGTTGCACATTGCGACGAGACGCTGGCCGCGGCCGGGGCGGACCGCGTGGCGCGCCGTCTCGACAAACTGATCAAATGCACCGAAACTTGCCTTCCAATGCCTGCCGCCCCGCACAACAATGAACCGCCGAAAGCATCCCGGCCTGCCGACGCCCATCAAAAACCGCGCCCTGACGACGACCCGAACCCGAATCAACCTCCACTGACCAACCCCGCCTGACCTATGAACGAACCCTCGACCCTGCCACCGTCACCCGCCTCCCAGCCCGCCTCCGGAGAAGGCGGAGGTTGCTACGAACGCCTGCGTGCCGGGATTCTCCGCTGGGCGGAGTCCAGGAGTCCTCGCACCAACCGAACCACCGAAGCGCTCCTCGCCTTCCCGGATTTCCTGCGACTCCTCTGCGGCCTCGCCGGCGACACCGAAATCCCGCCGAATCACAAGGCGAAAATCGCGCTGGTGATGCTCTACGTCCTCAGCCCGCTGGATCTCTTTCCCGAAGCGATCTTCGGCCCCGGCGCCTACATCGACGACATGGTGCTCATCGTCTTCGCGCTGGACCAACTCCTCAACCACGTCGACGAAGCCGTCCTCAGGCGGCACTGGAAGGGTAGCGGCGACGTCATCGGGAAACTCCGGCATTTCGTGGCGGTGGCGGACCTCCTCGTCGGAAGCGGCCTCCTGCGCCGCATCAAGGCCTTTCTCGAGGCCTGAGCCGGACTTCATGGATCGACCTCTCCGATTTCCCCGCAAAGGGATGCGGTTCCCTTGAACCCGCTTCTCCTGTTTCCACTTCTTGCCTCCCGGCCGTGCCCGCGTATCCTGCCCCGGCATGCACGCCCTCGACCTCAGCTTTGACACTCCGGAGGAGAACCTCGCCTGCGACGAGGCCCTTCTCGAAACGTGCGTGGCCGGAGAGTCCCCGCTGGGAGTGATTCGGTTCTGGGAATCCCCCCGCCCGTTTGCGGTGGTCGGATTCGGCGGCAAGGTCCGCGAGGACGTCTTCCTCGACAACTGTCGGGCGGATGACATCCCCGTCCTTCGGCGGGTGAGCGGCGGCGGCAGCGTCCTCCAGGGCCCGGGATGTTTGAACGTTTCCCTCGTCCTGCCCGTCGACCCCGGCAGCCCGCTCTCCACCGTCCACGGCACCAACGCCCACATCCTCGACCGCAACGCCCGCGCCCTGCGCGAGGAGTTCGCCGCCGGTATTGCCGCCCGCGGCTTGAGCGACCTCGCCCTCGGCGATCTCAAGGTCTCCGGCAGCGCCCAACGACGCAAACGGGACTGGCTCCTCTTTCACGCCACCCTCCTCTACGACTTTGATCTTCCACGGATCGACCGCGCCCTCCCGATGCCGCGACGACAACCCGATTACAGGAAAAACCGTCCTCACCAGGAGTTCGTCACCAACTCCGGCTTTCACCGCGCCGCGATTCGGTCCGCCCTCCTTCACGCATGGAACGCCGAGTTGAACGGCGCGCTTCCAACCGCGTTGGTCAATCGCATGGCGCGCCTTGTCGCCACGCAATACGGCCGGCCCGATTGGAACCATCGCCTTTGATCTCTCCCCGGCCCCGGGGGATTTCCTGCTTTCGGCCCGTGGCATGACCGTCCCGGTCATGATCCGGGGCGGCCGCCCCATGAGGCGGAAGATTTCGGCCGCTTCGCGGCCTTCATCTCGTCATGACCGGGACGGTCATGCCCCTGCGAACTGCCAGCGTGAACCATCTTCCCGATCCCGCAGCCATCATCAGGGGACCCTACTCGAAGAAGAGATCGTCGAGGTCGGGGGCGGTGCCGAAGCTGCGGAGGGCGTCGCCGTAGCGGTAGTAGACTTCGAGGCAGAGGGCGCCGAGGGCGGTGGTGTAGACGCGTCCGCCGGTGAGCCTGTCACCCTCGGGGTTCCAGCTTCCGGCATGGTGGCCGCCCTTGGACTGGTTTTCGAGGAGGACGTCGCGGACGCGGGTGTTCCACCAGATGCGGTATTCGCCGCCCATGTTGTGCATGGCGTAGGTGGCGTAGTACCACAGGTAGAAGTTCTTGTTCTCCCACTTCGGCGGGTGCTGTCTGGTGAGTTCGGCGCCTTTCACGAGCAGGCTGGCCTTGGCGCCCATCCCGCTGAACTGCCGCACCATCATGGCGGCGCAGGTCAGGGCCGGCCGGTTGCCGTAGCGCAGGTCCGGCTGAAACGTGTAGCCCACCGCCCCGGAACTCTCGCGCGTGCCCCCACGGTCGGTGTGGCGGTCGACAAACGTCATGGCGCGCGAGAAGACCTCGTAGTCGAACTTGATCCCCGCCAGCCGCGCCGTCTTCAACGCCTGGATGAACCACGCCGTCACCGACATGTCGCCCATCTCGGATCGGGGCCGGTAGCGCCATCCGTGGTCGGGACCGGTGGCCTTCGTGCAGAAGTCGACCGCCTTGCGCGCCGCCACCGCGATCGTTTCGTCGGGGGCCCGCCCGTGCGCCTCGCACAGGGCGATGGTGGCAATGGCGTGCTCGTACATGTTGCCTTTGCCGATCATCCCCGAGGCGGCATCCTGCCGGCTCATGACCCACTCGAGGGCGCGGCGCACGTTCGAGCGGTACTCGCCGGAGCGCACCGTGTGCCCGCCGCCCATGAAGGCGAGCGTGGCGAGGGCCGAGACGCCAAGGTCGTGACCGGATCCCTGATCGCGCTCCGGGTTGACGTCGGGGTTCTCGGGGATCTCGTCCGGTCGCAGGCCGTTCTCGTCGACGTCCTCGGGGTCCCATTTCCGCGCCAGCCAATGCCCCTCGGGTTCCTGGTGCAGGGCCAGCCAGCGCAGGGCCAGATCGACCGAGTTGCGGGCCTCGATCCCCCCGAAGCCGCCCATGGTGCGAAGGTATTCGCCGTCGCCGAACAGGTTGATGCCGGCCGGGGCCGGCTCGCCGATCGTCGGCGCTTCGAGGTCGCCGAACTGCGCTGGTTTCACCGTGAACGACCGGCCCGGCATGGGCGCGCGGTTCACCAAGGCCACCTCCCGGCTGAGATCCGGCGCCGGGTCCTTGTAGCGAAAGATCTCGGCAGGCTTCGGCGCCGCCACCGCGATGGGTTGCAGTGCCACCGTGATGTCGTCGTCCATCTCGGTGATCTCCTCGGGGGCGTCGAGCACGTCCAGCTCCGCAAACTCGACGTCAATCTCCTGCGCCACTTCGACGGCGTCCGTCTTCACCACCTCGTGCGACACGGCGTTCTCGACCGGGTCGGTGGAAATCCGGATCTCGGGCCGCTCTTCCAGCAGGTCCTCCTCCGGTTCGTAGACCTCCTCGATCTGCTCCTCGAGAATGTCGCGCTGGGGGTCCTCGAGGTCGAACTCCTCCTCCTCCGGCTCGTCGACCACGAACTCGAACTCCTCGAGCACCTTCCGCGACGATTCCTCCGCCTTGAACCGCCAGTAAAAGGCGCCGAGCACCAGCAGCAGGAAGAGGGCCATCCCGATGCCCACTGACCGCGGGTCGAAGAGCCGCTCGGTCCGCCTCGCGGCGCGCTCCAGCTCCTCCGGGTCCCGCCGGCCGTGCTTGATCCTTACCGTCGCGTCTTTCGCCATGCTATTTGCTTTGCCTGTTCGCACCCGGGAGGATGATCTGCCCCGCAGTGAGCAGGGTGTCTGAAATTGAAGCGGCGATCGCGCGGCTGCCGGTGGAAGAACGTGGGCGACTGGCCTCGATGATCATTCGGGGCCTCGATGATGACATGCCTGACATTTCTCCCGAGTGGAAGGAAACCCTCGAAAGGCGTTCCCAAGAAATGTCCTCCGGCGAGGTGATGCCATTGACGATCGACGAATTCCGGGACCGGCTGCACAAGCGGGCATGAGTCGGGCGTTGATTCATCCCGAAGCCGCTGAAGAAGCTGCCCCTTCCGCGCGCTACTACGATCAAATCGACCCCGACCTCGGAACCCGGTTTCGAGCGGAAGTCGAAGCTGCAATCGTGAAGGCCTTGAGTGCCCCGGAATTGTCCTGACGTCGATCTGGGGATTACCGCCAAGTGCGAGTTGCGGGCTCTCCTTACGCCATCGTGTTCAAAATGATCGGGGACGGGAATGTCGAGATCCCTGCAGCGATGCATCTTCATCGCCGACCGGGATACTGGCGGGCGCGAACCGCAGAGGGCTAACCTGCCCTCGCGATCCCGCCTCACCCGTGGTTGGAGATCACCCTTCATCGACCTCGACCGTTGCCGATACCTTCGTGATCCCGGCTTGGGCGGCGCAGGCCATGACGGCCGCGATCTGGTCCCACTTGACGTTCCGGTCGCCGCGGATGACGACCCCCTGGTCCTTGTTGCGCAGGTGGGCGCGACTGAGCTGCACCGTCAGGGCCGGCAGGGTGATCTTCTCGTTGTCGACGTGGTAGTAGGCCTTGCCGCCGGGCAGGTAGCGAACGTTGACGACGATCGGCCGCGTCGGCGGGGCCTTCACCTTCAACTCCTCGCTCATGGTGGGCAGGTTGATCCGGAGATCCTGCTCGAGCGGGATGAAGGCGGTGGTGGTGAGAAAGAAGATGATCAACAGGAAGACGCAGTCGATCATGGGTTCCATGCGGATCCCGGACCCCTGCTCTTCGTGCTCGTGCTCGTGGTCGAAGCTCAACATGCCGGTCGAAATGGTGAGGATTGCATCGTCTCAGGTCGTCGCCGGAACGGGCTCGTCCGGCGGCGCCTCGGCGCTCTCGCCGGCGCGGCGGCGGAGACGGCCGATGTCGTGCAGCAGCTCGTCGGTGGCCACCTCGCAGTCGGTGACCAGCAACCGCAGCTTGTGGTTGAATACAAACGCGAAAAAGAGGGCCGGAACGGCCACAATGAGCCCAAAGGCGGTCGTCATCAACGCCACCTTGATCCCGATCGCCATGGTGACCGCCTTGCCGGCGTCCGAGGCGCCGCCCCCGATGCTGTCGAAGGAGATGATCAGCCCGAGGACGGTTCCCAGCAGGCCAAGGAGGGGCGCCACCACCGCCACGAATCCCAGCAGTCGCACCGGAAAGCGCATCCGCGCCACGTGCCGCCGCGCCGCGGCCTGGGCCCGGGCCCCCATCTCGTCAAGGGTCGACTCCTCGAAACGCACCATCAAGGCGCGGGCCGCGTGCGCAAGGAGGCCTTCCCCTTTCAGGGCGAGTTCCTCGAAGCGATCGAGGTCGCCCTTGTCGATGGCCTTGCGGGCGCTGGCGATGAACTCCTCCGGACAATGCTTCCTTGGGCGGTAGTAGATGAAGCCCTGCACCGCCACGATGATGGTGAGCAACAGCAGCAGGGCCAGCGGCCACATCAGCGGCCCGCCGTTGAGGAACCGGTCGATCAAGGTCTCGCGGCTCTGGATCAGGAGCGGTCCATGGCCGGAGACCCGCGACCAGGATTGCGCCGGGTCGAAGCTCCCGCGGATGCGGGACACCGTGAACTTGCCACCCTCCGATCCCTTGCTCGCAATCTCGACCACCTTGAAAAAGCTGCCGTTGTTCTTGTAGATGTCGTCGACTGCCAGCGTCGAGATGTCCTCGTCGGTCACGACTTCGAAGCGCTTCTCGTCGCCCTGTCCGGCGTCCTCCATCTGCATCTCGGCGATGTCGTCGCCAAATTCGAGGCCGTCCAGAATCAGGTCGCGATCGTCCTGCGCGAAAACGAGGGGGGACAGGAGGGCGAGGAGGAGGAGTAAAGTGCGCGTGGTCATCGTGAGTCGTCAGGGATGAAGCATGTTGGAGAGCCTTCCAAAGCGGTGTCGCGCTGCGCTTGCCACCGCACTCCACACTGGGGCTCCTCTGGAGTGCGCCGGCAGAGCGAGCCTCGGCGAGCGGCGACGGCGCTTTGGGGCGCGCGGGACGCCGGTGATCATTCCAAAGCGGTGTCGCGCTGCGCTTGCCACCGCACTCCAAAGGGTCGTCATCGTGTGGTTCGGTTGTTGCAGTCACCCTTTCGCGGCCGCCTTCGCGGCGGCCCGGAGTTCTTCCCGGGCCCGGTTGAGGATCGCGGGCTCGGCGTCGGGGAATTCGCGGAGGACTTGGTTGAAAAATGCGCGGGCCCGCTCGTAGTCTTCGAGCATCGCCGCACAGCGCCCGGCCTCGAACACCGAGGCGGCACGCGGGAAAAGCTTCACGCTCTCGACGAGTTCGGCCATGGCCTCCTTCGGTTTCGGCGGCGATTCCGCTAGCAGGAGGCGGGCGAGGTGGAAGCGGGCGTCGGCCTTGACGTCCTCGTAGGTGTTGGCGCCCGCGAGGTCGCGCAGCTTGCTGGCGCCCGCCCGCGGCTCGCCGGCGGCGAGCTTTCCGAGCGCGTCATACAGGTCGAGGTAAGGCCGGCGGTCCGACTTCGGGTGGCGCTTCACGAAGTCATCATACGCGCGGGCCAGCGCCTTCCAGTCGGCCGCCTCGCAGCACGAGCGAACCAGGTCGACGGCGGCCTCTTCCGCCCCGCGAAACGACGGGTAACCGCGCCGCAACGCCTGCAGGGCCGCGATCGCCTTCGAATGATCCCCGAGCTTCTGCCAACTCCGGCCCAGCATCAGCAGAGCCTGGTCGCGCGATTTGTTCTCCGCAAGGACGGCCGAGTGCGCGAAGGGCGCCAGCGTCTTCGCGCAACCTGCCCAGTCCGCCTTCTGCCAATGCATGTATCCCAGCGCGAAGCGCACCGCGCCCCGGTCGAGGTCCGGCGGCCCCTCGAGGCGGATCCCGTTCCAGTTCGATTTCGGTCGCAGCCGCTCCGCGACCGGCACCGGAACCGGCTTGCCGTCGTCGCCGGTCGGATTCGGCGGTCCGTATTCGTCAAGCAGCGCGGCATAGGCGTCGGAGGCGTCCTCCCAAAGCTCGGCGCGGGTGGCGTAGTGGCCGAGCATCATCAGGCCCGAGACGCGGAACCGGTCGTCGCGCCCGCCGTCGAGATAGGCCCGAAAGACCTCCGCCAGCCGGTCGTAGTCGCCCAGCGCCGCGAGTTCACGCCCGAGGGCATACCTCGCAGTGCGGTAGTCGTCGTCGTGTTCCGGCGGACCCCCGCTCTCTCCCGGCCTCTTTCCTGCCCCCCCGGCAAGTGCGAGGTATTGCGAAAAGACCTCCGCGGCGGTCTCGTGGCGTTTCAATTCGCTGTAGAGTTCCCCGGCGCGGAGCATCCCGGTGCGGACGTAGCGGCC
>Ga0180436_10003910_pt1 | contig 13550 bp, 10 predicted proteins | sample SS_ome_2_FD_132434 | JGI IMG/M metagenome (GOLD analysis project Ga0180436, IMG submission 132434) | Hypersaline lake sediment archaeal communities from the Salton Sea, California, USA - SS_3_S_2 metaG | ecosystem: Environmental > Aquatic > Non-marine Saline and Alkaline > Hypersaline >...
ACCTTTCGGGTTGGCGGGACGAGGCCGAGGTGACCCTGGCCGAACGGATCGCGGGCGGGCTTGACGGCGTGGACCTGGCCGCCGAATTGCCGATCGTGACCGGTTACGCCCAGTGCCGCGACGGGCTGATGCGGGAATACGACCGCGGCTATTCCGAGGTGACGTTTTCCAACATCGCCGCCCAGACCGGCGCGCGCGAGGCGATCATCCACAAGGAATTTCACCTGTCTTCGGCCGACCCGAAGCTGGTGGGGCACGACGCGGTGCGAAAGATCGGCCACACGAATTACGACGTGGCCGACCAGCTTTCGAACCTGGGGATGGAGGCGATCCATCCGAACGCCGCCAAGACCCTGCGCCAGGCCGACATCCCGCTGCGCGTGACCAACGCGTTCGAGGCCGGCGACCCCGGCACGCTGATCGACGATGCCCCGGCCGAGGCGCCGGGGGTGGAAATCGTGGCCGGGCTGGAAGTCATCGCGCTGGAACTGTTCGAACAGGACATGGTGGGCGTGAAAGGCTACGATTCGACCGCGCTCGAGGCGCTGACACGGCACAACGTGCGCATCGTGTCGAAGACGTCGAACGCCAATACCATCACGCATTATGTCGAGGCCCCGCTGAAATCGGTGCGCCGCGTCGCCGCGGACCTGGAGAAGACATATCCCTCCGCCGATATCGGCGTGCGCAGTCTGGCCATCGTAGCGGCGGTGGGGCGCAACCTGTCCGGGCTGCGCGCCTTCAGCCGCGGGCTGGCGGCCCTGGAACGTGACGGGATCGAGGTGATTGCCGCCCACCAGACGCCGCGCAATGTCGACATCCAGTTCGCCGTGCCGCGCGATGCCGCGGTCGATGCGGTGGCCGCCCTGCACAGGGAACTCGTGGAAACCGGGGCGAAACCTCAAATCCACGCGGCCGCCTAGCCTTCGCCCGCCCCGCCGTTGCGTTGCGGGTGACGGGACGCAACGCGGCGGCCGGGCGCTGAAACGGGTGCGGCCTTCGACCCCTGAAATCCGCCGTTTGCGCGGGGCCGATCAACGACGCGCGCCGCAGGACCGAACCGCCCAAGACGCACAGCGTCGCCCGCAAGAACAGGCCGCGCGGTTGCCGCATGGCGCCGGTGCGCGCCGACATTCTCCTCTCGGTCAGCCGGGTCGTCGCCCGGTTTCCGCGCGGCTTGGACGCGCATGGACCAAGCCGCGCGTCGGTGCCAATATACGTGACGTCTGAGGAGGTAGCCCTTGTTCGACCCGGACGATGCGATTCGCACACACCTGGACTGGACCGAGGCGTTCCGCGCCGCGATCGTCCTTGGTCGCGCGGTTCAGGCCGAAGAGGTCGCGCGCGTCGACCGCTGCGATCTGGGCCGCTGGCTGGAAGACCAGGGCAAACGGGCCTATGCCGGCCATCCGGCCTTCGAAGATCTGGTCGCGGCACACGACGCCTTTCATGCCGAGGCCGCGCGGGTGGCCGAACTGATCAATGCGGGCCGCCATGACGAGGCCGAGAAACGGCTTTGGGCCGGCACGCGCTATGCCCGCGCCTCGCAATCGGTCTGTGCGGCGATCCGGACGCTGGCAAGAACGGCCTAGGCAAGCCCGGCGGAACCGGGCGGCATCGTTCGGCTCGAAAATGCGCGGCCCTTGCGCAATGTCAGCACGAAGGTGGAGCCTGCACCTGGTTCGGACCGGCAGGTCAGGCGGCCGAAATGCCGTTCGGCGATCCGGCGGCAAGTGGCCAGGCCAAGACCCGTCCCGTCGAATTCGGCGCCTTCGTGCAGCCGTTTGAACGGTTCGAAGATGCGGTCGTGATCCGCCGCGTCGATGCCGATCCCGTTGTCGGTGACATGTACTTCCCAGGATTCCGGCGTCTCTTTCGCCGAGACATGGACGATCGGCTCCGCGGACCGGTTGTATTTCAGGCCATTGGCCACGAGGTTCTGCAAAAGCTGCGCCAGAAGCGGGGCCGAGCCGCGGACCTGCGGCAAGGGCGCATCCTGCGTAAGCCGTGCGCCGGACTTTGCGATCTCGGTGCCCAGCGTTTCGCGGACACGGGCGACAAGGTCATCCAACGCGACCTGTTCGATCTCCAGTTCCGTATTCTCGGCCAGCGACATTGCGCGCAAGGACAGGATCAGCCGATCCATCTGGTCTGCGCCTTTCGCGATCCCGTCCAGAAGCTCGCGATTGTCGGCGCCGATATCCTGCGGCAGACCGTCGGCCAGCAGGCCGATGGCACCCTGGATCACGCCGAGGGGCGAGCGCAGGTCATGCACCAGAACATCGGCGAAGGTCTGCAGGCTTTCCTGTTGCAGCGCGATCCGCCGCGCCATCGCGCTGCGGTCGATGGCGTTGCTGACACTGCGTTCGATCACCTCGGGCGAGACGAGACCTTTCGAGATGTAATCCTGCGCGCCCTCCTTCAGCGCATCCACGGCGACGCTTTCGTCGCCCTGGCCGGTCACCATCACCACCGCCTGAAAGCGGTCGTGGTCGAGGATGCGGCGGAGGACCGTCAGACCGTCATGGCCGGGCAACGAATAATCCAGCAGCACGCAATCGACCATGCCGAAGGACCGAAGACAATCGAGGCATTCCTCGGCATCGCGCGCCTCGACGATGCGGTAGCGAAACCGCGTGGCGGCGCGCAGGGCCCTCGCATGCGCTTCGCGATCGTCCGGGCTGTCATCGACAACCAGCACCGTCCTCATTGCGGGCGGCCTTCAAGCGGTCGCTCGGCATGGGTGAACCAATAGGCCATAAGCGTTTCGATCGCGGCCGCGAAATCCGGCCAGGAGGACGATTTCCGCAGATAGGTATTCGCGCCGTTCCGGTAGCAGGTATCGATGTCGACCTCGTTGTCGGATGTCGTCAGCACAACGATCGGGATCGCGCGAAGTTCCCGGTTGCAGCGAATTCGTTCCAGCAGCATCCGCCCGTCCATTCCGGGCGTGTTCAGGTCAAGAAGGATCAGGTCGGGCAGGCGCTCCCGTGCCGCGCGGCGCCGGTCGAGATCGTTCCAGGCCTCGCTACCGTCACGACGCCGTTCCAGCCGTGCGGTGACCCCGCCACCGCGGCGCAAGGCGCGAAACGTCGCCTCGTAATCGTCATCGTTGTCTTCGACGATCAGGATTTCCGGCCGGTCTTCCCGCATACCGTTGCTCGCTACCGGGGCCATCCTTCGGATAGTGACACCGCCCCCTTGTACGTCAAGTGTCTTGCCCCGGTCCGCGCCGGGTCATGCGGGTTGTGCGGTGCCGGGCAGGCCGTTATCGGGCCGTTCCGGCCCCGTGTTTGCGGCCGCTGCCGCATCGGCCTGGCGTGCGAAACTGACATAGAAGACGCTGCCCTCGCCGGGTGTCGATTCCACGTCGACCGCGCCGCCGCCCGCCTCGACCACCTTCTTGACGAAGGCCAGCCCGGCCCCGGTGCCGGCCCCGAAGGCTTCGTCGTGGTGCAGCCGCTTGAACATGCGAAACACCGCACCGCGCAAATCCGGGTCGATCCCGACCCCGTTGTCGCGAACCGCGTAGACCTGGCGCAGCTGGCGGCCGTTCACGATCGCCGTATCCCGGTAGCCGATCCGTACCTCGGGATGGTCGGAAACGTTGTATTTCAGACCGTTGAGGATCAGGTTGCGGAACACGATCTCGACCTCGGCGGGATCGGCCTCGACCGCGGGCAGGTCCGGGTCCGTCACGATGCGCGCGCCGCGTTCGTCGACATATTCGCGCACCGAATCCGCGATGTCGGTCACCACGCGGGTTACATCGACACGCTCATGGGCCTGCGATTGCCCAAGTTTCGCATATCGCAGCAATGTCGAGATCAGTCCCTCGACCTGTTCGCACAATTCCGCGATCCGGTCGATGCGGGTGCGGGCCTCGTCCGGCAGGGCGGTGCCATGGTCTTCCTTGAGAAACCGCGCCTGGTTGAGAATGCCGCGCACCGGTGCCTTGAGATCGTGCGAAGCGATATAGGCGAATTCGCTCATCTTTTCCTGCGAGGCGCGCGCCGCCTCCATCTCGCGCTGGCGCAGCAGGAGTTCCGCGTCCTTGCGGATCATTTCCTCGCGGCTGGGCATCTGCAGGAAGACCGGCAGCAGGCGGACCAATTGGAACGCAGTGTAGGCCGAGACGATTGCGGTCAGCAGCTTGACGAAACCCTGTATTCCATAGGCCGGCACCCAAAGCGTGGCCAGCGCGCTCAGATGGCTCAGCGCGCAGGCGGTGATGAAGGCGGCGAACATCCGCCCGACGCGGGCATCCACCAGGTCGGGCCGCCGGCGCATCGCGCGCAAGATCACGAAGGGGATCGTCAGATAGGCCGCGGCGATCAGGAAATCCGACCCGCCATGCAGGATGATCAGGTCGGGCCGCCACAACAGGCAGACGCCATGCGGCACGAATTGCGCCGAGTCGAATAGGCTTCTGAGAAGGTTCAGCATGTTGTCTTCCTTGCCGTGTTGCGGCCGGGATGGGCGTGGAAACCGCCGACCGGTGCACCGGTCCGGCAGGTTTGCACGTCCGGGTTGCGGCGGGCCTAACCGGTATGTGCCGGGTTCGGCGCCGGGTGGCGCGTCACGTCGCGCCCGCGATCATGGCGCGCCCCTCGGACAGGGCCTGTCCAAGCTCTGACGCGCTGAAGGGTTTGAGCAGGACACCGCCCACGATCAGGCCCAAAGCCTGCGCGATGACCTTGGCCGAGTTGAGATTCACGCCGGCACTGCCGGTCACGAAGTAAAGCACCATGGGGCGTTGCTTTGCGGCCAGCGACTTCAGCACCTCGATGCCGTCCTTCTCCGGCATGTGGATGTCGAGGAATATCACGGCCGGGCCGGGATTGGCCTCCATCAGGGTGATGAGTGCGCCGCCATTCGGTGCGGCCAGCGCCTTGGTGCCCATCGCCTCGAAATCGGCCACCAGAAGGTCCCGAACGTCGTCATCGTCTTCGGCGACGAATGTCAGGATCTGGTCGCCTTTCAACGCGCACCTCGATTGGCTGCCCCGCCGCCACGGGTGGCGGGGGATTGCAATATCGGAAGCTGTCCGAAACCTCCCTGTCCGAAAAGACTAGGTTCGGCGCCCTGACGGCACAAGACCGGAGTTTGCCGCCGGTCAGCCCAGCGATTTCGGCCCCGGCTTCATCGCGTCATGGACGGTCCGGGCCAATTGCGCCTTGCCGAAGGGCTTGACCAGGATCGGTCGCCCAAGATCCCAGGTGCCGCCGCCGGAACCGGCCTCGGCCGGATAGCCCGACATCAGGACAAGGCCGAGGCCCGGATGCGACGCGGCCAACTCAGCCGAAAAGTCGGCGCCATGGCTGCCACCCGGCAGGATCACGTCCGACAGGACAAGGTCGATCGCTGGCGCTTCGGCCAGCAGCCCGCGCGCGGTCGCCACGTCGCCTGCCGGGATCACCCGATAGCCCAGGTCGGTCAACATTTCGGCGACCAGGGCGCGGAGTTCGGCGTCGTCTTCGACGACAAGAACTGTCTCGCCTGCGCCGGTTGGTACCGCGCCCTCGTCCCGGTCTGCGGGCAGGGCCCAACCCATCGGCGCGCGTGGCAGGTACAGGCTGACCGTCGTGCCGGCGCCGGGCGCGCTGTCGATCGTGGCGATGCCGCCCGATTGCTGCGCGAAACCGTAGACCATCGACAGGCCCAGACCGGTGCCCTTGCCCACGTCCTTGGTCGTGAAGAACGGCTCGAAGGCGTGGCGCTTGACTTCATCGGGCATGCCGTGGCCCTCGTCCGCCACATTCAGCACCACGTAATCGCCAGCCGCCAGATCCTTCGCCTCGTCGCCTGCGGCCGTGACATTGCGCGCGCCGATGCGGACCGTGCCGCCATCGGGCATGGCATCGCGGGCATTGATGACCAGGTTCAGCAGCGCGCTTTCCACCTGCGCGGGGTCGGCCATCGGCCACCACAGGCCGGGCGGCATGTCCATCTCGACCCGGATCGTCTCGCCCAGCGTGCGTTGCACGAGGTCCAGCAACCCGCCGGTCGCCTCGGCGCAATCGAAGGCGACGGGGCGCAGCGGTTGCCGGCGCGAAAAGGCCAGCAGGCGCTGCGTCAGGTCGCTGCCGCGCCTGGCCGCGCGCAGGATCGCCGCGGCGCGTCGGCCTTCGGGGCCGTCCAGCCCGCTCAGTGCCTCGGCATGGCCCTGGACGACGGCCAGAAGGTTGTTGAAATCATGCGCAAGGCCGCCGGTCAGCTGGCCGATCGCCTCCATCTTCTGGGCCTGTTGCAGCCGTTCCTCAAGTTCCACGCGGTCGGTGATGTCGGTCAGGATGCCGGTGGAACGGATGGCCTTGCCGCTTTCATCCGTTACCGCCTGGCCGCGCGCAAGAAACCAGCGGTACCCGCCTGCCCGCGTGCGGAACCGGTGTTCATGCGAAAACGGCTCTCCGGGGTTGGCAAGATGCCGGGCCAGCGCGGCGCGGTAGCTTCCGACATCCTCGGGGTGGATGATCTCGGCCACGGTTCGGACCGCGATACGGTTGAACTCATCCCGGCTGTAGCCGAGGCGTCCGGCGAATTGCGGCGAGATGTAAAGCTTGTCGGCCTTCAGATCCCAGTCCCAGATCGCCACCTGGCGCGCGGCGAGTTCGTAGCGTTCCTCGCTGGCGCGCAACGCCTCTTCGTTACGCTTCTGCGTGGTGACTTCCAGCCCGTTCAGCACAGTGGCGCCATTGTCCAGCCGTTGTTCCTTGATGCGGTAGATGCGCCCGTCCTCGGTGGTCTGTTCCAGCGTGCCGGTCGGGTTGCGGTGATGAGCCAGCCGTTCGTTGACCCATTCCTCCTCGCGCCCCAGCGCGGCGGGCATGCGGCCCGCGTCGACGAAGGCGCGCATGACCTCTTCAAAGGTCGGTGCCTCGGGCAGGCGGGCAAGGATATCGCCGAACACCTGCCGGAATCGCGCATTCGCTATCGCTAGCCGGTCCTCGGCGTCCCAGACCGCAAAGAGTTCGTCGAGATTGGCGACGGCGGTCACGAGAAGCCACTGCGCGCGATCGGCCTCTTGCCGTGCCTCGATCTCGTCGGTGATGTCCGAGGCGCTGCCGCGATAGCCAAGGAAAGCCCCATCCCGGTCGAAGACGGGCACGCCCGATGTGCGGACCCATTTCTGCCGCCCCTCTATCACCACCGGATAGCTGAAGTCGCGGAACGGCTGATGGCCCGAAAGGTCGAGATTTCTGTCGTGCGGCATCCCGCCGGCTTCATCATCCGCGACAAGCGTGGACCGGTCCTTGCCCAGAAACGCGTCCGGCCGCACGCCAAAGGCCCGTTCGAACCCCTCCGACAGCCAGGCAAGACGGTGTTCGGCATCGGTTTCCCAATACCAGTCGGAACTGGCGGCGGCGAAGTCGAACAGCCGTTCGCGGCTGTCTTCCAGCGATGCCTGCCGCGACGCGACAAGAAAGCTGAGCGCGCCCACGATCAGCGCCCCGGCGATGCCGAAAGGCAGGATCACGCTGCCGAAAAAGGCGCCGCGTCCGTAGGCCGCGATCGGCGCGACCTCGATCCGCCAGGTGCGGCCCGCGATATCGATCTCGTCGATGGCCGCGCTTTCGGGCCATTCTTCCCGCCCGGCCGTGGCGAAAACCGGGGCGCCCGCATCCATGATCCGGATGTCGAAGGTTCCGGCCATATGGTCGGTCAGCAACGGCGTGATCAGCGCGTCGGCCCGGAAGACGATGTTGAGAAACCCCAGCGGCCCGCCGGCCTCGCCCAGCGGCAGATAGCCGACAAAACCGGTGCCGCCCTGCGTCAGCGTGATCGGCGGTGTGATCCGCAATGCGCCCGCCGCCTCGGCCTCGGCCAGCGTGCGCGACGGCACGTCGAGGCTGCGGATATCGACGCCCAGCGCGGCCTCGTTCCCCTCCAGCGGCGTTACGATGCGGATGATTCCCTTGGCATCGACGTAGTTCAGCGCCTGAAGATCGTCGAACAATTGGCGCATCCGGTCGGCGTCTTCGCGGAAGGTCTCGTAATCCAGACGGCCATCGGACGTGCGCACCGGACGAAAGAGTTGCGCGGCATTCAGAATGGCGGTCACATGATCGGCCAGGCGGGCCGAGAACACCGCCGAAACATTCTCTGCCTGCTGGCGGGTTTGCTGACGTTCGGCCTGCAACTCGATCTGCCGGACATAAATCGCGCCCCCGAAAACCAGGATCGCCAGCAGCGCCGGGATCACAACGCTTGTCCACGACAGGCGCCGCCGCAGGATTGGAGGCGTGCGGGTCATGCCGCCGCCCCTGCCAGTCGGGCAAGGCGGAGGGCGGAACGGTTTCTGACCTTGACGGAAATCACGGGGGCGAATGCGGTCTTTCGGAATGTGTTGACCCGAGTGTTGCACAGGCCGTGCGCGCCAGCCAAACGATAACCGCAACCGTCCGGTGGTCGGGCAGAACGTTCAGTGCGGGCGCAGGCCGGTTGGCGGCGGATTGGGGTGCGGGGGCGGTGCGCCCGCTTCGGGCAGCGCACCGGCCGCCGCGCGGAACGAAAACGGCGTGCGCCCGAAGAACCCCCGGAACACCTTGGAAAAATGCGAGGTCGTGGAAAACCCGCAGGCCATCGCGATTTCGGTCACCGACAGTTCCGACTGGACCAGAAGATTCCGCGCGCGATGCAGGCGCATTTCCATGATGTAGCGCTTGGGCGAGCAGTTCAGATACTTGCGGAACAGGCGTTCCAGTTGCCGCGCCGAAATCCCCAGATTGTCGGCGATGTCGCAGATCGCGATCGGTTCCTCGACGCTTTGTTCGATCAGCGCGATGGCCCGGATCAGATGCGCGTTGCGCATCCCGTGGCGCGATTGCAGCGAAACGCGCTGGGCATCCGATCCGCTGCGCACGGCGTTGTAGACCATCTGGTCGGCCACCGCGATGGCCAGGTCGGCGCCGTGTTCCAGCCCGATCAGGTGCAACATCAGGTCGGCCGCCGCCGTGCCGCCCGAGGCGGTGGTGAACCGTCCGTTCGCGACGAAGACGCTGCGCACCAGCCTGGTTTCGGGGAAATTCTCGGCGAAGACATCGTGGTAATCCCAGTGTATGGCCGCCTCCTCGCCATCCAGGAATCCGGCGGCCGCCAGGATATAGGCACCCGAACAGATGCCGCCGATCTGCGTGCCCGCGCTGCGTTCGCGGCGCAGGAAGCGCAGCAGGTCGGGCGTGGCGCGCGATTGCACCCCGGTGCCCGAGATCACGAACAGCCGGTCGGCATGCCGCGTGGGTTCCAGCCCGCCGTGAACCAGCGTGACCTCGCCGTTCGAGGACGTCGCCGTGCGCCCGTCCGGGCTGATCAGCGACCAGCGGTAAAGCGGTGCGCCGGCCACGTGATTGGCGATGCGCAAGGGTTCCAGCGCGCAGGAAAACGCGAGATGCGAGAAATCCTCGACAAGGATGAAGACGAAATGCCTTGGCGTCGTCATGATCCGTCGGTTTCCCGTCTTTGGGCCGGCCTTCTGCCCCGCCACGCCATGCGCGGGGCCGAAGACCCGCCGATCCCACAAAGCCATGGCGCCTGGCCGGGGTGTTGGCCGCAGGGCGCCATGCGCCGTTGTCTTCAATCATAAATTCTAGCTGTAGACAATATGTATTATCATCGGCTAGAGAGGGCGCGGCAATGCCCGACCCGGAAGGAGCGAGGAATGGAACGCGATACGCGCAGCAAGAAGGCGGTCTGCGCCGATGTCCTGCGCCGGCAGATCCTGACGCTGGATCTGGAGCCGGGAACCTATCTGGACGAAACCGACCTGGCCGAGGCGCATGGCATCTCGCGCCCGCCGCTGCGCGAGGTGCTGCGGCAATTGGCGGGCGAAGGCTATGTCGTTCTGCACGACAATCGCGGCGCGCAGGTCGCGCCGATGACGCACAAGACGTTGCGCAACTTCTTCACCGCCGCGCCGATGATCTATGCCGCCGTCACGCGGCTGGCGGCCGACCATGCGACGCCGGCGCAGATCATGCGGCTGAAGGATACCCAGCTTCTGTTCCGCGCCGCGATCCGCGACGGCGACACGGTGGAACGCGCGCTGATGAACGAACGGTTCCACGCCGTGATCGGCGAGATGGCCGACAACGAATACCTGGCGCCCAGCCTGCGACGGCTGCTGATCGACCACACGCGGATCTCGATGACCTTCTACAATCCCCGCATCGCCACCCTGGCCGACCAGCGCGAGACCGCCGCCGACCAGCACGACGATTTCATCGCGCTGATCGAGGCCGGCGATGCCGACGGGGCGGCGGACCTGGCCATCGCGCATTGGGAATTGTCCCGCGCCCAGATCGAGGAATTCGTCACGCCGGCCGGTATCCGCATGCCGCTGGGCCGCGCGCCGGGCGACGAGGAACGGAGAAAGGCCCAATGAAGTTCGAGGGAATCTTCACGCCCGCCATCACCCCCTACCGGGAAGACGGGTCGATCGACCGCGACGCTTTCGCCGCAATGATCGAATACCTGATCGGCGCCGGCGTGCACGGGATCATCAACGGCGGCTCCACCGGCGAATACTACGCCCAGTCGATGGACGAGCGGGCCGAGATGGCGACCCTGGCGAAAGAGATTGTCGGCGACCGGGTGCCGCTGATCGTCGGCACCGTCGCGATCCGGCTGGAGGATTCGATCCGCATGGCCGAACATGCGGCCCGGATCGGTGCGGCGGGCATCCTGATCGGATCGCCGCCCTATGCGGTGCCGACGGAACGGGAAAACGCGCTGAACGCGCTGGCGATCGACCGCGCCGCCGATCTGCCGATCATGCTTTACAACTATCCGGGCCGGATGGGCGTGAACATGGGCGAGGAATTCCTGTCGCGCGTCGGCCGGTCGCGGAATTTCTGCGCGATCAAGGAAAGTTCGGGCGACATCAACCGCGTGCATCTTCTGGCGCGGGATTATCCGCATATCCAGCTGTCCTGCGGGATGGATGACCAGGCGCTGGAATTCTTCGCCTGGGGGGCGCGGTCCTGGGTTTGCGGCGGGTCCAACTTTCTGCCGGCCGAACATGTCGCGCTGTGGCGGGCCTGCGCGGTCGAGGGAGATTTCGACAAGGGCCGCCGGATCATGTCGGCGCTGATGCCGCTGATGCGGGTGCTCGAACAGGGCGGCAAGTTCGTGCAATGCATCAAGCACGGGGTCGAGATGAACGGGCTGCACGCCGGCCCGCCGCGGCCGCCGCTGAAACCCCTCAACAAGGACGACAAACGCCAATTGGAACAGGTCGTGCGGGTGCTCAAACGCACCGTGGCCCGGATCGAAGCGGAGGCTTGAGATGACCGACCTTCTGACAATCGAGGAATACCGGGCCATAGCCGCGGGCCTGACGCTGCCCGATCAGGCCTTCATCGACGGCGCCTTTCGCGGCGCGCAATCCGGCGGGACCTTCGACACCGTGAACCCCGCCACCGGCGAGGTTCTGGCCAGGATCGCGGCCTGCGGGGCCGAGGACGTCGACTTCGCAGTCGAAAAGGCCCGCGACGCGTTCGAGGATGGCCGCTGGTCGCGCCTGGCGCCCGGCGCCCGCAAGGACGTTCTGATCCGCCTGGCGAAACTGATCACCCGCAACGCGCGGGAACTGGCGGTGATGGAAAGTCTCGACAGCGGCAAGACGATCTACGATTGCGAAACCGTCGATCTGCCCGAAACGATCCATTGCCTGAAATGGCATGCCGAACTGATCGACAAGATCTACGACCAGGTGGCACCGGCGTCGGACGACCATATCGCGATGGTCGTGCGCGAACCCGTGGGGGTGGTGGGCCTTGTCCTGCCGTGGAACTTCCCGCTGCTGATGCTGGCCTGGAAGATCGGCCCGGCACTCGCCGCCGGATGTTCGGTGATCGTGAAACCGGCCGAGGAAACCTCGCTCACCGCGTTGCGGGTCGCGGAACTGGCGATGGAGGCGGGCGTGCCGCCGGGCGTGCTGAACGTCGTCACCGGCACCGGCCCCGAGGTGGGCGAACCGCTGGGCCGGCACATGGATGTCGATGCGCTGAGTTTCACCGGATCGACCGAGACGGGGCGGCTTTTCCTGCGCTACGCGGCCGAGTCGAACCTCAAGGAAGTGACGCTGGAGCTGGGCGGCAAGAACCCCGCCGTGGTGCTGGACGATGCCGAGAACCTCGACCGGGTCGCGGCCCATGTCGTCAACGGCGCGTTCTGGAACATGGGCGAGAATTGTTCCGCCTCCTCGCGCCTGATCGTCCAGAAGGGTGTGAAGGATGCGCTGCTGGAACGGATCGTCGCGCATGCCCGCGAATGGCCGATGGGCGACCCCTTGAACCCCGAAAACCGGGTGGGCGCGCTGGTGAGCCCGGCACATTTCGACAAGGTCTGTTCCTATCTCGACGCGGGCCGGAAGATCGTGATGGGCGGCAAGGCCGAGCGCGGTTTCGTCGAACCCACGGTGATCGAGGTCGATGCCGGCGCGAAGCAGGCGCGCGAGGAAATCTTCGGCCCGATCCTGTCGGTTCTGACGGTCGAAAGCTTCGACGAGGCGATCGCGTTGGCAAACGACACCGATTACGGCCTTGCCGCCTCGATCTTCACCGCCAATGTCAAGCGGGCGATCCGGGGCGCGCGGGCGATCCGCGCCGGCACGGTGACGGTGAACAGCTTCGGCGAGGGCGACATCTCGACCCCGTTCGGCGGGTTCAAGGCATCGGGCTTCGGCGGGCGCGACAACGGTATCCAGGCGCATGACCAGTACACGCAGGTCAAGACGATCTGGATAGACCTGGCCGATGACGGGGACGAGGCGGTGGCATGAACGCCCATGTCGCCCGGCGCAGCCCCGTGCATCGCGGCGTGGCGGCGTGGTCGGCGATCCTGCCCGGCCAGCCGCCGCCTGTCAGGCTGGACGGCGACGAGACGGCGGATTTCGCGGTGGTCGGCGGCGGCTTCGCCGGCCTGTCGGCGGCGCTGCGCCTGACGCAACTAGCCCCCGGCGCGCGGGTGGCGGTGCTGGAGGCCGGGCGGCTGGCCGAGGGCGCGGCGGGCCGCAATTCCGGCTTCATGATCGACCTGCCGCATGACCTGGCGTCGGACGATTATTCCGGCCATGGCGCGGGCGCCGACCGGGCGATCATCGACCTGAACCGAACGGCCATCGGGTTCGCGCGGGCGGCGGTGGAACAATTCGGCATCGACCCGGCCTTTTTCGACCCGGCCGGCAAGGTGAACGGCGCCACCAGCGAAAAGGCCGACGCGCTGAACCTGTCCTATGCGCGGCACCTGTCGGAACTGGGCGAGGCCAGCGAGCGGCTGGATGCGCAGGCAATGCATGAATTGACGGGCAGCCGGCATTACCTGTCGGGGCTTTACACGCCCGGCACCGTCATGTTGCAGCCGGCGGGTTATATCCGGTCGCTGGGCGAAGGCCTGCGCGGCGCGGGCGTGGCGGTCTACGAACAAGGCCCGGTCGCCCGGATCGATCGGCAGGGCGGCGGATGGGCCCTTCGCACGCCGGGCGGCACGATTTCGGCCGGCAAGGTGATCCTGGCCAATAACGGGCATCTGGAAAGCTTCGGCGTCGCCCG